>Ga0265780_10000290_pt1 | contig 78254 bp, 68 predicted proteins | sample P1T30metagenome_FD_192432 | JGI IMG/M metagenome (GOLD analysis project Ga0265780, IMG submission 192432) | Plant litter microbial communities from East Loma Ridge, Irvine, California - P1 T30 | ecosystem: Environmental > Terrestrial > Plant litter > Unclassified | place: USA: California...
CCAGATACCGGAAAACATCAAAGAACAACTAATCGTTGAGTTGTATAACAAATAATAATTGACATTAGTCGACTAATATGGCAATATTTAATTTTCAAAAGCCCGATAAAGTTATAATGATTGATTCTACCGATTTTCAGGGGAAATTCGAATTTCGCCCCCTGGAGCCCGGATATGGATTAACTGTTGGTAACGCACTTAGAAGAGTTTTGCTTTCTTCATTAGAAGGTTATGCAATCACTTCAGTTCGCATTGAAGGAGTAGACCACGAGTTCTCTACAATACCGGGGGTTGTTGAAGATGTTACAGAAATAATCCTGAACCTTAAGCAAGTGCGTTTTAAACGCCAGATTGAGGATATTGATAACGAATCTGTTTCGATATCATTTACAGGAAAAGACCAGCTTACAGCCGGCGATTTCCAGAAGTTTATTTCAGGATTCCAGGTATTAAACCCTGAACTTGTTATCTGCAACATGGACAGCAAGATCAACATAAACATGGAGCTTACTATTGAAAAAGGCCGTGGTTATGTTCCTGCCGAAGAGAACAAGAAACAAAACGCTGCTATAGGTACTATTTTTACTGACTCTATCTTTACACCTGTAAAGAATGTTAAGTATGCAATAGAGAACTTCCGTGTTGAGCAAAAAACCGATTATGAAAAACTGGTTTTTGAAATCATTACAGATGGTTCTATACACCCTAAAGAGGCGTTGACAGAGGCAGCAAAAACGCTGATACACCACTTTATGCTGTTCTCTGATGAAAGGATTACACTTGAGGCCGATGAAATTGCACAAACAGAATCTTATGATGAAGAATCTCTTCACATGAGGCAGCTCCTTAAAACCAAACTGGTTGACATGGATCTATCTGTAAGGGCACTAAATTGTTTGAAAGCGGCTGAAGTTGATACATTAGGAGATCTGGTATCGTTTAACAAAAACGACTTAATGAAGTTCCGTAATTTTGGTAAAAAATCTTTGACCGAGCTTGATGAGCTTGTTGCTTCTAAGAATTTACACTTCGGGATGGACTTGACGAAATATAAATTAGATAAAGAATAATCCGCACCGTTAAGGTACCCGGTTTAAATTTTCAGCAATGAGACACGGAAAAAAAATAAATCACCTAAGCAGGCAAAGCGGCCACAGGAAACTGATGCTTGCAAACATGGCCTGCTCCCTGATAGAGCACAAGCGTATTAATACGACTGTAGCCAAAGCTAAAGCGCTTAAACAATATATTGAGCCTCTGGTAACAAAATCTAAAGAAGACACTACCCACAACAGGCGTATCGTTTTCGCTAACCTTCGCGACAAATATGCCGTTACAGAACTTTTTAGGGAAGTAGCCGCTAAAGTAGGCGATCGTCCGGGCGGATATACCCGTATCATTAAGCTTGGTAACCGTTTAGGTGACAACGCTGATATGGCAATGATAGAGCTGGTAGACTTTAATGAACTGTATAACGCTACTCAAAAAGAAGCTAAGAAAACTACACGCCGTAGCCGTTCTGCTAAAAAAGCAGATACTGTTGCAGCCCCGGTTAACGATGCTACTGCTACTGAGGCACCTGCTGTTGATACAGAAGAAAACAAAGAAGCTACTGAATAATCATGAACAATTGATTTTTCAATATAAAAAAGGATAAACTTTACAGTTTGTCCTTTTTTTTTGCAATGCTTAACCGTTTTAGGCTAAGGCAAATGCAAAAATGCCGCACGGTTTCGGTATAATGAAATTTTAAAGTAAATTTGCACACAGCACAACAACTACAAACTACATAAATGAAATACACAAACAGGAACAAAGCGATACTCCTGCTGGCTGACGGTACAATTTTTTACGGAAAATCTATTGGCCTTGAGGGTACTGTTTTTGGAGAAGTATGCTTTAATACCGGTATGACCGGCTACCAGGAAATTTTTACTGACCCGTCTTATTTTGGCCAGATCATGGTGGCAAGCAACGCCCACATAGGTAACTATGGCACTAATGATGAAGAAGTAGAAGCAGACAAGATTATGATAAGCGGCCTGGTATGTAAAAACTTTAGCTTTAACCATAGCCGTGTAAACGCTACCGAAGGTTTAAAACAATATTTTGAGGAGCAAAACCTTGTAGCTATAAGTGATGTTGATACCCGCGCGCTGGTTAGCTACATACGCGATAACGGTGCCATGAACGCCGCTATTTGTACTGAAGAATGCGATATTGAAGACCTGAAAAAACGCCTTGCTGATGTGCCCGACATGAAGGGCCTCGAACTTTCCAGCAAAGTATCTACCACTGAGCCTTATTTTGTGGGCAGCCCTGAGGCTAAATATAAAATATCTGCCCTGGACCTGGGCATCAAGAAAAATATACTGCGCAACCTTGCTAAAAGAGACTGCTATATTAAAGTATTTCCTTATGATGCATCTTACCAGGACCTTAAAAGCTTTGAACCCGATGGCTACTTTTTATCTAATGGCCCCGGCGACCCTGACCCGCTTTTGGTAGCCCAGGAAACCGCCCGCCAGATACTTGCCGAAGATGAACCCGTATTTGGTATTTGCCTGGGCCACCAGGTTTTAGCCCTGGCTAACGGCATACCCACCTATAAAATGTTTAACGGCCACAGGGGCATTAACCATCCCGTTAAAAACCTGCTTACCGGCGAAGGCGAAATAACAAGCCAGAACCATGGATTTGCGGTTAACCGTGAAGCGCTGGAAAAGCACCCTGATTTTGAAATAACACATGTGCACGTTAACGACGGTACCGTGGCAGGAATGAGAATGACCAATAAAAATTGCTTCTCTGTGCAATACCACCCTGAGGCCAGTCCTGGCCCGCATGATGCCACGTATTTGTTTGACCAGTTTATTGCAAACATAGAAAAAGGAAAACATAGTAATTAAATAGAAAACAAAACAACCAAAAAAATGAGCATTATTATTAAAGTTCACGCCAGGCAAATACTGGACTCCCGCGGAAACCCTACTGTAGAGGTTGACGTTATTACAGAAAATGGTGTGTTAGGCAGGGCTGCGGTTCCATCGGGCGCTTCAACCGGCGAGCATGAGGCTGTAGAGCTTCGCGACGGCGGAAAAGACTATATGGGCAAAGGTGTGCTTAAAGCCGTTGAAAACGTAAACACTACCATTGCCGCTACTGTTGTGGGCATGTCAGTTTTTGAGCAAAACGCTGTTGATAAAGCCATGATTGAGCTTGATGGTACGGAGAATAAAGGTAACCTGGGCGCTAATGCCATCCTTGGTGTATCTCTTGCCGTGGCTAAAGCTGCAGCTAATGAACTTGGCCTGCCGCTTTACCGCTACGTGGGTGGTGTGTCGGGCAATACGCTTCCGGTACCTATGATGAACATCATCAACGGTGGCTCACATTCAGATGCGCCTATCGCGTTCCAGGAGTTTATGATATTTCCTGTAAAGGCTAATAACTTTACACATGCCATGAAAATTGGTACAGAGGTGTTCCACAACCTTAAAAAAGTATTGCATGACCGTGGCCTGAGCACCGCAGTGGGTGACGAAGGTGGTTTTGCACCTAACCTTGCCGGCGGTACAGAGGATGCCCTGGATACTATTAAGCTTGCTGTAGAAAAAGCAGGTTATGTTTTTGGCGAAGACATTAAGATAGCGCTTGACTGTGCTGCGTCTGAATTCTACGTTAACGGCAAATATGACTATACTAAATTTGAAGGCGAAACAGGTAAAATACGCACCAGCGAAGAGCAGGTAGACTACCTTGCCGAGCTTGCCGCTAAATACCCGATCATTTCTATTGAAGACGGTATGCAGGAAAACGACTGGGCAGGATGGAAGCTTCTTACCGAGAAGATAGGCCATAAAGTTCAGCTTGTGGGCGACGATTTATTTGTAACCAATGTTGAGCGCCTTGAGAAAGGTATTAACGAAGGCATAGCCAACTCAATACTTATCAAAGTAAACCAAATAGGTACGCTTAGCGAAACTATTGCCGCTGTTAACATGGCACACAATGCCGGTTACACCTCTGTAATGTCTCACCGTTCCGGCGAAACTGAAGACAACACGATTGCTGACCTTGCCGTGGCGCTTAACTGTGGCCAGATTAAAACCGGCTCTGCTTCACGTTCAGACCGTATGGCTAAATACAACCAGTTGCTTCGCATTGAAGAGGAACTTGGTGATGTTGCTTATTTCCCCGGTGAAAAAGCATTCAAGATCAAAAAATAATCTTTCTTTTAGAATAGATATAGAAACCGCCTTGAAAGAGGCGGTTTTTTATTGTTGTTTAGTCTTGAAACATAAGAACCAATTCCCATGGCGATCAGGGCAAGGCAACAGCTTTTTATGCTACAAAATATGAGCTTCAGCTAAACGATTTGGACCTGCTTCGCTCAAACAGCAACCCATTTTCTAACGCTTCATCTTATATTTTGATTAACGCAGCCAAGTTTAAGGCCTTAGCTTCACGCACATAGTTGCACGTAAAGAAAATCCTTCAAAATCAACTTAATAAGTGTCGTCATCAATATATGTGTCCATCGAATTCTAAACGGCCTCCCTCAAATTCTAAACCGTGCATAGTAGTGTGGCTACTATATCATACATTTGCAGCAGAATAAGAAACTGCTTATGAAGCTTTTAAAACTGTTGCCGGTATTGATGGTGTTTGTGTGTGCGCCGGCATTCTCCCAAAATAAAGTAATTGACAGCCTTAAAATCAGGTTAAGCAAAGAAACTACCGATGCCCAAAAAGCTAAGCTGCTTAATGATATTGCCATTGAATATGTAGAAGACCCGGCCCTGATGATGGAATATGCCAAAAAGGCGCTGATCCTTTCTGAGCAAAAAAAACTATCTTATCCGCAGGCCACAGCATGGGTAAACATAGGCAACGCAAACATTATGCTGAGCCGCTATACAGAGGCGCTTAAAAGTTTTACCAATGCCCAGGCATTGTATGAGAACATGCTTAAAACCGCCTCAAAAAAAGATGTAAAAGATATAAAAGACGGCCTGGGCAGGGCCTATGGCAGCATAGGTGTGGTGTGCAGCGAGCAAAATAATTTTGCCAAGGCGCTGGAGTATTATTTTAAGGCACTTAAGATTTACCAGGATATTGACCAGGAAGAGATTGTGGGCATTGCCAGCAACAACATAGGCATTGTATATGAATCTCAAAAAGAGTATGAAAAGGCGCTGGAGTATTTTAATAAGGCCGAGTGGATACAGAAGAAAACCGGCGATTATGAGTCGTTAGGCATAACCATAACTAATATTGGCAAAATATACCTGCAGCGCAATGAGTTTGATAAAGCGCTAAAAGCATTTACGGAAGCCGAAAAGATACTAAGGCAGCACGACAAGCTACGTGGCCTGGCAGAGCTGCATAACAACATAGGCAACTACCATTTAAAAAAGGGCAACCCGGCAGAAGCGGAAAAGAGCTATAAGCAGGCACTGGCGCTTTCGGAAGACCTTGATGAAAAGTATATTGAATCGGCCTCACTGGGCTATCTGGGCGCTTTATACGCACAACAAAAAAAGACTGTTGAAGCCATAGCCTGCCTGGAAAAATCATCTGCGCTGGCGCAGGAAATATCTGTGCCAGACCAGGTAATGGAATCGGAGAAAGCCCTAAGCGAACTTTATGAAAAAATGGGTAATACGGCCCGGTCTTTATCGCACTATAAAAAATATAGCGAAGCCCGCGAAAGCATCAATACCAACGAGAATATAAAAGCCATGGTTCGCGAAGAAATGAACTATGAGTTTGAACGTAAAGAAGCCCTGCAAAAATTAGAGAACGAAAAAAAGATTGCTGTTTTTAGCGAGCAGGCCAAGCGGCACCGTATGCAAATTTTGTTTACGGTGCTTTTTGGGGTGCTCCTTTTTGGTATTGCCTTTTTAGTATACAGCAGGCTTCAGCTAAAAAAGCGACTTACATTGCAGCGTGACTTGGCCGAATATGAGCAAAAAGCCCTGCACCTGCAAATGAACCCGCATTTTGTGTTTAACTGCCTGGGTTCCATCAGCAGCTTTATTGTGCAAAACGGCACCGATTCGGCCATAAAATACCTGGCAAAATTCAGTAAGCTGATGCGCCTTACACTAGAGTACAGTAAAGAATCCCTTATACCTATTGACCGAGAGATAGAAGGCCTGCAAAACTACCTGGAACTGGAGCAGCTGCGCTTTAACCAGATGTTTGATTTTAGCATTACAAAAGATGCGCAAATAGAAGATGACATGGCCATACCGCCGCTTTTGCTGCAGCCGTTTGTAGAAAATTCTATAATACATGGCATTGTTCCTAAAAAAGTTAAGGGCAATATTTATGTTGATTTCAGGATTGATAATGATAAGCTGGTGTGCACTGTTACTGATGATGGCATAGGTATTTACCGGTCTAAAAAACTTAAAGAAAACTCTGTTACCGTGCACAAAAGCATGGCTATGGAAATTACGCGCAAGCGCCTCGAGGTAATACAGGCGGTAACATCTAAAACATCTCAGGTTGAAATAATGGAGAGAAAAGATGACGCCGGCGCACCCGCGGGAACGATAATTACATTAAATTTACCCATTCAATATTCTACTAATTAGATGATTACTGCTTTACTAATAGACGATGACAGCAACCTGCGCAAAGGCATGAAGGCGCTACTGGCCATGTATGCCCCGGATATAGCCATACTGGGCGAGGCCGAGAATGTAAAAGGGGGTATAGCGGCTATAGAAAACCACAGGCCCGATGTTGTTTTTTTAGACATACAACTGGGAGACGGTACCGGATTTGATATACTGGAGCAGCTTACCCAAAAGCACGGCCGGCTTACAAGCCATGTGGTATTTATTACCGCGCACGAAGAATTTGCCGTAAAGGCATTTAAATTTAGTGCGCTGGATTATATGTTAAAACCTGTAGACCCGGAAGATTTGCGCCAGGTGGTCGAAAAAATCAAGAAAGTGCTTAATAATAACGGCAGTTATGCGCATATTGACCTGCTGCTGGAAAACATCCGTAAAAAGGTAGATAAGTTTAAGCGCATAGCCCTTAGTACCAGTGATGGTATTCACCTGTTTGAAGTAAGCGATATTATAAGGCTGGAGAGCCAGGATAACTATACCAAGTTTTATATTAAAGACCATAAGCCGGTGCTTATTGCAAAAACGCTTAAAGAATATGAAGATTTGCTTAGTGAGCAGGGCTTTGAGCGCATACACCAGTCGCACCTTATCAACCTGGCCTACCTTAAGTCGTATATTAAAAAAGACGGGGGCTATGCGGTAATGGCAGATAACAGTAACCTGCCCATATCGCAACGCAAAAAAGAAAGGCTGCAGGAACTGCTGCGGTCTTTATAATGAACAAATTATAAATGAAGATTGTAAAACTCTAAATCATTTAACATATTTGCAAAGTATTTTATTAGATTTGAATTTTTAACCCGGAACGTTGCTATGAAAAACAGTATATTAATTTACATACTCCTTTTTACCGCTTTGGCAGGCGCCCAGGTTATAAATATACCTGATGTTGCTTTTAAAAATAAGCTGGTAACATCTGCGGCAGATTATAACACGGTTGCTGTAGACAGTAGCGGAGATTTTATTGCTGTTGATGCCAATGCAGATGGCCAGATAGACCAGGAAGAAGCAGAAGAGGTAAGGGAGCTTTATTTGCAAAATAGCGGTATTGCCACCCTTGAAGGGATTCAGTATTTTACAAAGCTGCGTGTACTTTATGTGCAGTACAATAGCCTTACCGCTTTTAATGCTGCGGCAGTACCTGACCTGCGCGAACTTAATTGCGCGCACAACCAGCTTACATCGTTAACGGTTGCGGGGCTTGACCATCTTGAAACTTTAGTGTGCAACAATAACCAGCTGTCTGCCCTTGCCTTTACAGGAGGTATGGAGTACCTTCAGTCTGTAAGCTGTTCATTCAATAACCTTTCGCAACTTGATTTTTCTGAGTGTCCGCAGTTTAGTGCCCTGAGCTGCGACAGTAATAATATTACCTACATTAACCTTAAAAACGGTTACCCGCAGGATGCCTCTGCCGTAAACCAGTGGGGTGCTAATGCCGGCCTGGCCTTTATTTGTATTGACGAAGATGAGGCTGGTGCTGTTACTACCATTTTGTCGTCTTATGGCTACCCTGATGTTACATTTAATTCGTTTTGCTCATTTACCCCGGGTGGCGACTACAATACCATTGAGGGCACGCTTACCTTTGATGATGAAAGCAACGGGTGTGATGGTGGCGATTTTTCGCAAAAATTTATAAAAGTGGGTACCACCATAGGTTTAGAAAACTGCTACGCTTTTACAGATGCCCTTGGCCATTATAAATTTTATACTGCGGCAGGTAGCTTTACCGTTGCCCCCGAGTTTGAAAACAGCTTTTTTACGGCATCGCCTTCTACCGCGGTAGTGCCTTTTCCTACGGTAGATAACTCTGTGCAAACGGTTAACTTTTGTATTGCGCCCGCGGCTGCGAGTGCCGATATAGAAATTGTAATGGAGCCTGTGGTACCACCCGTACCCGGGCAGGACGCCGTTTATAAAATGGTGTATAAAAATAAGGGCAGCCAGGTGCTTAGCGGTAGTGTAAACTGCACGTGGGATTTTGTGTATTTTAATATAGGCATGGGTAGCTTTGTGCCATATGCAAATACTATGCAGGTAAACGGTAACCAGGCAACATATACCTGGAATTATAATAACCTTCAGCCTTTTGAAAGCCGCGAAATTGTAATTACCCTGGGGGTGCATACCCCTTTTGATGCTTACCCGGTAAGTGTGGGAGATGCGCTTAACTTTACCGCGGGAGCCATTGCCACCGGCGATGTACTCCCGGCAGATAATACCCACCTGCTCAACCAGCAGGTGGTAGCGTCTTACAATCCAAGCAGTATTACCTGTATAGAAGGTACTTCGGCGCCGGTTGCCGCCATTGGCGATTACCTGCATTATGTAGTTCGCTTTGCTAATGAAGGTACTGAGGAGGTTGCCAATGTTGTTATAGAAAACGAGTTTAACCCTGCGGATTTTGATATTAACAGTGTAGAGATTTTGAACAGCTCGCATCCGGTAACGGCCACCATTACCGGTAATACTATGCGTGTTGTGGCACAAAATGTAAGCCTTGCCTCAGGCGGGCATGGCAATATATTATTTAAGGCTAAAAGTAAGGCCAGCCTTAACCAGGGTGCCAGCATAAGCAGCCAGGCCAGGATATTTTATGATTATCAAGGTGCGGTTACTACTGATGGCGCCACAACAACTTTTGATATCCTTGGCATCAATAATCCGGTTATAGATACTTCTGTTGCCATATACCCTAATCCGGCTAATAGCATAGTGAATATTAAGGCGGATGCCCTATTACAGTCTGTTGAGCTGTATGATGTGCAGGGCAGGCTGCTGCAAACAGTGCTTGTAAGCGATGTTACAGCCACTATAGATATATCAGGCAACCCTGCCGGCATCTATTTTGTAAAAGTAACTACAGATAAAGGCATAAAAGCCGAAAAGATAATAAAGGAGTAAGCTTTTTTTTACTCTTTATATAAAGCCGCACTAAACATGCGGCTTTTTTTATTTTTTTTTAAGCGGCGCGCAACCTTTTCAATTTTGTGCAGACTATTATGTAAAGAGCATTGAAAAAGACTTTTTTACCACATTGCCCTGCGCATTCTGCCAGGTTGTGCAGGGCAGGTAATTAAAGAATAAAATTGTTTTCCACTACCTAAATATATCTATGCAAAAAGGCCGGTAACATTAGTTACCGGCCTTTTGTTTTTTATGCTTTTTTTTGGCAGCTGCCCTGTCCGTTTAATGATTATAATATGGTTTTTTCTTTACAGATAAATAGTAATTCCTTAAATTCGCATGAATATATTGTTCCAAACCAAAATAAACTAAATACAATCATGTCAAATATTGCAATATTGGAAATTGGTGGCAAGAAGTATGAGTTCCCCACATTTACAGGGACCGAAAACGAAGTTGCCATTGATATTGATAAACTGCGCAGTGAAACCGGCGCTATTACATTAGACCCCGGTTTTAAAAATTCAGGAGCCTGCAAAAGCGCCATTACGTTTCTTGACGGCGAAGAGGGCATACTGCGCTACAGGGGCTACTCAATCGAGCAGCTGGCTGAAAATTCTAATTTCCTTGAAGTTTCTTACCTTCTTATTTTTGGCGAACTGCCTACCGCAGCGCAAATAGAAAAATTTGAAAACGACATACGCAAATATACCCTCGTTAATGAGGAGATGAAGAACATAATTGACGGTTTCCCTAAAAATGCCCACCCTATGGGTATTTTGGCATCGTTAACCAGCGCGCTTACCGCCTTTAACCCACAGCCGGTTAATGTGGCCGATAACCAGGAACTGTATGACACTATTTGCAAAACCATGGGTAAATTCCTGGTTATTGCTACCTGGACGTTCCGTAAGAACATGGGCTATCCATTAAATTATTATGATAATACTAAAGGGTATGTAGAAAACTTTATGAGGCTTATGTTTGAACTGCCTACAGGCCCTTATAAGCTTGACCCTACCATTATCAGCGCCCTTGACAAGCTGTTTATATTGCATGCCGACCATGAGCAAAACTGCTCAACATCTACCGTGCGTATAGTAGGCTCAAGCCAGGCCAGCCTTTTTGCATCCATCTCTGCCGGTGTTTCTGCACTTTGGGGTCCGCTGCATGGTGGCGCTAACCAGGCGGTGCTGGAAATGCTTGAAGAAATACAGGCAAACGGCGGCGATGCCGATAAGTACCTTGCAAAAGCAAAAGATAAAGATGATCCTTTCCGCCTTATGGGCTTTGGTCACCGCGTGTACAAAAACTTTGACCCGCGTGCCAAGATCATCAAAAAAGCGGCAGATGACGTGCTTGCATCGCTTGGCGTTAACGATCCTATACTTAACATTGCCAAGAAGCTTGAAGAGGCTGCTTTGCAGGATGAGTATTTTAAATCGCGCAACCTGTACCCTAACGTAGACTTTTACTCAGGTATTATCTATAGGGCACTTGGCATCCCTACCGAAATGTTTACCGTATTATTTGCCATAGGCCGCCTGCCGGGCTGGATTGCCCAGTGGAAGGAAATGCGCCTTAATAAAGAGCCTATAGGCCGCCCACGCCAGATATATACAGGTGCAGCATTAAGGGATTTTGTTGACATTGAACAACGATAACCTATCGAAATCGAAATAGTAAAAGCCATTCTGAAAAGAGTGGCTTTTTTATAATAAATACAGGCATATTTATAACTAATTCATTAATGCAGAGGTATTTTGGTAGCCTTAAAATAGTATTTTTACCGTAGATAATATAAAATTAAGACTATGATTAAGAAAACTACCTTGCTGCTTGTTATTTTATTATCAATAGCATCGGCAAATGCACAAAATATTAAGCTTTCTTTAAATAAAGATAATACTGTTGTTGTAATCCATACTGAAACAGCGGTAGCAGCAGACCAAGTTGTGGATGGCCTGTCTTACAAAGATTTTGGCACGAGCATCCTTACTATGCAAAAAGGTGCACCTGCCCTGCCTGCGCATAGCGCATCTGTTTTGCTTAATGCAGGCGGAAAGGTTACTCTTGAGGTGGGTTATGACAGCTTTGAAGAGTATAGCAATGTAAATATACTGCCCTCTAAAGGCAGCCTTACACGTAATATAAACACTGCCGATGTAGCTTTTGAAAGTGGCCCCGCTTACAGCCAGGATGCATTTTATCCGGGTGCCCTTGCCCAGATGGGAAGCCCCTACACATTTCGCGATACGCGTGGGGTAACTGTTTCTTTTTACCCATACCAATATAATCCCGTTACTAAAAAGCTCAGGGTGTATAAAAACATTACGGCTAAAGTTGTAGCCCAGGGCCCGGCAAGAGCGGGGGCAGCCTCCAATATTGTTTTTGCTAAAATATACCGCGATTTCTACATTAATGCTAATGCCGCCGGTAATGCCCGCAACGGCAGCCACCAGGCACAGCCAGGTGAGATGCTTATTATAGCGCCCGATGAATATGCAGAAACCATAGCGCCGCTGGCCGAATGGAAAATACAAAGTGGCCTTAAAACTACAGTGGCAATGCTATCTGAAACCGGAGGTACACCCGAAGATATTAAAGCTTTTATAGCTGATTTTTATGCAGAGAACCCTAACCTTACCTATGTGCTTTTAGTGGGCGACCATGAAAACCTGCCATGTTACACCTATGGATTAACAGACGCGTTGGAAGAGTTATGGAGCGATAGTTATTATGGCCAGCTTGATGGCGATGATTTTTATCCTGAAGTGCTGGTAGGGCGCTTTAGCGGTAGTGTGGCCGGTGTTGCAAACATGGTTAACCGCACGCTGGAGTATGAAACGGCACCGCTTGAGGGCAACTGGATGACCCGTTTTGTAGGTATTGGCAGTAATGAAGGCGATGGTTATGGCGATGATGGCGAGCCTGACTGGCAGCACCTGCGCAATATAGGTGACAAGCTGCTAAGCTATGGCTATACACAGGCGTATGAGTTATTTGACGGAAGCCATGGCGGTAATGATTTTGATGACAGCCCACTTACCTATATGCTAAGCGATGCGGTTAATGATGGCGTTGGGCTTATAAACTATACCGGCCACGGTGCTAAAGAGGTTTTTGCCACCACCGGTTTTACAAATGGTAATATTGATGACCTTTTTAATAGTAGCAAGTATCCGTTTATAATATCGGTAGCATGCAACAACGGTACATTTACTAACGGCACATCTATTTGTGAGCAGTGGGTTAACGCCCAAAACTTTGATTTGCCAACCGGTGCCGTAGCCGCCTGCGGGTCGAGCATACTTATGGCGTGGGCAGAGCCTATGCAAACGCAGGATGAAATGACCGAGCTTATAACAGGCAACAGCCCGGATAATGTTAAGCAGGCGCTTGGCGACCTGTTTTACAGCGGTCAGGTAAGCATGCTGCAAACCTATGGCGAAAGTGCAACCGCTTTGCAGGTAATGCAGACCTGGGTGTTTTTTGGCGACCCAAGCGTTATATACCGCAATGCACCTAACCAGGCCCTTGTGGTGCAGCACGATGCCCAGATAAGCAATAGCGCTACTACAGTAACGGTAAGCAGCGGTGTAGAAGGTGCTACAATAGCCATTACACAAAACGGTATTATTATAGGCACGGCTATTATAGTTAACGGCCAGGCAGTGGTACAGTTGACTGATTTTGACCCTTTGTTGCCGTTAACGGTTACCGCCACCATGCAAAATTACACGCCTTACCAGGGCACCATTGGTACAGTATTGGGCGCTGATGGCTTTGCGCTAAGCGGTATGCGTTTGTATCCTAACCCTGTGGGGACACAGCTTACTGTAAATCATAACCTTAATGGCACGGCTGCAAATTATACGGTTTATGATGTAACCGGTAAACGTATCTTTATGGCCGATGTACCGGCGGGTAATAGTTTTAGTGTAGATACATCACGTTATGCATCAGGGGTTTATCTGTTAACAGTGCAGTCTGAAGCGGGTAAATACACCCGTAAGTTCATCAGGCAATAAGTAAAAATAAAATGATATTAACAGATTTTTCAGTACATTAGTGCGTATCTGTTTAAAAATAGCCTCATTATGAGGCTTTTTTTTATATTTGTGCAAAATATAAGTCCATGCTTCCATTACATGTAAATAACGAAACATCAAGGTTAAGGTCGGTTATACTGGGTACTGCCGTGAGTAACGGCCCCACACCGGAGGCACACGAAGCCTACGACCCTAAATCTTTAGAGCATATTAAGGCAGGTACCTACCCGCTGGAGAAAGATATGGTAGAAGAAATGGAAGCCCTGGCAGCTGTTTTTAAAAAATATGGTGTAGAAGTGCACCGCCCGCAGGTTATAGAAAATTACAACCAGATTTTTAGCCGCGATATAGGCTTTGTAATAGATAATACCTTTATATGGGCCAATATACTGCCCGACCGCGTGCGCGAGCAGGAGGCCATACGGTTTATTGTGGAGCAGATAAATCCGCTTAAGGTGGTAACGCCACCCCAGGAAGTACATATTGAAGGGGGCGACGTTATATTGTGGGACAACCATATTTTTATAGGTACTTATAAGGGTGGCGACTACAAAGACCATATTACGGCACGCACCAATATGCAGGGGGTAGCTTTTATAAAAGAGCTTTTTCCAAACAAGATAGTAAAGGAATTTGACCTGGTAAAATCGCGCATTGAAGCCCGGGACAACGCCCTGCACCTGGACTGCTGCTTTCAGCCGGTGGGTAAAGACAAAGGCGTTATTTATAAAAGCGGCTTTAGGGAAGAGGCAGACTACCTGTACCTGGTAGACCTTTTTGGGTATGATAACCTGTTTCATATAGACAGGGATGAGATGTACCACATGACCTCTAACTTTTTTTCTATTGATGATAATGTGGTGGTTATTGAAAAGAAATTTTCGCGCCTTAAACAATGGCTTGTTAACCGCGGCTTTACCATTGAAGAGGTACCCTATGCCGAAATTAGTAAACAGGAAGGATTGCTGCGCTGCAGCACTTTGCCTTTAGCGCGCGATTAACTATATTTGACTTATGAAACTGATTACCGATACCATACTGATGATTAGGCCGGTGGCGTTCAGGATGAACGAGCAAACCGCAGTAAATAACTACTATCAAAAAGTGGTAGACAGACTTTTGCCTGCTACTGTAAACGCCAAAGCCCAGCAGGAGTTTGATGCTTTTGTAGAAAAGCTTCGGGCTGTTGGTGTGAACGTTATTGTTGTTGATGACAGGGAAGGCAGCGATACGCCCGATTCGGTTTTTCCTAACAACTGGGTGTCGTTTCATGAAAACGGTGATGTGGCGGTCTACCCCATGTTTGCCGAAAACCGCCGCAGCGAACGGCGCGAGGATATTTTTGACCTGCTGGAAGAGCACGGTTTTGTAATTGACAATATTGTAGATTACAGCGGTGCGGAAGAGGAAGGCCTGTTTTTAGAAGGTACCGGTAGCCTGGTGCTTGACCGCGAAAACCACAAAGCTTATTGCGCCCTTTCGCCTCGCGCGGAAGAAGAGCTGGTGATAGAATACTGCGAAGATTTTGACCTGGGCCCTGTAATTTTTGAGGCGTTCCAGACCGTTAACGGCGAGCGACTGCCCATATACCACACCAATGTAATGATGTGCATAGGCAGCACTTTTGCTGTAATTTGCGCCGATTGCATAGACGATAAAAAAGAGCGCAAAATGGTGCTGGAAAACCTGCGCAGCGATGGCAAGGAAATAATTTTGCTTACCGAGACCCAGCTGAACCACTTTGCCGGCAACATGCTGCAGGTGCAGGGCAAAGACAAAAGCTACCTTGTAATGAGCGATTCGGCTAAAAGCATCCTGACAAAAGACCAGGTACAAAAAATAGAAAAACATACTGAAATACTATCGGCTAACCTTGACACTATCGAGGCATGCGGCGGCGGAAGCGCACGTTGTATGATGGCTGAGGTTTTTCTGCTAAAAAAACAGTAACTTTACTGCATGCTCTCAAAAAAGACGAAGTACGGACTTAAGGCTCTTATTTACATTGCACGGCAAGACGCGGCAATGCCGGTGCTTATATCTGATATTTCGGAGAAAGAGCAGATACCCAAAAAATTCCTTGAGGCTATACTGCTTGACCTGAAGAAATTTGGAATACTTGGCTCCAAGAAAGGCAAGGGTGGGGGCTATTATTTAATGAAAGACCCTAAAACGGTTACGGCCGCCACGCTTATACGCGTGCTGGATGGCCCCATTGCTATGCTGCCCTGCGTGAGTCTCAATTTTTATGAGCGCTGCGATGACTGTCCCGATGAAGACACCTGCTCTTTGCACCACTTTTTGATAGATGTGCGCGAAAGCACGCTTGTTATGCTGCAGGGTAAAACGCTTTTTCAGCTGGCGGGGTTGCAGGAGGAGGTTTAGTTGTTCTTTTGTTTTGAAACAAAATAACTAACCCTGAAAGCTATCGGGCAAGGCAACAACTTCTTATGCGTAATCGCTGTATACAGAAAAGCCCGTCATCCGTGCTCTATCGTTTTTAAAACGGCATTCCATTTCTCAATACATCGTTTCCCAAAAAAATCCTCAAATTCCCTATTACTTCTATAGACTAATAGCTATATTTGAAAATTATTACAGTTACGCATTTTCAGGAATAGCTAATGAAGGAGAAATTACAGTATTTAAACCGGGAAATACAAGGCATGGCACTGGCCGATGCCCTTCCGTATGTTATAAAAAACTTTGAGGGCAAAAAGGTGTTCAGCACTTCTTTCGGCATCGAAGACCAGGTGCTTACGCACTTTATTACGCCCTATGCCGAATTTGTAAACACGTTTACGCTCGATACCGGCCGCCAGTTTGCCGAAACCTATGAGGTGTTTCAGCGCACGCAAAACAAGTACCCACAGCTCAATATCGAAACCTTTTTCCCCGATGCGGAAGATGTGAAGGCGTATGTTTCCGGCAACGGCATCAACGGCTTTTACAACAGCGTGGAGCAGCGCAAAGAGTGCTGCCGGATACGTAAGGTGGTGCCGCTGCAAAAGGCTATTACAGGGGCCGATTTGTGGATTACAGGCCTTCGCGCCGAGCAGAGCGACAACCGCGCCGACATGCAGCTGCTGGAGTGGGACGATGCTAACAAACTGGTAAAATTCAACCCCCTGTTACATTACACACTTAAAGAAACCGAGGCGCTGATTGACGCTTATAACATACCGCTGAGCAGCCTGTATAAAAAAGGCTACCTGAGCATAGGCTGTGCCCCGTGCACGCGCGCACTGGCCGAAGGCGAACCCTTCAGGGCCGGGCGCTGGTGGTGGGAAGACGGCAAAAAAGAGTGCGGCCTGCACATACAACAGGATAAAAATTATTAAAAGATGGCACAACACAATATAGCACCGCACCTGCAAACCCTTGAGGATGAAAGTATCTACATTATCCGCGAGGTGGTGGCGCAGTTCCAGAAGCCGGTGCTGCTTTTTAGCGGCGGTAAAGATAGTATAACGCTGGCGCGCCTGGCGCAAAAGGCATTTTACCCGGCCAAGATTCCGTTCCCGTTTTTGCATATTGATACCGGGCACAACTTTCCGGAGACGATTGAATTCCGCGACCAGCTGGTGGCCGAACTGGGCGTGGAGCTTATAGTGCGCTATGTTCAGGACAGCATTGACCAGAAAAAGGTGCAGGAAGAAACCGGCAAGCACGCCAGCCGCAACGCGCTGCAGACCGTTACACTACTGGATGCCATTGAAGAATTTGGTTTTGACGCCTGTATGGGCGGGGCAAGGCGCGATGAAGAGAAGAGCCGTGCCAAAGAACGTATCTTTTCGGTTCGGGATGATTTTGGGCAGTGGGATGCCAAAAAACAGAGGCCTGAGCTGTTTAACATCTTTAACGGCAAGATAGCTTTTGGCGAAAACGTAAGGGCTTTCCCCATAAGCAACTGGACGGAAGAAGACGTGTGGAACTACATTAACCAGGAGGGCATGGGCCTGCCTACCATATATTTTGCGCATCAGCGCAAGCTGGTAAAGCGCGACGGGGCGTTTTTAGCCTGGAGCGAACACCTTAACCTGGTGGAAACTGACGAGATTGTAGAAACCGTAGTGCGTTTCCGTACTGTGGGCGACATGACCTGTACCGCCGCTTTTATAAGCGGGGCATTGGCCATTGAAGATATTATGTATGAAAACAAATCGTCTAAATCAAGCGAACGCGGTGCCCGTATTGATGATAAGCGCAGTGAGGCTGCCCTTGAGCAGCGCAAAAAAGGGGGGTATTTTTAAGAAGATTTTCCACAAAGTTTCACAAAGAAGGCTCAAAGACACACAAAGAGATTGCGTAAAGGAGAGGCTTAAGCCTTTGCAAACCTTTGTGTAACAGCAAATATAAAACCATGGATTTACTACGCATAAATACTGCCGGCAGTGTAGATGACGGCAAAAGTACGCTGATAGGGCGATTTTTGAACGACAGCCACGCGCTGACCATTGAGCAGGAAGAACTTATAGCACGCAAAACACGCGAGAAAGGACTGGAAGATTTAGACTTCTCTGTTATTACTGACGGGCTTATTGCCGAGCGTGAGCAGGGTATTACTATTGATGTGGCGCACATTTACTTTAGCAGTGACACCCGTAAATTCATCATTGCCGATAGTCCCGGCCATATAGAATATACCCGTAACATGGTTACGGGAGCCAGCAACAGCGAGGTATCGATAATATTGATCGATGCCCGTAAAGGTCTTTTAGAGCAAACGCACAGGCATTACTTTATAAGCGCGCTGTTAAGGCTGCAAACGGTTGTTTTTTGCATCAATAAGATGGACCTGGTGGGCTATAGCGAGGATGTTTTCCTGAATATTGCTGCCGATATCAATAAAATGACATCCGGTTTTGACTTTACGCCGGATTTGTATGTGCTGCCGATCAGTTCGCTTAAGGGCGACAACGTGGTGCATGCTTCCGGTAACACGCCGTGGTACAATGGGGGCAGCCTGAGCGCCATACTTCATGGTATTACACCTAACGCTACGGTTGCCGTCGATTTCAGGATGGATGTACAGCAGGTGCTGCATGTGCAAAACGAAGCCTTTACAGATTACAGGGCTTACGCCGGCCGCATCATCAGCGGGGCGCTGGCAGTGGGCGATGCCGTTACAGTACTGCCCAGCGGACTGCCCAGCGAAGTGGTAGAAATTAGAAAGTTTACTGCTACACCGGCTACAGCATTTGCAGGAGAATCGATACAGGTGCGGCTTAAAGATAATATTGACATTAGCCGGGGCATGATGCTGGTTAAGCAGCCGCACGATAATTTGCTTAGTAAAGACATTGCGGCAACATTGGTGTGGATGGACGAGAAGCCCGCGCAGGTGGGTGGCCGCTACCTTATACAGGCGGGTACGCGCACTGCCGTGTGCAAATTGCAGGGCATTGATGCCATCATTCCGCCGGAGAACCCTTCGGCGGTATATGAGTCGGCCTCGCTGAAGCTGAATGATATTGCAAAAGTGCAGGTTAAAATGGCCGCACCGTTATTTTTAGACAGCTTTGCCACCAACAGGGGCAATGGCGCCTTTATCCTTATCGACACACAGAGTAATAATACGGTTGCGGTAGGATTTGTAAATGGTTAGGGGTTGATTGTTGCGGGTTCAGGGTTTAATGTTGGCCTCCCCCTTGGGTCTGCCTCACTAGAGCTACTTCATCTGCATCTTTTGGTTTTTACCACAAAGCCCACAAAGGTTTTTTACTACCGTGTGGTTAGAAATGAGGTAATTGTAACATAAGGAAAAAGAGAAGCTTCACTTTTATTACAGCGCTGAGTATTTTTTAGGCAGTATGCCCATGTGGTGCTCAAAAACCCTCGAGAAATGGCTCAGGTTGGTAAACCCCAGCCGGTAGCCTACTTCCGAAACTGACAGGTGCCCATCCTTCAGCAGCCGGGCCGCTTCCTGCATACGCATTACCTGATAGTATTCAAAAACGCCCTTGCCAAAGGTCTGTTTAAATAATTTCCGAAGCTTTGGCGCGCTCATACCCGCATTTTCAGCCAGGGCGGCTATGTTGGGAGGTACATGGGGTGTTGCCTGCAAATGCAGCTTTATGGCATAAAGCGCCTTGATATCATTAATGTGCATACCACTCGCCTGCACAGGTTCACGCCCTATAAGCTGCGCAATAATTAGGCAGAGCAATTCTTCGCACTTCAGTTTACAAAAATGGCTTTCCAGGCTTTCGGGCACCGGCAGCTGCTCTATCTCCGCCGCAGTTGTAACCATTTGGGGTGTAATGCCGGTCTCAAACGCAAAATTTTCTTTAGATTCTAAAATAGTGCCCACCACCGGGTGCGTTATGTGGCCAAACAGCCCACGCAGGTACTGCCTTGACACCGCAATGCCTATACTCCTGAAAAATGTGCCGGGCGGCATGGTAAGTACTGATGATACCGCCTGCAGGCAAATAAAGACACTGGCCTGTTCGGCAGCCGGTTGCTTTTCTGCCATTGCCCGGGGCATAAAAATGCCGCTCATTATAAAAATAACATCATCCTGCCCTTCCCCTAACTCATTGGTGCGCTCCAGCAAAACCTCCTCATTAAGGTAGTAATTACGCACCATCATCCGCAGGTTTTTATCCTCCCATGAAAAGCCTGTAATATAACCCTCGCCCTTATCTTTTGGTATATGGTAAAACCGGCCCTGCACCGTAGCGCCAATGGCCTTCGCAAACTCTGCCATGATGCCTGTACGCTGCTTATCTGTAACCTGCACTTTCATTTACGACTATTTTAATATCAAAAGAGGTTATTTTAACCCTAAAGGTAAATGTAATTTTGTAGTAATAAAATTAAAAACTATGTTATTACACAATAAAAGGGTAGCCATTATAGGGGGTGGCCCCGGCGGACTGACACTGGCACGGCTGCTGCAGCAAAAAGAGGTAGATGTAAAAGTATATGAACGCGATGAAAATAAGGAGGTGCGGGTGCAGGGTGCCACGCTTGACCTGCACTTTGAATCGGGCCTGAGGGCGCTCGAAGCCGCGGGCCTTATGGATGCCTTTAAGGCACATTACAGGCCCGATAACGACCGCTACCGTATTGTAGACCAGCGCGCCGTGATTTATCATGATGACCATGCCACGCCATCGACTGCCGGTTTTGGCGATGAATGGTTCAGGCCCGAGATAGACCGCGGGCCCCTGCGCCATATTTTACTTGATTCGCTGCAGCCCGGCACCGTTGTATGGGACAGCCATATCATCTCGCTTGAAAAAAGAGGTGATGGGTGGAAGATGGGTTTTAAAAATGGTACTATGGCCCAGGCCGATATAGTAATTGGCGCCGATGGGGCTAACTCTAAAGTGCGCCCGCTGGTTACCGCAATAGGGCCGTTATATTCGGGTGTTACAATACTGGAGGGCGCTGTAAAAAATGCTGAAAAAGATGCGCCGAAAATTAACAGCTTGCTCAAAGGCGGGAAGATTATGGCTTTTGGTGGGTCTAAAACCCTAAGCGTAAGCATAAAAGGCGATGGCAGCCTTAATTTTTATCTGGGCTTTAAAGCGCCGGCTGACTGGGCTGCTAAAAGCGGGATGGACTTTAAAGACGGCAGGCAGGTTTTAGAATGGTTCAAAAAGGAATATACCGGCTGGGATGATCTGTGGCTTGAACTGTTTGAGCAGGAAACCTTTTATTTTGTGCCAAGGCCCCAGTACTGCATGCCTTTAGACCAGTACTGGGAAGCGCAGCACAACATAACCCTGATAGGCGATGCCGCGCATGTAATGCCGCCCTACGCCGGCGAAGGGGTAAATATGGCCATGCTTGATGCACTACAGCTTAGCGAAAGCCTTACCGGTGGGGGCCATACTGACGTAAAGCAGGCTATTGCCCATTATGAGGGTCTGATGTTTGCACGGTTTGCCGAAATAGGGAGCGAGACACTTGAGAATACGGAATGGATGCACGGGCCGGACGGATTAAAAACTATGGTGCAGATGCTAAACCAGGTGCCCGGCTAATTTTGGTATGAACTAAAATGCCATTTACAAAACTATAATCCGGTACAAACTTTTGTGCCGGATTTTTTGGTGAAAATTTTGCGCTAATTCAGGCAATTTAAATTCCTGCTGAAAAAGCCGATTCCAAATTCCGAAAGTGAAAAATTAGCCCTTAAACCACGTTGTTTTGTAAGATAAAAATTGTGTTTGTAAGAACTGAATTTTCATGAATTTAGCGCTATATTTTTTGTCGATTCCAAGTTCCGAAAGTGAAATATCAGTGTTAAAATCGATAGTTTTGTAAGTGGAATATAATTTTGTAGGATTATTGAATCGTCAATATTTTAACTAAATTTTATTCCCTCTAAAACCACTATCACGGCGCTTATAATGTACTGTACACCAATAGCGATAATGATAAAACCGATGATCCTGGAAATGGCCACAATACCCGAAGCGCCTAAAATACGGCTGAGGTAGTGGGCACTACGCATGATAACCAGGATAGTAAGGGCTACCGCAGCCATAGCGCCTACGGCAATGGCCTGCTGGGGTAGGCTTTTAAGATCCTGATACATAGCTATTAAGAAAGATATGGAGCCTGGGCCGGCCAGCATGGGTATGGCTAAGGGCGTGAGTGCTATGTCATTACGTTTTTGGGCATCTGCCTCAACCTCTCTATTTACACCACGGCCCTTGCTAAAGCGGCTGTTGAGCAGCGCAAACCCAGAATTTACTATGATAAAACCCCCGGCAATGCGCAGAGCTTCTATCTTAATTCCAAAGAAATCAAGTACATACTGGCCTATAAAGAACGATATTAAGAGAATGATAAAGACATTTATAGCGGTCCAGAACGAGATGCGCTGGCGCTCTTTAACGCTGTCATTTTGTGTTAGCGCCACAAAGATGGGTACCGCGCCAAGGGGGTTAATCACTGAAAACAAGGCGGCAAAAACGTAGGTAAACAGTTCCATAAGCTTGGTTTATAGCCTCAAAGGTAGGGCTTTTATGACAGTTGCTTTTGGTTTGATATCAAATTATAGGAGATTTGGGTAGATAGGGCTGCTTTCATTTTTTTCCGGATGGATATCTTACAAGGCCGCACACTTTACTTTTTTGATATAACCTATTGAAAAACAGAAGAGAGGGAACCACCCCTCTCTTCAATATACAAATAACCAACAATAAAAATGCACTTTCCGCCGTCTTAGTAGCATCCATACGGTAAATATAGGCGTTAGTTTAAGGCTCGAATAAACATTGAGGTAAACTACTTTATTATAGCGGCCAATGGAGTTTTGCTGTATTTTGCATAAATTTGTCGGGTTTCTGTTTGAAAACACCGTATATTCCATAAAAATACCAGCTATAATCTTAAACAGCGACAATTTTAACCGATGAAAAAAATACTATTTCTGCTACTCATGTTTATTTTGGTTTCCTGCAATAAGAATGTGGTCTTTAAAGAGACCATCAAAGATTTTTCTGGCAATCGCTGGGCACTCAATGATATAAAGACATTTAAGATAAACCTAAAAGAAGATGTACAGAATGCCGGTATTTTTCTACATTTTTCTCATGTTTTTGAACCTCAGTACAAGTCGGTACCCCTTGCTGTAGTACTTGAACATCCTGATGGTAAGCAAGATAATGTTTTTTTAGAACTGCAAACTGAAGATGCTGCGGGCAACAGCCTGAGTGATTGTGCGGGAGATGTTTGCGAACTTACCATGCCTGTAAAAGATAGTATAAACCTTGCCAAAGGAGCATACAAGCTGATCATTCTTAACAAGTTTAACGGAGAATATATACCTAATGTTCTTGCGCTTGGCGTTACAGTTGAAGCGCAGGATTAATATAAATTCCTGGTTAATAGTTGGTTGTAAATAGATATAACATGATATTTTTTGAATACCTGTAATGAAAAAACTCCTATTGCTGTTCTTATTGCTCGGCTCCCCGTTGGCCCATAGCCAGACGATTTCAGGATTTGTATATGATGCTGGCGGTAATTATCCCTTAGAAGGTGCCTTTGTATACCTTGACGGCACTACGTTTTCGGCTACTACAGATGCTAAAGGTTTTTTTAAGATAACCACGCCGCACGAGTACAATACACAAATGGTAGTAAGCAGTATAGGGTATGAAAAGTTTATATTACAAAACCCCTATAGTTTTAAACAGCAGCAGGTTAAGGTGATGTTAAGGGAAGAAGCCGAAAATATTGAGGAAGTGGTTATTGAAAAAAATACGCTTTTTACCCGCAAACAAATGCTCAGGGCCTTCAGGAGGCAGTTTTTAGGCACGTCATCGGCCGGATCTTCCTGTAGTATTGAAAATGAAGAGGATATCGTGCTGTATTATGAGCGGGGCGCAAATGTATTGCATGCGGAAGCAAAAAAGCCGTTACGCATTATAAATAAAAGGCTGCAGTATAATATAAACTTTGAACTGGCTGATTTTCAGGTGAGTTATTATAGCCAGAGCCTTGCGGAAGAAGAGATGTCAGGAAGCTTTTATGCCGGGACTACTTTTTTTAAGGATACTGCAAAAAAAGGATCGGCAGATAAAAAGCGAAGGCAGGCGTACCGGGGGTCTACGTCGCATTTAATGAAGGCTATTTTTAATAATAGCTGGGAAAAAGAAGGGTTTGACCTCTATGTAGATAAATTTCCTATAGATCCTGAAAGTTGCTTTATGATTACCGATAGCCTGATGTATAAAAAGGTTACAATTAAAGAGTTAGCTCCGCCGCAACTGCCCGCAGGGGTTATGTTTTCGGCTGCTAAAGGCGAGCCGAAATCGCTCACGGCCCCTAAGCGTGACTTTACCCAGACAAAATATGTAATTTTGTACAATAAAACGGACCAGACCCAACTCACGTTTAATGAACGCCGCTTTTATATCGATGAAAAAGGGTTGTTTTCTCCCTTAACGGCATTGGTATTTAGTGGTTATATGGGCACGCTAAGGGCAGGCGACCTGCTGCCGGATGACTATGAATATAAGCCTGCTGACTAATGTTATAGTTAGCCTAAAATAGGCACGTAAGCACTATATTAGTGGTATATTTACTTAAAAATAAACCATGGCAAGTAAAAAAACACTGGTTATGGGCGCAAGTAATGAGCCCAGCCGTTATGCTTATAAGGCCGTAAAAATGCTGACCCGTTTTGGCCATCCAGTGGTAGCAATGGGCAAGCGCGAAGATGATATAGATGGAATTAAGGTAGAAAAAGGAGCAGCCGAATTTGATGGCGTAGATACCGTTACGCTCTATCTAAACCCTATGAACCAAAAGCAGTATTATGACTATATAGTAGGACTTAACCCAAAGCGCGTTATATTTAATCCCGGTACCGAAAACCCTGAGCTATATAGCATTTTAAAACGAAACAATATTGAAGTTGAGGTAGGCTGTACACTGGTTATGCTTTCTATCAACCAATATTAGCAGGTGCTTTTTTACTAATGCACAGCAATAGCAAAAAGGTAAGCAGGCCGTTGATTACTATTAGCTCTGCATCAAATACATAACCTCCAAGCCATTCTTTAGAATGAGTTGATATAAAATACGTCAGGGCAGGCGAGAGTACGCATACAAATGGCACCAGCATATATTTAACGGTGAATTTTTTCATAAAAAGGCCAAAGCTATACAGTCCTAAAAGGGGGCCATAGGTATAGCCTGCAATCCTGAATATCATGCTCACTACTGACTTGTCATTAAGCGAGTTGAATATAATTATCACTACAAACATCAGCATAGAAAATGATATGTGTACCAAGTGGCGGATGCGCACGTTATTGGCTTTTGCCAGGTTCTCGGCTTTATCCATACCTAAAAAGTCTACACAAAAGGAAGTTGTAAGCGCCGTAAGGGCGCTATCGGTAGTAGCAAACGTAGCTGCGGTAAGCCCCAGCAAAAACACTACGGCCGGTATAAGTGCCAGGTGCTTAAAGGCAATTTCAGGAAACAACAGGTCAGTACGCGGCGCGCCATCAACCGTGGGTATTGCAATGCCATACTTATTAGCATAAATATACAGCAGCGCCCCAACGCCTAAAAAGAAAAGGTTGATAACCACAAAGGTGCCGGTAAAAGTAAACATGTTTTTTTGTGCTTCGCCTATGTTTTTGCAACTCAGGTTTTTTTGCATCAGGTCCTGGTCCAGCCCTACCATGGCTATGGTAACAAACATACCGCCAATGATTTGCTTTGCAAAATGGAACTTGCTTCCTATAAAATCTTCAAAGAAAAATATTTTGGAATAGTTGCTTTGCTTCACGGTTTCAAAAGCTTCAGCAAGGCCTAAATCAAGGCTGTCGCAAATAAAATAAATGGTAAGAAATACTGATGAAACAAGGAAAAACGTTTGTAAAGTATCAGTAATAATAATCGTTTTTAGCCCGCCCTTGTAAGTATAGGCAAAGATGAGGAGCAGTGATATTAGTACAGTAATCCAAAACGGTATGCCAAAATCATCAAACACATAGCGCTGGAGTACAATAACCACCAAATACAGCCTGAACGCCGACCCGATAGTACGGCTGATCAAAAATATCATGGCCGATGTTTTGTAGCTCATGTAGCCCAGCCGGCCTTCTATATACCCATAAATAGAGGTGAGGTTAAGCCTGTAGTACAAAGGCAGCAGTACTTTTGCAATAATGATAAAGCCCAATGCATTGCCCAGTATAAACTGAAAATATTTAAACTGCTCACCACTGGGTGCGCCCACTTCGCCGGGCACCGATATAAAGGTAACACCTGATAGCGCGGTGCCTATCATACCAAAAGCAACCAAATACCACTTACTGTTCTTATTGGCCTTAAAAAAAGTGTCGTTACTACTGTCTTTTCTGCTTACAAGGCGTGATATAAGTATTAGGGCGCCAAAGTAAATAATAATGATGGTGAGTATGGTTGCAGGGGTCATGTGGCATTTGTTTGTACTACAAAGCAAGCAAATTTTTTTTAATAACGCATGCCTGCCATTTTTATATCTTTGCAGTACTATGGAAATGTCGTCGAAATTACTGGAAAGGGCCGTAGCCGAAATATCACAGTTGCCCGGAATAGGTAAACGCACCGCCTTAAGGCTGGCGCTGCACCTGCTAAAGCAGCCTGTAGAACAAACGCAGCACCTGGCGGAAGCACTGCAAAAAATGCGCGAGGATATTATTTTTTGCCATGAATGCCATAATATCAGTGATGCCGAGGTATGCCATATTTGTGCTAACCCCCTTAGGGATGCCTCTATAATATGTGTGGTAGAAGATATACGTGACGTTATGGCTATCGAAAATACCGGCCTGTTTAAAGGGGTGTATCACGTGCTGGGTGGCAAAATATCGCCAATTGATGGGGTAGGGCCCAGCCAGCTTAACATTGTGCCCTTAGTAAACAAAGTAAAAGAAGGCGGTATAAAAGAGCTTATTTTTGCCCTTAGCAGTACTATGGAGGGCGATACCACTAATTTTTATATTTACAGGCAGGTTAAAGAGTATAACATTGTTACATCGGCCATTGCAAGGGGAATAGCTATAGGCGATGAACTGGAATTTGCCGATGAGATAACACTGGGGCGAAGCATTTTGCATCGTGTGCCTTTTGAAAATTCGCTTAAAAACCTGTAACTCTGTAATAACGCTTACGTTTTAGTTAATGGTTAAATTTAAGATTGTTTAATAATCAGGCTTTTCTTTTACACAATCCAAAAAACAGGTAACAAAGCGTATAATTAACGCCATGTTAAAATATAAGTAATTATATTTGCAACCAATTGGTAAATACCAATACTCAAACGGTCTTTTTTAATGCAGGAAAAACAAGCAATAAAAATTCTGGTTACCGGTGGCGCAGGCTTTATAGGTTCGTCTTTATGCGAGCACTTTATAAGCAAGGGCTTTTCTGTTGTTTGTCTGGATAATCTTGCTACAGGGCATAAAAAAAATATTGCCCACCTTTTGAGTAACCCCTTTTTTAGTTTTATTGAAGGTGATATAAGAAATTTTGCCGATTGCAAAAATGCTGTTGAAGGAGCCGATTATGTATTGCATGAAGCTGCACTGGGCTCAGTGCCACGCTCAATAAAAGATCCTGTTACCACTAATGATGTTAATGTAAGTGGCTTTTTAAACATGCTTACCGCAAGCCGCGATGCAGGGGTTAAAAGATTTGTTTATGCGGCAAGCTCAAGCACTTATGGTGATAGTGAGGCATTGCCAAAAGTTGAAGAACACATAGGCAAGCCGTTATCTCCTTATGCAATTACCAAGTATGTTAATGAGCTGTATGCCGATATATTCAGCCGCACCTACGGGCTTGAAACCATCGGGCTGCGCTATTTTAATGTATTTGGCAAAAGGCAGGACCCTGATGGGGCATATGCAGCGGTGATACCTAAGTTTATAATGCAGCTAATGCAGCATGAAAGCCCGGTAATTAATGGCGATGGCAACTACAGCAGGGATTTTACCTATGTAGATAATGTAGTGCAAATGAATGAGCTTGCGCTTTTTACAGATAACACGCAAGCCATAAACACGGTTTATAACACAGCTTATGGAGAGCGCACTACGCTTAACGGGCTTGTTTCATATTTAAAAGAATACCTTTCTGCTTTTGATCCTGAAATTGCACAGGTAAAAATAGTGCATGGCCAGGGCCGCGCAGGAGATATACCTCACTCACTTGCCAGTATTGATAAGGCTAAGAGCCTTTTGGGCTATGAACCAAAATATTCGCTGGGAGAGGGCCTAAAGAAAGCAATAGACTGGTACTGGGAGAATTTAAAACCCTTAGTGGCGGTAAAACAATGAAGATAGGAGTTATAGGACTTGGATATGTAGGGCTGCCACTGGCGGTGCTGCTTGCAAAGAAATATCCGGTTATAGGTTTTGATATAAAAGCAAACCGCATACAGGAGCTTAATGATGGCAATGATGTAACGCTTGAAGTGAGCAGCAGCGCGCTAAAAGACGTTCTGGTTACAGTAAGTGAGCAAGATGAAGGGCTTTTCTGCACATCAGATGCAATAGGGCTTGCAGGCTGCAATTATTATATAGTTACCGTGCCTACGCCGGTTGATAAAAACAACAGGCCAAACCTTGGCGCCCTTATAAGCGCCAGTAAAGTAGTAGGCAGTGTGCTTAAAAAAGGGAATATAGTGATCTATGAATCTACTGTTTACCCCGGTGTTACCGAGGATGAATGTGTGCCGGTGCTGGAGCAGGTAAGCGGATTGAAATTTAATGAAGATTTTTTTGCAGGATATTCGCCAGAGCGTATAAATCCAGGAGATAAACTGCACACGGTAGATAAGATTATAAAAATTACCTCAGGCTCAACACCGGAGGCGGCCGAAAAGGTAGACGCTTTATACAGGTCGGTCATTACAGCCGGCACGCATAAGGCGCCCTCTATAAAAGTGGCCGAAGCTGCAAAAGTTATAGAGAACTCGCAGCGCGATATAAATATTGCTTTTGTAAATGAGCTGGCTAAAATTTTTAACCTCCTTGATATCGATACAAAAGCAGTGCTGGAAGCAGCCGGTACAAAATGGAATTTTCTTCCGTTTAAGCCGGGGCTTGTGGGCGGGCATTGTATAGGTGTAGATCCCTATTACCTGGCTCAAAAAGCACAGGAAGCGGGTTATCACCCTGAAATTATACTGGCAGGCCGCAGGGTTAATGATAGTATGGGCGATTATGTAGCGAGCCAGGTGGTAAAGCTCATGATAAAAAATGGGGTTATTGTAAACGGTGCCACGCTGCTTATGCTGGGCATAACGTTTAAAGAAAATTGCCCTGATGTGCGCAACACAAAAATTGTTGATGTAATCAGCGCATTGCACGAGTACGGTATTAAAGTGGCTATTTATGACCCATGGGCCGCCCCGCAGGAAGTAATGCAGGAGTATGGGCTGGCCACGGTAAATACAATGCCGCAAGATACCTATGATGCCATTGTACTGGGCGTGGCCCATGATGAATTTACAGAGATTGATATGGCAGCGCTACTAAAAGCCAAGAGTATTATTTATGATGTAAAGGGCGTTTTAGGTAATAAAGCATCAGGAAGTCTGTAAGTTTTTAAAAAAAAATGTAAGTTTGTGTTAAATATTTTAATAATATTATTTTTAGCTTTATGAGTAAAATTAAAAATATCTGCTGTATAGGTGCAGGTTATGTAGGTGGGCCCACTATGGCTGTAATAGCTGCTAAGTGCCCTGATATAAAAGTAACAATTGTTGACCTGAATGCTGCTCGCATAGCAGCCTGGAACGACGAAAACCTTGACAACCTTCCGGTTTATGAGCCGGGGTTAGATAAAATTGTTGCGCAGGCCCGCGGCCGCAACCTGTTTTTTAGTACAGAGGTAGATAAAGCTATTGATGAGGCTGAAATGATCTTTATTTCAGTTAATACACCTACTAAAACCTACGGTTTAGGTAAAGGTATGGCAGCCGACCTTAAATATATCGAGCTTTGCGCAAGACAAATTGCATCTGTTGCAAAAACAGATAAAATAGTTGTAGAAAAATCTACACTACCTGTAAGGACGGCCGAAGCAGTACGCAGTATACTTGACAACACTGGTAACGGTGTTAAATTCCAGATACTTTCTAACCCGGAGTTTCTTGCAGAAGGAACAGCAGTAGAAGACCTTCTTGCTCCTGACAGGGTACTTATAGGTGGTGAGACCGACCATAATGGTCAGGAAGCTATAGAGGCGCTTGTTGAAGTGTATGCAAACTGGATACCTAAAGAAAGGATACTTACCACAAACGTTTGGTCTTCTGAACTTTCTAAGCTTACAGCTAATGCATTCCTGGCGCAGCGTGTATCTTCAATAAACGCGTTAAGCGAACTTTGCGAAAAAACCGGTGCTGATGTTAACGAAGTTTCTCGTGCAATAGGTATGGATAGCCGCATAGGGCCTAAATTCCTTAAATCATCTGTTGGTTTTGGCGGTTCATGTTTCCAGAAAGATATCCTGAATTTGGTGTATATTGCTAAGTCTTATGGACTTAACGAGGTAGCTGATTACTGGGAGCAGGTAATTATAATGAACGACCACCAAAAAAGGCGTTTTGCTTCTAACATTATAAAAACACTTTACAATACGGTATCGGGCAAAAAAATTGCTTTCCTGGGCTGGGCATTTAAAAAAGATACAAATGACACAAGGGAGTCTGCCGCTATTTACGTAGCTGACGACCTGTTGTTTGAGCAGGCAGGTATAGCCGTTTTTGACCCTAAGGTAGAAGAACCACAAATACTTTCTGACCTTAATTACCTTGAAACAAGAAGCAAAGAAGCTAACGAAAAAGGTGTTTCGGTATTTAATGATCCTTATGAGGCTTGTAAAGATGCCCATGCCATTGCTGTACTTACTGAGTGGGATGAATTTAAAGAGTATGACTGGAACCGTATTTATGATAATATGAAAAAGCCTGCTTTTGTTTTTGACGGCAGGAACCTTCTTGACGGCGATAAGCTAAGGGAAATAGGTTTTGTATTCCAGTCAATAGGCAAATAATTTAGGGCAGGTGTTTATTTTTATTAAATGAAAAAAATACTTATTACCGGCGGGGCGGGCTTTATAGGTTCGCACACTGTTAGGCATTTTGTAAATAAGTATCCTGATTATAGTATTTATAACCTGGATGCCCTTACCTATGCCGGTAACCTTGAAAATATTAAAGATGTTGAACAAGCGCCAAATTATACTTTTGTAAAAGGCGATATTACTGATGAAGCTTTTATTACAGGGCTTTTTGAGCAATATCGCTTTGATGGCGTTATTCACCTGGCGGCGGAGTCGCACGTAGACCGTTCTATTACAGATCCTGTGGCTTTTGTAAAAACAAATGTTATAGGTACTGTAAACCTGCTTAATGCTTTTAGAGCCTTATGGGAGGGCAACTGGCAGGACAAAAGGTTTTACCACATCAGTACAGATGAGGTATATGGCACGCTGGGCGCAGAAGGGCTTTTTACAGAGCACACTCCTTACGACCCAAATTCGCCATACTCTGCTTCAAAAGCAGCCTCAGACCATTTTGTAAGGGCTTATGGCGAAACATATGGAATGCCTTATGTGGTTACTAACTGCAGCAATAATTATGGGCCTAACCATTTTCCTGAAAAGCTCATACCGTTGTTTATTAACAACATTATTCAAAACAAGCCTCTGCCTGTTTATGGCGATGGTAAATATACGCGCGACTGGCTTTTTGTTAAAGACCACGCCCGTGCTATAGACCTTGTTTTTCATGAAGGCCAAAACCACCAAACTTATAATATAGGCGGTTTTAACGAATGGCAAAACATTGATTTAATTCAGCTTTTATGCACCATTATGGATAAAAAACTGAATAGGTCAAATGGAGATTCAGCAAAGCTGATAACCTATGTTAAAGACAGGCCCGGGCATGATTTGCGGTATGCTATTGATGCCTCAAAGATAAATAAAGAACTTGGATGGGAGCCTTCTGTAACATTTGAGCAGGGCCTTGATATAACCGTAGACTGGTTTTTAAACAATACAGAGTGGCTTAAAAATGTAACATCGGGCGCATATATGCATTATTATAAAGAGCAGTATGCTAATAATAATCAAGCTGATTAATTTATGAAAGGCATAATCCTGGCAGGAGGGTCTGGCACAAGGCTGCATCCGTTAACACTATCTGTAAGTAAGCAATTGATGCCTATTTATGATAAGCCCATGATATATTACCCTCTGTCTACATTAATGATGGCCGGTATAAAAGAGATACTCATTATATCTACACCTAAAGATTTACCCCTTTTTAAGGGCCTTTTAGGCACTGGAGAAAAATATGGATGCCATTTTGAGTATGCCATACAAGACCAGCCTAACGGGCTTGCGGAAGCATTTATTATTGGCGAAGAATTTATAGGTAATGATAAAGTAGCCCTTATATTAGGTGATAATATATTTTATGGCTCAGGGCTTGCAAAGCTGCTGCAGGCAAATACAGAGCCCGATGGCGGCGTTATATATGCCTACCATGTACATGACCCGGAGCGTTATGGTGTTGTGGCATTTGACGAAAACGGCAATGCTGTTTCTATTGAAGAAAAGCCGCAAAGCCCTAAATCTAATTATGCTGTGCCGGGCATTTATTTTTATGATAATGATGTGGTTAGCATAGCTAAAAATATAGCGCCAAGTTACAGGGGCGAGCTTGAAATAACCGATGTAAATAAACATTATCTTGAAAAAGGCAAGCTTAAGGTAAGCATACTTGACCGTGGCACTGCCTGGCTTGACACAGGTACTTTTCAGTCGCTCATGCAGGCCGCACAGTTTGTAGAGGTAATAGAAGAGCGCCAGGGCCTTAAAATTGGGGCTATAGAAGGGGTAGCTTATGAAATGGGCTATATTAACGAACAGCAATTTAGAACATTGTGCGAACCGTTGCTAAAAAGCGGTTATGGTACAAAATTACTATCATTGATTGAAACAAGATAAATGACAATTACCCAGACAAAATTATCCGGGTGCTTTATATTGCAGCCTAATGTAATTAAAGACGAAAGAGGCTATTTTTTTGAAAGTTATAACAAAAGTAAATTTGATGCCTTAGCGGGGCTTGATGTAGATTTTCTACAGGATAACCAGTCATTTTCTGGCAAAGGTGTGTTGAGAGGGCTGCATTACCAAACGGGCGATGCTGCCCAGGCAAAGCTTGTACGGGTAATAAGCGGTGCTGTGCTTGATGTTGCAGTAGATATAAGACGGTCATCGCCCACATTTGGCCAGCACATAGCGGTGGAGCTCAATGAAGACAATATGACACAATTGTTTGTGCCACGTGGGTTTGCCCATGGTTTTGTTGTACTTAAAGACAACACGTTATTTTCTTATAAATGTGATAACCTGTACAGCAAAGACCATGAACGCGGAATTATGTATAACGATACACATTTAAATATCGACTGGATTTTGCCTAAAAATGAGTTAATCATTTCTGCCAAAGACAAAGAATTGCCTAATTTTATCAGCGCAGAAATTTTTGAATAAAATATAAAACAGTACCAAAACTATATAGTATGAGCAAAATTACACATGTAATACTTACCGGTGGCGTAGGTAGCAGGTTATGGCCTTTATCAAGAAAAAGCAGGCCAAAACAATATTTACCAATTTTTGGTGGTAAATCGCTTTTTGAAATGACTTCAGACAGAAACCGCCCTTTTGCAAATAATACTATAGTTGTAGGCAGTAAAGACAATTTTCATTTAAGTAAAGAAATTCTTGAAGGGTGTAATGTGGCCTATCTTGATATAGTGGAGGCGGTGCCAAGAAACACTGCAGCTGCTATTGCGTTTGCCGCTTTCGCTTCAGATTCTGAAGATATCCTTATAATAACACCTTCAGACCATATTATTGAAGATGAGCATAAATATCTCGAAGCTATAAATGAGGCTGTTGAAAAAGCAGGCCAAAATTTTATAGTCACTTTTGGGGTACATCCCACTAAGCCTGAAACAGGCTATGGTTACATTGAACATAAAGGCGATGAAGTTATTTCTTTTAGGGAAAAACCGAACCAGGTAACAGCTCAGGAATTTATAGATCGCGGAAATTTTTTATGGAACAGCGGTATGTTTTGCTTTAAAGCAGGTGTTTTGCTTGACGAATTAAAACTTTACCAGCCGGAAGTATATGAAAAATCGCTTGTCGCATGGCAAAATGCCAATGATGGCAAGCTGGATGAGGCTTTATCTATGGAGATACCCTCTATAAGTATTGACTACGCCGTGATGGAGCGCAGTAAGAAAATTAAGGTAGTTCCTGCGCTATTCCGGTGGTCTGATTTAGGGTCTTTTGATTCTGTATATGATTATCTTAAAAAAACCGGACATAAGGTAGATGAATTTGGTAATATGGTTATTGGTACAGATAATTATACAGCGTTTTTAGGCCTCGAAAATACTATTTTTGTACATACATCTACGGCTAATCTTATTCTGCACAAAGAGCATTCTCAGGAGGTTAAAAATATCTACGGACAGCTTGAAAAAGCTAATTCTGAATTATTGAACTAAGTTTGATGCCTATGGTAATTTTTGAGCTTTATAGTTGGCTTTGAAACCTACATCGGGTTATTATCACTCTGTAAAATGGGGATGGTATGCAATAGGTATAAGCTTTATAAGGCAAATAGTGCTTTTGCCGGCCTTTATATTAGCGGTTGGTAAAGATGGATATGCGTTGTGGCTTATTTTGCTCACTATTGTTACCCTTATAAACGCATTAAGCGTGGGTCATTTGCACTATGCATCAAACCTGATAAATCTCAGTTATCACCAGGAAGATAAAAAAGGGAGTTTAGAGCAACTCGTAAGTAAAATAATTAGCAGCAGCCTTATTTTGGTCATGCTGCAGCTTATTGCGGGTGCTTTGGTATCATACACGCCTTTTTTATCAGGATTGTCTAAGTTAAGCGCCCAATATCTTGAAAGCCATAACGCAGGCCCTGCATTGCTTTGCCTGCTGGTATCAAGAATATTTTATTTATACATTAACTCCTTTTTCCTGAGGCTTTTTGAGCCTTTTGGCAACATTAGGCATACCTTAAAATGGCAGGCAGCATCAGAGTCTCTTGATTTACTTGTTACCGCGTTATCAATTTTTATATCGGGTAGTATTTTAGTAACCTGTGTAGCAGTGCTCTCAGTAAATGTATTATTTGGAATAATTGCATTTGTATATGTTAGGCGAACTGTTTGGTTTTTAAGGCCCAAAAAAATATTTAGCAATTCCGGTGCTCTGCCTTTTTTAAGATCATCATCTTTATTGAATGCCAGCTTTGCAGTTGAAAAGATTGTAGAATCAGGGCTAAACCTGGTGGTTGTGCAGGCATTTTCTGCATCTGTCTTGCCCATTTTTACAACCAGCAGAACAATGATTAATATTTTCTACAGGTTTTGCTATTCAATTTTACTTCCATTATTTCCGGGTGTACAAAAGCAATTTTCAACGGGTAATTATAGCTACGTAACTAAAATTGTAAAAACATACTGGGCTGTTTCAGGTGCAGTAATTATTTTTTGCATTACAGTAGGATTGCCTGTAATACCTTATATTTATGCTTATTGGACAAAAAATAAAATTGAGTTTAATGGCACGATAATGATATTTTTATTTATGGCAATACTCTTTCAAAACTTTGCCCTTATTGTAACAGAATTTTTTAAAAAGACAAATTTTTCAAAGCAGCTATTGATATACAATATAATAAAAGCATCGTTTACTATAATAGCTATGCTGGCTTTTGGAAAGCTAAAATATTACGATGGCCTGGGGGCGGCACTGCTGGCCGGAGAAGCGTGTTCAATGTTTTATATACTGGTTTGTTTTAAAAAGGTTTTTAATGATACAGGCAATATAATAGCATATTTGCTGCCGATATATGTGTATTGTATATCAACAGTGTTCTATTTACAAACAAAAAATTATGTTGTATTTGTTTTTCTAAATATTATTGCCATAGCTTACAGTGTTTTTAAATTTAAGCCTTTTATAGTCAAATGATATTTATTTGTTTTTTTTGGTTTTTACTCTTGTACGGTGGCGTATACTATATCTTTAAAAAAGAAGATTTATTTTCGCCCATAAAGTTTGTATGCCTTAAATTTGCTGTTTTTAATCTTCCGTTTATACTTTATACAGCGTTTAACCCGATTACATTTCCTCATTCCATTTTAAAAGTATGTGGCTCAAATTTAAATGACGCATTTTTAAAGTACAGCATAATACAAACGTTGGCATTTGTTTCTTTAATAGCCGGGATACTTTTATTAAAAAAAATTAAACCTGTCTTTCCTACCCCAAAGCCTGTACATTTTGACTATAAAAAACTAAGAATACTCTCTTTTGTTCTTTTTGGCATAGGATTATCTGCTTATTTCATTTTTCTTTCCAGGATAGGGGGGCTTATGTATTTGCTCACACACCTTGACCAGCGGGTAGCCCTTCAAAGCGGCCAATATGTTTTAACCCTGCTGCCACTCTTAAGCCTATCATGCCTCTTAATGATGCAATGCGTAAAGCTGGAAAATAAAATACAGGATAAAATTTTACTTATACTTTTTTCACTACTTACTATTGCCGTTTTCAGCAGCTTTGGCGCCAGAAAGAATGCTTTGTATTTTTGCCTGGCGTTATTAATAGGTTATCATTATATAATAGGTGGTTTAAGGTTTACCAGGAAAACCATTAGCATAGTCGCCGTTTTATTTGTGGTCTTTTTTGCGTACATAATTGTAATTCCGCAAATTAGGGAGCATAATGACCTTAACAAAAAAATATCGGATTATAAGGTTAATACAAAATTTTACATCTACAATACATCCTATGCGTTCATAGATATCTTTGCGGCAAATTATTTTAATAAAGATAACGCATGGTTTATGAAGGGCTATTTTGCACCGGCTATTGTGCCTTTTACAAATACCGATAAAAAAAACCTGCCCCAGGTAGACCAGGGCGTTTACTTTAATAGCATAGTAAAGTACCAAAAAAACTTTGAACCCCCCTTGCCGCGCAACCAGTTATCAAACGCTTCCTGGCCTACAGAAAATTTTGGTTTTGCCTATGCAAATTTTTTATTACCCGGTATTGTTGTTTTTTTTGTATTGCAGGGTATTGTTTTTGCGTTGGCATACTATTATTTAATCAGGCAAAAGTATAATCCGGTCATAATTCTTATATATACCCTGGTTATAATAGATTTTAACTTCAGTAGCCTCCGTATAGTGAGTTTTATAAAATTGTTACCATTATTGTTATTCGCTTATATAATTGTTAAAAAAGTGACGCAAAATACCAGGTTATTTAAGTAATATAAATTTTGAATATTTTTGTTTAAACTCTATGTTAACGGAGTTTAGGCACAGTCAATTTATAATGAGCTTTTTACTTTACAGGCCTTTGAATATTGTTAAATTACTTTAACTTTGCTGCGATATCTTTTTAAGCTAAATACCATCAAATTATGAATAAAGAAACCAAAATTTATATTGCTGGACACAACGGAATGGTGGGGAGCGCAATATGGAGAATTTTAGAAGGAAAAGGATATGTAAACCTGATGGGTAAATCCAGTAAAGAGCTGGATTTAAGAAATCAGCAGGCCGTTGCCGATTTTATTGCGAAAGAAAAGCCTGATGCTATAATTGATGCGGCTGCGAGAGTGGGCGGCATACTTGCAAATAATGACTTTCCGTACCAGTTTTTAATGGAAAACCTGCAAATTCAAAATAACCTGATTGATGCAGCCCTTAAAAATGGAATTGAAAAGTTTATTTTTTTAGGAAGTTCATGTATTTATCCTAAATTTGCGCCACAGCCCTTAAAAGAAGATTATTTGCTTACAGATACACTTGAGCCTACTAATGAGTGGTATGCAATAGCAAAAATTACGGGCGTTAAGGCGTGCCAGTCTATAAGGAAACAATTCAGCAAAGATTATGTTAGCCTTATGCCTACAAATTTATATGGCACCCATGATAATTTTGACCTGAACACATCTCATGTATTGCCAGCAATGCTGCGAAAATTTCATGAAGCTAAAGAAAACGGCAATGCACCTGTAACGTTGTGGGGTAGCGGTACACCCATGCGTGAATTTTTGTTTGTAGATGATATGGCAAAAGGGGTGGTATTTGCCCTTGAAAATGTTTTGCCTGATTATTTATATAACGTGGGCACAGGTGAAGACCTTACCATAAAACAGCTTGCAGAAACCATACAAAAGATAACCGGCCACGAGGGCGAAATAATCTGGGACAGCGATAAGCCCGATGGAACCCCAAGGAAACTAATGGATGTTTCTAAAATGCATGCCCTTGGGTGGAAGCATGAAGTTAATTTAGAGCAGGGAATACAACAAACATATAATTGGTTTCTTGAAAATGTTAATAATGTCAAGAAAGTAGTAATCTAAAAATAGCAGAACCAACACATGAAAACAGCTTTAATTACAGGAATTACAGGGCAGGACGGGTCTTATTTGGCAGAACTTTTATTAGAGAAAGGCTATAATGTTCACGGCATTAAGAGAAGGTCATCTTCTTTTAATACCCAAAGAATTGACCATTTATATATAGATCAGCATGAAAGCCATGTAAATTTTAAATTGCATTATGGAGACTTAACAGATTCTACAAACCTGATTAGGATAATACAGGAAGTTAAGCCTGATGAAATTTATAACCTGGGAGCTATGTCTCATGTTAAGGTGTCTTTTGATTCTCCTGAATATGTGGGTAATGTTGATGGCCTCGGCACGCTGAGGATACTGGAGGCTGTTCGTATTTTAGGACTTGAAAAGAAAACAAGAATTTACCAGGCCTCTACCTCTGAGCTGTATGGTGGTCTTGAGGAGAATAAAAACGAAAGAGGGTTTTATGATGAAAATTCGGCTTTTTACCCACGTTCTCCATACGGTGTAGCAAAGATCTATGGTTTCTGGATTACTAAAAACTATCGCGAGGCTTACGATATGTATGCATGTAACGGTATACTTTTTAACCATGAATCGCCAAGAAGAGGAGAAACTTTTGTTACCCGTAAAATTACTATGGCTACAGCTGCAATTGCTCTTGGCCAGCAGGAGTGCCTGTATTTAGGCAACCTGAACTCTCAAAGAGACTGGGGCCATGCTAAAGACTATGTAGAGGCAATGTGGCGGATACTTCAGCAGGATAAAGCAGAAGATTATGTTATTGCAACAGGTGTTACTACTTATATTAGAGAATTTGTTAAGCTGTCTTTTGCAGAAGTGGGAATTGAGCTAGAGTTTGTAGGTGAAAATGAAAATGAAATTGCAAAAGTAAAAGCTTGTAATAATCCTGAGTTTCAACTGGAAATAGGTAAAGTGATTGTAAAAGTTGATCCATCATACTATAGGCCAACTGAGGTTGATTTGTTAATTGGAGACCCAACAAAATCTAAAACCCAGTTAGGGTGGGAGCCCAAATATGACTTAGCAGCTTTGGTTAAAGAAATGGTTGCCAGTGACGTGCAAATCTTTAAAAAAGCTAGCCGAACGAAATGGGAGCACCTTCCGAATTAACATGATTCAAATAAAAAATTTTAAAGACAATCTAAAGATTCTTGATGTCCTAAGGGCATGGGAGCAATCTATGTTGTAGTTGGCCATGCCCGATGGGTACTATGGGAGGATTTACAGAAGGATATAATAAACACCCGGAACAATATAGCAGTATAAATAAATATGTATGTATTTTTTCGGCCTTTTCAAATTTGGGCATGAGGCGGTTATGTTCTTTTTTGTATTATCCGGATTCGTTATTCATTATAGTACGTCCCGGCGGGGTTCTTACTAACAAAGGAGGATATTGGCCTCCCATTTTCTTTATGTTATCTTGAGGTAATTATTAGTCTTTTAGTAAGCTGGTTATTGCATTTTGTAACAGAAAAGCCGTTTATTTCAAAAAAGGTTAAACAAAATTAATCAGCGCGCTTGATACCGCTATTAATATAATTAAGTAAACATAGCTAAATGTCATTAAAAAAAAATATTTTAGGCAATGGTATAGCTAACGTTGCACAAAAACTGGTGCGTGTTCTGGACCAGCTTTTGTTGGTTCCTTTCTTTATATCCGCGTGGGGCGCAGCATATTATGGCGAGTGGCTAACATTAACCATTATACCAAGCGTACTTGCGTTTTCTGATTTGGGCTTTGGCTCTGCCGCTGCAAGCAGTTTTACGCTCAAGTATGCTTCAGGCGATAAAAAAGCTGCTGCTGATATTTCTAAAACAGGTTTTTATATAATTTCTTATGTAATAGCCGGAGGTATGGTTGTTGGGGCTATTGGGCTGTTAGTGGTTAAATACTGCGGACTGTTAAGTAATTCATTGATAGATGAAACTGATGCTCTTTATGCTGTAATATTTATGCTGCTTGCCAGGCTACTAAGTTTTTACAACCAGCTATTTGAAGGGTATTACAGGGCAGCAAGAAAAGCAGCATTAGGTACAAGCCTTACCGTTGTACAAAATCTCTTAAATATAGGCGCCGGTTTAACGGTGTTATTAATGCACCGGGGTGTGGTTGCTTTTGCGCTTTCACAGTTTATAGCGGCTATAGTATTTCGTATTTATTATAGATGGAAAGCCGTTAATGTGCTGGGTCTTAATAAAGAATATACAGGAGAATATGTAAAGCACTATGCTAAAGATATGTTTGTAAAAGGTTTGGGCTATTTAATGTCGCCCATGTGGCAGATTATCCTTTTTCAGGGAACAACCTTTGTGGTAAGGGTAACGTTAGGGCCAACAGCCGTTGCTGTTTTTAATACCGTGCGCACCGTGTCCAGATCGGTTAACCAACTCTATAGTATTGTCAATAGCAGTGTTTTTCCTGAAATTCAGTATGAAATAGGTAGTGGAAATATGAAAAAGGCCCAAAACATATTCGTATATTCTATATGGGTTTCGTGGCTATTAGGAATGGCAGGTGCATTATTTTTATCCATTTTTGGCCTTTATTTTTATAATATCTGGACTCACAAGGCGCTTAATCCTCCTACAGACATGTGGTATTTATTTCTTGTAGGTATTTTATTTAATGCTGTTTGGTGGACCTCAAGTGTTATATTTCGGGCTATGAACAGGCCCATGAGATTTTCTTTGGCAGGCGTAGTTGCGGCGGTATTTTCCGTAATATGTTCTTATGTGTTTTGTAAATATTTTGGGTGGGGTCTTACAGGTGCAGGCTGGGGGAGCTTGATTTTTGAATTTATTATGATGCTCTACACGTTACCGGTAAGCTGTATGCTGATGAACATAACAATAGCAGATTTGTTTAAGAACATGATTCATAGTTTTAAGCAAATTTATAGTAAATTAACAGGAAAAATTAAAAGAACAATATGAAAGCAACCCTTGTTGTCAAATCTCGGTTTCAGTTTTTTCACCTGGCACGCCAGCTTGAAAAAAAAGGACTCTTGGAAAAGCTTTATACCGGTTATCCTAAATTTAAAATTAAAGATGAGAAAGGTATTCCTGAAGATAAGATAAAAACTTATCCGTGGTTTATAGTGCCTTATATGAAACGAGGCCTTTTAGGTCTGGATAAATTTAATCAGCTTAATAAGGACTGGCAGTGGTTAACATCTCAAACCCTTGATAAGCATGTGGCGGGTAAAATTGACAAAAAGGGTATACTTATTTCAATGTCAAGCATTGGTTTATACGCTGGTAAAAAAATGCAGTCATTAGGAGGGAGTTTTATTTGTCAACGTGGCTCTACACATATTGTATATCAGGATGAGATATTAGAAGAGGAATATAAGCGCTGGGGCTTTGAATGGAAGGGTGTAGATAAGCGAATTATTGAGAAGGAGTTATTAGAATATGAATGTGCTGACAGGGTTACTGTTCCGTCAGAGTTTGCAAGACAATCTTTTATAGAAAAAGGGGTTTCAGAATCTAAGATTGTTAAAATTTCTTATGGTGCGCGTCTAGACCGTTTTAAAAAAATTGGTGAGCCTGCAAAAAACAAATTTGTTGTGTTGTGGGTGGGTGCACTTAGTTTAAGAAAAGGTTTTATGTATGCTTTGGAAGCTTTTGAAAAGCTACAGTATCCTAATAAAGAATTTATAGTAATTGGCTCTGTTTCAGAAGAAATTAAAAAGTTGCTTGCTTCAAAAAGGATAGATAGTTCTGTGCATTTTAAAGGCACTGTTCCTAATACCGAGCTTATAAATTATTACAATAGCGCTGATGTTTTTATTTTGCCGTCTATAGAAGATGGTTTTGGAATAGTGTTAAGTGAGGCACTTGCATCCGGGTGTCCTATTATAGCTACACCAAATACTGGCTCAGTAGATCTTATAAAGAATGGCCAGGAAGGTTTTATTGTGCCAATACGTAATGCTGATGCAATAGTAGAATCATTTCAAAAATTTATAGACACGCCTGGTATGAGAAATGAAATGAGCGAACTGGCTTTAAAAAGAGTACAGTCAATTGGCGGATGGGATGATTTTGGCGACAACTTCGAGATTTTATTAAAAAGTTTGGTTTAATGAAAATTTTATCAATAGGCAACTTAAGCGCATATGGTGTAAGTAACACCTGTTTACACAGGCATTGGGCCCTGGAAAAGATAGCTGAAACTATTGATGCTGTAGATACGGCTGCAAATCCAATTCCTTTTTTATACCGTTTGGCAAATTTTTGTTTCCAAAAAGGTTTACCTGTCAGGCTTCCTGATACATCAGGTATCAATAAGAGCATTAAATCTTTAGTATCTGCTAAAGAATTTGATATTGTGTGGATAGATAAGGGTTTAAAGGTAAATAGAAGCACTTTAAAATACATCAAAAAGAAATTGCCTAAGTGTAAAATTGTGAGCTTCTCGCCAGATAATATGACGATAAGGCATAATCAAAGCCAAAATTATTTAGACTGCGTTCCTTTGTATGATGCAACATTCACTACAAAATCATACATATTAGATGACCTGGAAAAGCTTGGGGCAAAGAATGTTCATTTTATACATAAAACGTATGAAAAGAAATTTCATTATCCCAGGATACTGACAGACGATGAAACAGAAAGGCTGGGAGGCGATGTTGGCTTTATTGGCGCCTGGGAAGAAGAAAGGTGTCAAAGCATTCTTTATTTAGCAGATAACGGGATCAAGGTTAAGGTTTTTGGCGACCATGGATGGACTAAATATATTGGATATAGTCCTAACCTTACAATCAATAAAGGTCTATTTTCTGATGACTACCCAAAGGCGCTTCAGGCGTTTAAAATATCGCTGTGTTTTTTAAGAAAAATGAATTTAGACCAGCAAACCGCAAGATCTATAGAAATTCCCGCATGCGGAGGGTTTATGCTGGCAGCACGTACAGATGAACATCGTTCTTTATTTGAAGAAGGGAAAGAGGCTGATTACTTTTCGAGCGATGAAGAATTACTTCAAAAATGTATTTATTATTTGAGCCATGATGACGAAAGGGCGGCAATTGCAAAGGCCGGTACTTTAAGATGTAAGGTTTCTGGATACTCAAATGAAGATACTATAAATAAGATGATAAGCCAGGTATTGTATGGAGGAGATAAATAAAAATAAAGGTTTCTCACATCAAATTAAGAAATGGCTTACCATTGCCTTGATATTGTCTGTGATATTGGAGATGTTTTTCTTTCCGTCATTTGTAAATTTTGCGGGTTGTATTATGACCTGTATAACGTGGTTTATTTATAGTAAGAATTTTACTGATTCAAGGCTGATTGTAAGATATCCGTTTGCTTACATAATGTTTATGTCAATGTTTCTGTATAGATATCTGCCTTTGTTTTTTACTTTAATAGAAGGTAAACCCATAAGCTATGGCTTTGAGATGGGGGCGGAAACTTTTTTATATGAGACAATTTTATTCCTTGTGTCTTCACTTGCGTTTTATATGGCTTGTAAAGATTATAAAAAAACAGTTATCAAAAATAACGCACTTCAAAAATTTCTGTATAAAATCGGATTTTATAATAACTATAATGCTGCGGTATTATGGGGGTTAGGCTTTTTTGGGTTAGCTATGCGATTACTGCATTTTAGCACAGGGCAGGTTGAGTATGGAGATGCCGGCGGTAAATTTCTTTCAGCCTTGCAGTACCTTATGTATGCTCCCATGTGTTTATTATTCCCTAAATTATTAGGCTTTCCTGAAACTAACAAAAAGTGGGTAAATATCTATGTAATTTCTATTTTTGTACTAAATATTGCTTCAAACAGCCGGCAAGCAATTATTACGCCGTTAGCTACTTATGCCTTGTTGTTTGTTTTGAACATGCTAAGGAACAAAATAGATTTTTTAAAGCTAATTTCACCGGCAAAATTAATAATAGGCGGACTTGCGATAATATATTTATTAGGTGTACTCTCAGATTTATCATTAGCCATGCTTGCTACCCGAACTATACGTAAAGATGTTAGCAAGGGAGAATTATTTTCAGAAACGATATCAATTTATCAGGATGAACAGCAAATGCAAAAATTGCGAAATCTTTCAGAGACAGTTCTTGAAGAAAATGGTGGTGAAAGTGAAGCCGTATCTTATAAAAACGGATGGGATGAAAGTTATATTGATAACTTTATGGTTAACCGTTACGCAAATTTGCGAATAACAGATCAAATACTATATTATGTTGATATTGTGGGATGGAACAGTGAAATGATGCAAACTGATTTTTATAACAGGATTTTTTTAATTCTGCCTACACCGGTCCTGACTTTTTTTAATATCGAATTAAGTAAGGAACAAATGGCATTTTCCAGGGCCGATTTAATATCATCTTCACCTGTTAGGGGGCGGCGGGTAACCAGTCACGTTGGCGATGGATTAGCTACTTTTGGTATTTGGTATTTCCCCATACAGTTTATCCTGTTTTATGTTTTATTTAAATTGTTAAACTGCATTTCTATATTCAATGGTAGTGTAACAATGTATTCTGCATACGGTTTAATGAATCTTTTTAGCTTTTTGGCATTGTTTAGAAATGCAAATGGATGCCTTGTAGACTTAGGATATATCTTAAGGGGTTTTTGGGAAGGGTTATTTACTTATTTAGTAGTTTTATTTGTTGTAAAAAGAATAAGTTTATTTTTAAAGAAATAGTAATATATAAAGAGCTGTTCTTTTTAAATAGCCAAACAGAGGTTTTAAATAGTAGGTTTTAATTAACATAGCAAATATGAACAACTTTAAACTGGCGATTGTAGTTTCGCACCCAATACAGCATTTTTGCCCGCAATATATAAGTTTTTCTAAGCTGCCGGGTGTAGAAGTAAAACTGTTTTTTGCTTCTATGCTGGGCTACAAAAAATATATAGACAAAAACTTTGGACAGGAAATTTCGTGGAATAACCTTAGGCTCGAAGAATTTGAACATGTATTTATGAATGGCGATAAAGTATTGCCTTCTTCAAAAGAACTGGAGGCTCCCTCTCTGGAGGCCGAGCTTGAAACTTTTAAGCCAGATGCCATTGTTACCTATGGTTATTTTCAAAAATTTCAACGGGCATGCCATAAGTGGGCTAATAAAAACAATGTGCCATTAGTATATATAACAGATGCAGAACACAGGCAGCAAAGGCCACTGTGGAAAAGATTTGGCAAGTTTTTTTACTTGAGATGGTATTTTAAAAAAATAAGCTATTTTTTTACGGTAGGAAACGCTAATGAGGCATATTATACATCATATGGCGTTCCGGAGTCAAAATTTATAAGGATGCATTATCCAATAGATATTGATGTTTATAAAGCTGCATTTGCTGAAAAAGAGCTGCATAATAAAGCTATTAGAGAAAAATATGGTATACCACAGGATGAATTTGTAATGTCTGTAGTGGGTAAACTGGTAGAATGGAAAAACCAGTCGCATTTAGTTGATTTGCTTGCAAATTTAGAGGCTAAAGGTAAAAAAGCACATGTATTTATTTTAGGTACTGGCGCTACTATGGATAGTATTAAAGAGCACGCTAAAATATTAAAGTCAAATAAAGTTCATTTTGCAGGTTTTGTAGATCCACTGGATTTGCCAAAATATTATGCAGCCAGCGATTTATATGTACACCCGGCACGCATAGAGCCACACTCACTGGCAATTAGTGAAGCCATATTTATGGGCTGCCCGGTTGTGCTGAGTGACAGGTGCGGAAGCTATGGAGAAACGGATGATGTACAGGAAGGAAAAAATGGATATGTTTATCCTTTTGGAGATATCGAAGCGCTTTCATCTAAAGTTATTAAGCTTATTGATGATAAAGGCCTTCGTAAAAAATTTGGAGAATATTCAGTAGAAATATCTACTAAATTTCAGGCCCGGGCACATGGCGCGTGCGTAATGGATTTAATTAAAGCTGTAAAAAGTAAATGAAAATAATTTTTTTATCGCATCCGGGTTTTCTTGCCTCTAAAAGTATGCCGCGTTATGCTAACTGGCTTTACAACGGCATGAAAGAAAGAGGGCACGAAGTTGAATTATGGACTGCTGAGGCTAAGTTTTATAAGCTTCCTGTACCCGGATCTATAAAAAAATGGCTGGGCTATATAGATCAGTATGTTGTTTTTTACAATCAAATTAAAAACAGGATTAAAAGAGAAGACAATAACGTACTGTATGTTTTTACTGATCATGCCCTGGGCCCCTGGGTACCGGCCGTAAAAGAACGCAGGCATGTAATACATTGCCATGATTTTTTGGCCCAAAAATCCGCATTGGGAGAAATTAAGCAAAATGTAACAAGTTATACGGGTATATTATATCAAAAATTTATACGCTCAGGCTACAAACAAGGTAAAAACTTTATTTCGATATCAAAAAAAACACAAAGCGACCTGCACTCTTTTTTAGAGAAAGAACCACAGTTATCTAAAGTTGTTTATAATGGCCTTAACCAGGATTATAAGCCCTTAGATAAAGAGAAATGCAAAAAAAATATTTCAGGTGTAACAGGATTAGATTTAAACAACGGATACCTGCTTCATGTAGGGGGTAACCAATGGTATAAAAACAGGATAGGGGTTATAAAAATATTTAATGCCTATTGTATTTTACAGCCTGAAAGTCTGCAGCCCCTTTTAATGATAGGTGCACCTCCTGCCGCTTCTTTACTAAAAGAATATGAAAATTCGCCTTTTAAAGAACGGATTCATTTTATTTGTGATGCACCTGATGATGTAGTTAAACAGGCATATAGCGGTGCCACGGCATTTCTTTTTCCTTCCATAGCCGAAGGTTTTGGATGGCCAATAGCCGAGGCAATGGCCTCTGGCTGTTTGGTTCTTACAACAAGTGAACAACCAATGAGTGAGGTTGCCGGCAACGCTGCAATACTGGCTGCACCATACCCGGAAATAGAAAGCCAGCAGCTTGAATGGGCAAAACAAAGTGCCGGTCAGCTTATTCAGGTTCTTGCAGATGAGCATTTAGTTCAGGACTATTTAAATAACGGAATAGAGAATGCAAAAAGGTTTGAGCCCAACCGTATTCTTGATGAAATGGAAGAAATTTATAAACTTATTAAATAATATTATTTTGAAAATTCTGCGGATAATAACATCAATGAATCCTGAAAATGGCGGCCCCTGCCAGGGTATCAGGAATATGATACCTGCACTATCAGGGTTAGATGTTGTTAATGAAGTTTTAAGCTTTGATGCGCCCGATGCAGCTTTTTTAGGAAAAGATAATTTTGTTATACACGCAATTGGCCCGGCCAAGGGCCCTTATGCCTATTGTAAAAACCTTAAACCGTGGTTGCTGGAAAACCTGGGCCGCTTTGACGCAGTAATTATACATGGCCTGTGGCAATATAATAGTTATGGCACTTATAAAGCCTGGAAAGAATTTAAAAGAACAAATAACAAGGCCCCAAAACTTTTTGTAATGCCCCACGGTATGCTTGACCCATACTTTCAAAGAGCTAAAGAGAGAAGGGTAAAAGCTGTAAGGAATTGGTTGTTTTGGAAGCTTTTTGAAAACAAAGTTATAAATGGCGCTACAGGTGTACTTTTTACCTGTCAGGAAGAATTGTTACTTGCAAGGGAAACATTTAGGCCCTATGCTCCTGAAAATGAAATAAATGTTGGGTATGGTGTACAGCAGCCTCCGGCATTTACTGAGCAAATGAGAGAGGCTTTTGCAGATAAATATCCCGCAAAAGAACCTTATCTGTTGTTTTTAAGCCGCATACACCATAAAAAGGGTGTCGATATTTTAATTAAAGCCTACCTGGAAGCAAAACAAAATAATACATTACCATCTTTGGTAATTGCCGGGCCGGGGCTGGATTCAGCCTTTGGTAAAGAAATGCAGCTGCTGGCAGGTAGTGGTAACAATATTTATTTTCCGGGTATGCTGTCCGGCAACTCAAAGTGGGGCGCTTTTTATGGTGCGGAAGCTTTTATATTACCCAGCCACCAGGAAAACTTTGGCATTGCTGTAGTAGAAGCCCTGGCGTGCAATAAGCCTGCACTGATAAGTGACCAGGTAAATATATGGAGGGAAATTTCTAACGGTAACGGCGGAATAATAAAAAAAGATACGACAGAGGGAGTCTCTGCTATGTTAAAAGAATGGGCAGGCATGACACCAGCCCAGCAAAACGAAATGAGTACAGGGGCAGGTAATGTGTATCTGAATAATTACATTATAAGTCAGGCCGCACTGCAATTTTATAATGCAATAAGCAAAATAGTATAGCTATAGATTAATAATCAGAAAACCAATTAAATTATAAAATAGTAATGGCACAGGCACAAAGGGTTGAATTTATAGACTTATTAAAAGGAATGACTATTTTTTTTGTAATAATATTCCATTTAACCTATTTTCATTCAGGGACCTACGAAGTAAGAAGGTTTATTACGCCATTTTTTATGCAATTGTTCTTCTTTTTATCCGGAATGTTTTTTTCAACTAAGGGGTCTTTTAAAGATTTTATGCTAAATAAGTTAAACCGTATTATTATACCTCTTCTGTTTTTCTATTTTTTAAACTACTTTCTTGGTTTTATAGCTTCTAATATTTTAGGCTTGGGCAAAGGCAGGGTAGATGTGCTTACATGGCACTCGTTATTAGACCTGTTTAATGGTAAAGAGTTTTTTACGTTTGGCAGCGCTATGTGGTTTTTAATATGTTTGCTTATTATTAATATCCTGTATTATTTTATAGCAAAGGCGGGGGCTGCATGGTTAAGCTTAGCTATAAGTTTTGCCCTTACCCTTACCGGTTTTGTGCTATATGTCTATACTATTGACCTTCCTTATTTTATAGATTCGGCTTTTAGCATGATTTTATTTTTTAGCCTGGGCACAATTTTAAAGAAGCGGGATTTTTTTGTTCAAAAAAACAAATTTGATGCCCTGTACCTTATAATAGGTTTGTGCTTGTACCTGGCTTTAATTTTAACGCGTAATGTAGAAGCTATTGTAATGAAAAATACCTTTACAGGAAACTTTGCAGATATTATAGCAGGGGGCATTTTAGGCTCTTTTGCAATGTATATGGTTAGTAAGGTGATTTATAAGGTTAAATTTATTAATTTTTATGGTGTTAATTCATTAATTGTACTGTGTACACACCAACTGGTCATTGTTTTATATGCAATGATACTTAAAAAGTTTTTTGCATATAACGGATTTATAATGTTAGGGATGAACCTTGTACTTACTCTAATTACCGAATATTTTATAATCTTGTTTTTTAACTATTTTACACCGGCTTTTGTGGGCAAGAAAGATTTGATTAAAAGAAAGCCAAAAAATCAGGTAGTTGCTGATATCAAGTAATTATAAACTTTTATTATATGGCATACTCCCGTATTATAAAGGCAATAAAAGTGAGTTTAAACCTTATCAAATACTTAAAAGGTTTATAGAAAAGTTTTTTTAAGGAGGAAAGGCAGCGTTAAATTTTAAATCTATCTTTGAACAATATTTTAAATGATTAATACAGATACTTATACAGGGGCATCATTTTCATTAAAAAACCGCCTTGGCAGGTTATTATGGGGTGTGGTTTATTTTATATTTTTTAAATATTCTCCACGGCCATTTCATGAATGGCGCTCCATAATTTTAAGATGTTTTGGTGCAAGGGTTGGCAAAGGTGTACATGTTTACCCGGGTGTAATAATATGGGCGCCATGGAATTTAATTCTGGATGACGAATGTGGTATAGCCAGTGGCGCAAATTTATACAGCCAGGGACTTATAACTGTGGGTAAAAGGGCAGTAATATCTCAGGGCAGTTATATTTGCACAGGTACGCATGATTATACAGATAAAGGTTTTCCATTATACACGCAGCCCATTACCATAGGAGACCAGGCCTGGGTGGCCGCAGGGGCTTTTATTCACCCTGGTGTAACAATAGGTACTGGTTGTGTTATAGGTGCACGGTCTGTAGTAACTAAAAATATGCCGGAATGGAGTGTATGTTCCGGATTTCCATGCAAAGTTTTAAAAGATAGAGAGATTAAATAAACTGCAAATGATATCAGTAATAATACTTACTAAAAACGAGGAGCAGGACCTGCCTATGTGCCTTGATGCACTGCACTGGACGGATGATGTGCATATTCTTGATTCCGGCAGTGAAGATGCAACACTGGCTATTGCGGCAAAATATAAGGCCCATGTTAGTTATAACGCGTTTAAGAGTTTTGGTGATCAGCGCAATTTTGCCTTAGACCATATAGCCACTAAATATAACTGGATACTTTTTTTAGATGCAGATGAAGTTGCCACACCTAAATTTGTTGCAGAGATACATAAAGCGGCAGAGAATGCCCCGCAGGAAGTAGCAGGATTTTACTGCTGCTGGAAAATGATGCTTGAGGGTACATGGCTTAAGCGGTCTGACAGTTTTCCTAAATGGCAGTTCAGGATGTTAAGAAAGGGACGTGCCAGGTTTACAGATTTTGGACATGGACAGAAAGAAGGTGAAATTGACGGGCGACTTGATTACATTAAAGAACCCTATTTGCATTACAGTTTTTCTAAAGGCTGGTCTCAATGGATAGCAAGGCATAACAAATATTCGTCTGATGAAGCCCATGCAAGGCTTAAGGAGCGCCCCCCTTTTAAAAATGTTTTTTCGGGTAATACAAGCCTGCGTAATCCGGCGCTTAAATCCTGGCTTGCCCGGATGCCCGGATGGCCTTTTTTAAGGTTTGTATATGCTTATTTTATAAAACTTGGCTTTCTTGAAGGTACACCTGGCTTTATTATAAGCGCCAATATGGCCTATTATGAATTTTTGATACAGATTAAGATACGCGAGTTAAAACGCGGAAAAATTTAAATAAGTAGTATAACAGCGTAATAAAAACTAATCAGCATGAGAAAAAGAATACTTGTTACCGGAGGCGCAGGTTTTATTGGGTCGCACCTTTGCACACGTTTGCTTAATGAGGGCAACGAAGTAATAAGCCTTGATAACTATTTTACAGGTTCTAAAAACAATATTGTACACCTGCTGGATAACCCCTATTTTGAGATGGTAAGGCATGATGTAACCGAGCCTTATTTTGCAGAGGTGGATGAAATTTATAATCTTGCCTGCCCGGCCAGCCCCGTGCATTATCAATATAACCCTATCAAAACCATAAAAACATCTGTAATGGGTGCTATAAACGTACTGGGCCTTGCTAAAAGGGTTAATGCAAAAGTTTTTCAGGCCAGTACCAGTGAGGTATATGGTGATCCGGCAGAACATCCTCAAAGGGAAACCTACTGGGGTAACGTAAATCCTATAGGCATTCGCTCATGTTATGATGAGGGAAAACGTTGTGCCGAGACTTTATTTATGGATTATCATAACCAAAATGATGTTGATATAAAAATTGTAAGGATATTTAACACCTATGGCCCTAACATGAATCCTGAAGATGGGCGTGTGGTGTCTAATTTTATTGTTCAGGCGTTAAAAGGCCAGGACATAACCATCTTTGGCGATGGCCAGCAAACACGTTCTTTTCAGTATGTAGATGACCTGGTTGAAGGTTTTGTGCGCCTCATGGCCACTCCTAAAGGCTTTACAGGCCCCGTAAATATAGGAAATCCTCATGAATTTACTATGCTGGAACTTGCGCAGAATGTTATTGATCTTGTAGGTTCTAAATCTAAGCTTACTTATATGCCACTGCCCCAGGATGACCCAAAGCAAAGGCAGCCGGATATTTCACTTGCTAAAAAAGAGCTTGACTGGGAGCCTAAAGTACAGCTACGTGAAGGCCTTACCAAAACCATAGCTTATTTTGATGATTTTTTAAAAAACAACAGGGTTCATTAATTTAAATAATTATGGCAACACATAAAATACTTGTTACCGGCGGTACCGGTTATATTGGCTCTCATACTGTTGTAGAACTTTACAATGCAGGCTATGAGGTTGTTATTGTAGACGATCTTTCAAATTCTAATCTTTCTATTTTAGACCAAATAGAAAAAATTACCGGCAATAAGCCTGCTTTTGAGAAATTAGATTTGTGCGATGAAGCGTTAGTTAAAAGCTTTTTTGATAAAAATACTGATATTACCGGCATCATACATTTTGCGGCCTTTAAAGCCGTGGGAGAGTCTGTGGCCAAGCCGCTGAAATATTACAGGAATAACTTTTATTCGCTAATCAATATACTTAACAGTATTGAGGGACGCAGCATAGACCTGGTTTTTTCATCATCATGTACTGTTTACGGCCAGCCGGAGGTATTGCCTGTTACCGAAGACGCTCCCGTGCAAAAAGCAATGTCTCCCTATGGAAACACAAAGCAAATTGCCGAAGAGATACTCGAAGATGTGTGTCATGTAAATAAAGATATCAACGTTATATCATTACGCTATTTTAACCCGGTAGGGGCCCATGAAACTGGCCTTATTGGCGAATTGCCCATAGGTGTGCCCAATTGCCTTGTGCCCTTTATTACACAATCGGCCGCAGGTAAACGTGGCCCTATTGCAGTATACGGAGATGATTACAATACTCCGGACGGTAGTGCCGTAAGGGATTATATACATGTGGTAGACCTTGCTAAAGCGCATGTTTCGGCCATAAAAAGGCTTGAAGAAAAAGCGGCGCAGGATAATTATGAAGTATTTAACCTGGGTACCGGTAAAGGTACATCTGTACTCGAGGTAATTAATGCATTTGAATCTTCTACGGGTGTAAAGTTAGACTATTCTATAGCTCCGCGCAGGCCGGGAGATGTAGAGCAGGTTTGGGGAGATGTAACTAAATCTGCTACCGTGTTAGGCTGGAAAGCTCAATTAGGTATAGAGGAAATGATGACATCTGCCTGGAAATGGGAAACTTATATAAAAGAGCATCCGTTGCATTAAAACGGGAGATTTAGACCGAATTTTATTACTATGTAAGTGTTTGTAAATCAATAAGGAAAAGTAGCATAACAAGATGAGGATTTTAATTTACGGCATTAATTATAGCCCGGAACTTACGGGAATTGGTAAATATACCGGCGAAATGGGCAGCTGGCTTGCGGGCCGCGGCCATGATGTTCATGTAGTTACCTCTATGCCATATTATCCTGAATGGGAAGTGCACGATAAATACAAGGGTAAAACATGGTTTACAGAAATTATAGACGGAGCAAAGGTACACCGGGTGCCTTTATATGTACCTAAAGAAGTAAATTCTAAAAAGCGCATTATTCACGAATTTTCTTTTGTAGCGAGCATACTGCCCTGGTGGCTGCGATTTTTGTTCAGCAAAAAGTTTGATGTTGTATTTTGCCCGGCACCTCCGTTTCACCTGGGTTTTTTCCCTATGCTTTATTCTAAATTAAGGGGCGTGCCCATGATAAGCCATGTGCAGGACCTTCAGGTTGATGCGGCAAAAGAGCTGGGTATGATAAACAACAAGGCGTTTTTAAACCTGATGTTTTCTATAGAGCGCCTTATATTAAAAAATAGTACAAGGGTATCTACCATAAGCCTGGGTATGGAACTTAAAATTGCCGCTAAAGGCGTTAGCCCCCAAAAGCAGATTATGTTTCCTAACTGGGTAGATGAAAATAATATTAAGCCTTTACCTAAAGAGCAATCGCTAAGAGCTGAATTTGGAATAAGTTTAGACGATAAAGTTGTTTTATACAGTGGCAACCTTGGCGAAAAGCAGGGATTAGAAGGCATTATTGATGTTGCTGAGACCTATCAGGACCGGAGCGATGTATACTTTATTATTGTAGGCAGCGGCGGTGCTAAAGAAAAGCTGGAGCAAATGGTAAAGGATAAAAATCTTACGCAGGTGAAGTTTTATCCGCTACAGCCTTATGAAAAGCTATCTGCGTTGCTTGCTACTGCGGATGTGCACCTGGTGCTTCAAAAAAAATCTGCTGCAGATCTTGTTATGCCAAGCAAGCTTACAGGTATACTTGCGGCCGGAGGCTGCGCTATTGTAACGGCCGAGCCGGGAACATCACTTTATACTATAATGCACCAGTATAACATGGGTATTTTATGCGAACCGGAAAACATGGCATCACTTTCTGATAGCATTGATAAGGCAATTAATACCGACCTTAGCGTTTACAAAACAAATGCCCGGAGCTATGCGGAAGCAAATTTGAGCAAAGAGGGCATACTTAAAAGCTTTGAGCAGCAGCTTAGGCAAATATCACAGTAGACAATTGTTAAAATAATAACAATTTTGAGGGGGTGGATATTTAATAATTCAAACTAAAATTGCAACCTTTGCATAAACTAACAAACAATTATTGTATGAAAAAAATTACTTTGGTTAATGGATATTAATTATTAAAAGTTAAAGCATTTGTGGGTACATCTAATCCAATAATTTTTTAATTAATTATTATCAATACAATGCAGCAATACCTCAATAAAATTTCGCTTGTAAGATTTATCGCAGATTTATCCGTTGTGGCATTTACTTACATACTGTGTATTTATGCAGTACAGCCCCATACCTTTGGTAATGATTTTAAAGCTAAATTCTTTCTGCTTTTAATCCTGCTTTGCGTATGGTTTTTTAGCGGCACATCTAATAAACTTTATAACGACCAGAGGCTTAAGCCCGGCTTTTCGCTGGAAATATATAAAACACTAAAGGGCGTAATTATCTTAGACCTTACCATTGTGGTGGTTTCTTATTTTTCTCACCCTTTTCTGCCTACAAATTTTGTATTTATATATCCTTTTGTGCTTATGCTTTGTTTTGGCACAGAAAAATACATCATTAACAGGTTTGTACTTTTTTTGCGTAAAAGAGGCTATAATTTAAGGCATGTAATAATATTGGGCCATGGCAGCAGCGCGCTGCAGTTTTATAATCTTATTATTAACAACCCGCACCTTGGATATGATGTATTGGGTTATTTTGAAGATAATGCCGTAGAAGATAACGTGTGCCCATATCTGGGCAAGCTGTCTGAAATTGGCAATTTTATAGATGCTAACGTTGTTAACGAGGTTATTGTAGCAACACCTGGCATTACCATTGGCGAAATTGAAGAAATTACATATGTGGTTGATAAGGCCGGTATACGGATACGAATCATACCTGATTTTCACTTTCAATTTTATAACCGGTATGAATTTAAGCAGTTTGGCAACATACCTACGGTGTCGTTACGAAAAGAACCGCTGGAAGAAACACATAATAAATTTACCAAGCGCACCTTTGATATCGTATTTACCCTGCTGGTGTTAGTACTAATATGCTCCTGGCTGTTTCCGTTGCTTGCCATTATAATTAAAATAAATTCTAAGGGGCCGGTGCTTTTCAGGCAAAAGAGGCTGGGCAGGGACAGAAAAGAATTTTGGTGCTATAAATTCAGGAGCATGTATGTTAACAATGATTCTGATAAGCAAATGGCCAGAAAAGGCGATTCCCGCATTACATCTGTAGGCAGGATTTTAAGAAAAACCAGCCTTGATGAGTTTCCACAGTTTTGGAATGTGCTTATGGGCAATATGTCTATTGTAGGGCCACGCCCGCACATGACGGTTCAAAATGCTCAATATCAAGAAATTATAAATAATTATCTTGTACGCCAGCTTATTAAGCCAGGCATAACCGGGTGGGCTCAAATTAACGGCTACCGCGGCGAAATTGAAACTGACCTTGATATTAAGAACAGGGTTTCATATGATATATGGTATCTTGAAAACTGGAGCTTTTGGCTTGATATTAAAATTATTTACCTAACGGTATGGAATATTTTTAAAGGGGAAGAAAAAGCCTACTAACAGGTTGTTCATACCAGTGCTATGCCAAAGAGATTATTTGATATTGTTTTTGCAGCCCTGGGCCTGGCCTTAACGTTCTGGTTAATTATTATACTGTATATACTCGCAGGGCTTAGTACCCGGCAGGGTGGTTTTTTTTTCCAGGAGCGTGTAGGGCAATATGGAAGGAAATTTATCATAATCAAGCTTCGCTCTATGAAAGAAACACCGGGCGGCAAGGTAACTACACCGTTTGGTGTATTTATGCGAAAGTTTAAGCTTGATGAGCTGCCCCAGCTGTATAATGTGCTAAGAGGCCAAATGAGTTTTGTGGGTCCGCGGCCCGATGTGCCCGGTTATTATGATAAACTCACGGGAAATGCCACTGTTTTACTACAGTTAAAACCAGGCATTACAGGCCCGGCAAGCATTAAATATGCTAACGAAGAGGCTTTACTTGCTACAGTACCAAACCCGCTTGAATATAATGATGCTGTAATTTTTCCTGATAAGGTAAAGATTAACCTTGCTTATTATTATAACCGGTCATTATGGCTTGATATTAAGATTATTGCCTGGACCATTGCACGAAAAATGCCTGATAACAATTATTTTGAGTAATTTAGGGCATTTACTAATTATAAGCCATGGGCAATTCTAAAATTTACCTTTCTCCGCCCCACATGGGTAACAATGAACTGCGTAATATACAGCAGGCGTTTGCTGCCAACTGGATAGCCCCTGCCGGACCTGACATTACGGCCTTTGAACAGAATATTGAGCAGTACCTGGGCAATAGTATATACGCAGCTGCCTTAAACAGCGGTAGCGCCGCACTGCACCTGGCGCTTATATTATTAAACGTGCGCAGGGGAGATGAAGTTATTTGCCAGAGCTTTACATTTGCAGCATCGGCTAACCCTATAATGTATCTTGGTGCTACACCAATTTTTGTTGACAGTGAGCCTTATAGCTGGAATATTTGCCCTAATAGTTTAGAAGATGCCATTAAAAGCAGGCTGGCTATGGGTAAAGCCCCTAAAGCTATAATTGCCGTAGATTTATATGGCATGCCATATAATGCAAATGCTGTAAATGCCATCGCGCTTCGGTATGGCATACCGGTAATAGAAGATAGTGCAGAAGCACTGGGCAGTACTTATAATGGACAAAGATGCGGAACACTTGGCGATATAGGCATATTGTCTTTTAACGGTAATAAGATTATAACCACATCTGCGGGAGGGGCACTTTTAGTAAAAAACAGGCAATATAAAGAGCGTGCTTTGCATCTTGCTACACAGGCTAAAGACAATTATCCTTATTATCACCATACCGATATAGGTTATAACTACCGTATGAGTAACATTTGTGCAGGCATAGGCCGTGGCCAGATGGAAGTATTGGAAAGCCATATTAATGCAAGGCGGGAGGTAAATACTTTTTACAGGGAAATTTTTGACGGTATTAATGGTATAACATTTCAGTCGGAACCCGATAAAAAATATTTTTCAAACTATTGGCTAACAGCTATAACCGTAGATGCCGCCGTAGCAGGTACTGATATTCATGAATTGATGAAAGCGCTGGCCGATGATAATATAGAGAGCCGCTATTTATGGAAACCACTGCACACCCAGCCCGTTTATAAAGAAGCACCCTATTATGGAAATGCTGTTTGTGAAGGCCTTTTTGAAAGCGGATTATGCGTCCCTTCAGGATCCGGGCTTACAGATGATGAAAGGGCAAGGATTGCAGAAGCTATAAAAAAAGGAATCGGTAAAAATTGATTTGTTAATTATTAGTATCTTTATACGATAATTAATATACCGCTGTTTATTTGTGCAGCCCCCGCACCATTACATAAATGGAAAGTAAAAGTAAAAGTAAAAGTAAAAGAGAATCACTATTGGCTAAACCCTATTATAATTTTGAGGCTTTATTAAGCAGGAAGCCTATTGTACTTGATGAAAATGCCATTGAGGCTCAAATTAAGGGTAAGAACATACTTATTACAGGTGCTGCAGGCTCTATAGGCAGCGAGATTGCCCGCCAGGTGCTGCGCTTTAAGCCGGCAAGTGTTATTTTGCTGGATCAGGCCGAGACCCCACTTTACTTTTTAGAGCGAGAACTTTCAGAATATCATGATGAAGTAAAGCTTCATACCATTTTGTGTGATATTACGCATAAAAAAGCGCTTGAAGAAGTGTTTAAAAAATACGCACCCCACATAGTATATCATGCCGCAGCATACAAGCACGTCCCCATGCTTGAAAACAATCCGGTGCAGGCCGTGCTGGTAAATGTATTGGGTACAAAAAACGTGGCCGACCTTGTTGAAAAACACCAAACGGAGACCTTTGTACTTATCTCTACCGACAAAGCCGTAAACCCCGGAAGCGTGATGGGCGCAAGCAAGCTGATTGCCGAAAAATATGTACAGGCGCTGCATGATAAAATTGAGAGGCAGACGGGAGTTCCTGTAAAATTCATTACTACACGTTTTGGCAATGTGCTGGGCTCTAACGGGTCTGTGCTTCCTGTTTTTGCCGAGCAGATACAAAATGGCGGGCCAATAACACTTACACATCCGGATATTGAAAGGTATTTTATGACCATTGCCGAAGCTTGTGGGCTTGTTCTTGAAGCAGGTGCTATGGGAAAGGGTGCTGAAATATATACTTTTTATATGGGTAACCCCGTGAGGATAAAAGACCTGGCGTTAAAAATGATAGAAATGGCAGGCCTGGCACCCGGCGCTATTGATATTATAATAACAGGGCTAAGGCCCGGGGAGAAACTAAATGAAGAACTGCTGGGTGAGCGTACCCGCATTGTGCCTACGCATAATGAGTTTATTATGATAGCTGTTGAAGATCCGGTTGACTTTCTGCTGGCCTTAAAAAGTATTGAAACAATGACTGGTTATGCACAGGAATATAAATTTGAGGAAACGGTGGCTGAAATGAAAAAATTTTTGCCTGATTTTAGGAGTAAAAATTCTAAATATCAAATACTTGACAATAATAGTGAGATGTAAGCAGTCAAACATCAACAAATTTTTTTCGACACTTTTACATTACAACAAAAATGTTATCTTTGTCCGGTGCAGTATTAATTTCCCTTTGTATTCGGGGGTTACATTAATTTCAAACAAATAAACATTTTCCAATTAAATATAAAATGATTAGATACATTTTGTTATGTGTGGTATTTGCAAGCCTTTGTTCTTGTGCCAGTAAAAAAGATATTGTTTATATGCAGAATATTAATGCAATAGGACAGGATTCCTTAAGTTATAAGCCAAAATTTAAGCCTGACGATTTATTGCTGATTATAATAAGCTCAGAGAATTCTGATGCTACATCAAAATTTAACCTTCCTGTATTTGGAACGTTGTCTGAAACAAATATGGAGTCGGTATCTGCGCAGCAACGATTTCAGACGTATTTAGTTAATAATGAAGGCTATATTGTTTTACCTGTAATAGGCAGGTTTAAGATAGGCGGGTTAACCCGTGACGAGGCCATTACATCACTTAAGAAGGAGATATCCAAATACGTTACCATAGATCCAATTATAACCATGCGCATTATAAACTATAAAGTGTCTGTAATGGGTGAGGTATCACGTCCAAATTCTTTCAATATTATCAGTGAACGTATTACCCTATTAGAAGCGCTGAGCCTTGCGGGTGATATGACCATTTATGGAGACCGGAAAGATATTGTTGTTTTGCGGGAAATTAATGGCGTCAAAACGTATAATTCTATTGATATAACTAACGCAGATTTTATAACGTCTCCGTTTTACTATCTTGGGCAAAATGATGTAGTATATGTAAAGCCTAATCAGACAAGAGTAAACTCTTCTATAATTGGGCCTAACCTTACAGTTGCCATTTCGGCATTATCTTTAACCATAGGCCTGATTGCGCTAATAACCCGATAAAAAAAAATGCAGGAAAATTTAAATACGCAGCTTGCATCAGTAGATGATGAGCAAGTAAATATTAAAGATGTTTTTAATCAGTACCTGGTATACTGGCGGTGGTTTGTATTAAGTATAGCAGTATGTCTTTTAGCGGTGTTTTTATACTTACGTTATGAAGTTCCTGTCTACAGCATATCGTCTACTGTACTGATAAAAGATGATAAAAAAGGAGGTATAGCCTCTGAAGCTACTGTGCTTAATGACCTTGGCCTTATGGGACAGGTTAAAAGTAATATTGATAATGAAATTGAAATTTTAAGGACAAGAACCCTTATTAAAAGTACTGCGCTAGACCTGGGCCTTAACATTAGTTATTTTGTACCGGGCAGGGTAAAAGCCAGAGAAATATACAATATATCTCCTGTTAGGGTTGACTTTATTGAAACTAATGACAATTATTTGCTAAGCGGTACTGCCTTTGGTATAAAAGTTTTGTCTAAAAGTGAATTTGAATTACAGGATTTAAAAGGCAATGTAACAGGAAGGCACCATTTTGGAGATAAAATTAAAACCAATGTTGGTAACATGGTTGTTTCAAACCAGCAAGGTGACAGCAATAACAGTTCTGAAAAACTTATTACTGTTTATGTTCGCAGTATTTATGGGGTTGTGGGCGGCCTTAGAGGTCGTATGCAAATACAGCCTGTAAATGAAAAAACAAGCAGTATTTTAACGGTTTCAATTTCTGATCCTATTAAGCAGAGAGGTATTGATTTTTTAACGCAGCTTATAAAAAATTACAATAAAGACGCAATTAATGACAAAAAGCTTACGGGACACAAAACTGAGATTTTTATAAATAAAAGGCTTGATTCTATCACTGTAGAGCTGGATAGCGTAGAGACAAATGTTGAAGATTTTAAACAAATCAATAAACTTACAGATATTCCGTCTGATGCGCAGTTAACAATAACTACTGCCAGTGAATATGAGAGCAATTATATTGCCATTGCAACAAAGCTAAGGGTTGTAAACCTAATGATTGATTTTTTAAAATCAAGCAAGCCTACCGATATAATTCCTGCCAATATAGTGCCCGAAGGTGATGCGGCGATGCTTATAGAACAATACAATGATCTTGTATACAGGCGCAACAGGCTGGCAGAAGTGTCTACCATCGATAACCCATCTTTAAAGGAATTTAATTCTAAGCTGAGCGCCCTGCGCTCAAATTTAGAATCGAGTCTTTATAACATAAAAAAATCTATACAAATACAACAACGTGACCTTGAGCGCCAAAATAGTATTCTTACAGGAAAAATAGGGCAGGTACCAAGGCAGGAAAAAGAATTTAGAGTTATAGACAGGCAGCAAAAAGTTAAGGAAGCTTTATATATATATCTACTGCAAAAGCGCGAAGAAAATGCCATATCACTTGCAATAACGGCGCCAAATGCCAAAGTTATTGACGAAGCATATGCTAATCCTACGCCTATTTCGCCAAGGAAGAATTCTAATTATATGCTTGCTTTAGCGATAGGCTTAATAATACCTATTAGCATTATATATTTAAAAAATCTTTTGGATTCTAAAATACATTCCCCAACAGATATAATCAGGACAAAAATTCCGTTTTTGGGTGATGTTCCAAAATCTGAATTTAACAATGAGCTTGTAAGTCAGCACAGCAGATCCGGTACGGCCGAGTCTTTAAGGATTATACGGACAAACCTTGAGTTTATGCTCAATGAAATTCCTGAGGGTGTTGCAAAAACAATCTTTGTAACCTCGACTATACCTAAAGAGGGCAAAACATTTATATCTGTCAACCTTGCAGCTACCATAGCCCTAACCGGCAAACGGGTATTATTACTGGCAATGGATGTTAGAAACCCTAAACTTGACGAGTATATTAATGTGCCGTCTAAAGGGTTAACAAACTACCTGTCTAGTAAAGATACTGAGCTTAACAGCTATATAATTAAACAGGATGGCTTTGAGAACTTTTACATACTGCCGCCAGGAATTATACCACCTAACCCGGCTGAGCTTTTGATGGGTAAAAAGGTAGAGAACATGTTTAACAGGCTTAAAGAGGAGTATGACTATATTGTGGTAGATACTGCCCCGGTTAGCCTGGTTACAGATACACTTATACTGGCTAAGTATGCCGATACATTTGTATATGTGGCCCGTGCGCACCATCTTGATAAACGCCTGCTTAGCATACCAGAATCTTTATATAAAGAAAATAAGCTGCCCAATATGGCCATATTGCTTAATGATAGCGGAGGTAAAAATGGTTATGGTTACGGCTATGGTTATGGTTACGGCTATGGCTACGGCTACGGTTATGGTCCTGACATTAAAAAACCCAAGACATGGAAAGATAAATTGTTTGGAAGGAAATAGTTACAGTTTTGTCTTAAACAAAAATTCCCTTTTTAGTTACATGCTAAAAAGGGAATTTTTATTTAAGGCTTTTATAAGTGGTTCTGTGTTTTTTAAGAGCACAGGGTTTTTAAACGCTTCGGTATGCCGTTCATGATGAGTATCGCTTCCGGTAAAATCTATCATGTTTTCATTGAGCAATTTTTGAGCAATTTCAAAAACAGGTTTGCCGTAGTACCCAGTTAAGGAGAGCAGGTTTACCTGAAACAGGCATCCGGCACGTTTTAGCCTGCTATATTCTTCGGTTTTCAAATGATAAAACATATATCGTTCAGGATGTGCCAGTACCGGTTTGTATCCTGCCACCTGCATTTCATAAATGCAGTCATAAAGCTGCATAGGGGCGTTAAGATAGCTCATCTCTACTAAAACATAATCATCCTTAATAGTAAGCAGAGGCTCTGTTTTAACAAGCTTTAAAAAAGTATCATCCATTAAGTATTCTGCAGCGGCCTTAATAGGGTGTGCAAAATTATTGCTTTTCAAAAATGTTTTGGTAGAAGCTTCTACTGCCTCGATATCTGCACGTGTATTATTATATACGCCTGTTAATACATGCGGGGTAGTTATAAATTGTTCAAATCCATATTCTTTGAGGCTATTTATAAGCTCAAGAGAATTTTGTTCGTTTTTTGCACCATCGTCAATGCCCGGCAGCAAATGCGAGTGTATATCTACATAACCCTCAGGTATAAGATCGGCAAGCCTGACTTTTTTATTTTTAAAAAATAGCAAAAGGAATGTTTTAATTGATAATTACAAATGTAGGTAATTGTACATTCTTTATCTCCCGGTTTTAGTAGGTAAGTTAACGGTAAATTTTGCTATAGCAACAAATAATTGTTATATCGCTGTTGCTATAGCTATTAACTACTCCAGTGCTGCATTTTTTTCAGGAGCTTTTGTATCATTAGATTTGTATTCAAAATATTTTTTAAATATCAGGAATTTAGATTCAAAGAAGTGGTAGCTTAAAAATGATATTGTATAAGATGTTACAATACCCACCAAAAATATCAATGCGGCTGAACTATTTTTAAGGTAATGCTCTGTTATTAAAAAACAAGCAGGGTGGTATACATAAAGGCCGTAACTTATCTTTCCTGTAAAAGAAAAGAATTTCCACTTTAAAAACCTGTTTACCCAATGATTTGCACTTGCTGTAACCACAAATCCTACTACGCAAAAATAAATAAAAGATAATGGTATAAACTTAACTACCTGTATCCATGCTAAACCGCTGCCTCCGGTAGCAAACCAAAGCCCCAGCGTGGGCAATAATAAGATTACAATTGCAATGGTAAATTTTCCTGGCTTTATAGTTTTAAGTTTTCCTTTAACTTCCCAAAGCGCCAGTAATCCGCCTATAGTTAATTCATCTATCCTGGCAAACGTAAAATAAAACGTGCCATAGCCATTATAAACCAGTAAAACGCGTACCAAAAGGGCTACTATGACAAGGAACCAAATGGTGTTGTGCAGTGCTTTTTTGCTTAAAAAATATACAAGAAAGGGCCAAAAAAGATAGAAGTGTTCTTCTACCGCTAACGACCAAAAGTGGGTAGGGCCCTCTGCCGGCCATTTAAAGGTGTAAGCAAAATTTTGAAGATAGGTCCAGAAATATATCTGCTCGCTAAAAGGTGGCGTATCAGTACTTATAAGTAACGGTATCGCGAAATACCAAAGCGCAAGAAAAAAATAGTACAAAGGGAAAATCCTTAAAGTTCTTCTCAGGTAAAAATTTAAAAAATATCCTGGGCCTTCTTTAGTAGAGAGCAGTATGCGTGTTATCAGGAAGCCAGAAAGAACAAAAAACAATGAAACGCCGGTTTGACCAAACGTTGCAAATTTTTGAACCATTAGTATTACAGTATTATTTGTGTGCAGGCTTCTAAAAAAGTGGAAAAAAATTATCATCAGTGCTGCGATTGCCCTGATGCCATCAAGCTCTTTAAAATAATGTAGCTTTATTTTCATATTTTACTATTGTTTTTGGGATTGCTTAAATTAGCTGGTTTATATGCCGGCAACGTGAATAGGTACCTTTTTTTTGAAGCCATAAAAATACTCTAAAACTTGTCAAGTACTAATAACGAATGAATTTTTTTTAAGATATTCTTAACAGGATTATACTGCATGGTAAAGGACTCAAAGCAACCGTAATTCCCTTATGATTTTTTTAAGTAAATTGTTAGCACTCAACACTTCTAATTTATTTTCCCTTTTAACCCCACTATCTCTATCAATTTAGAAAGTGCTGTACATATAGCCATTACCACACATGCGCTTAATAAAGGCACCATTATTTTTTCTGCAACCGTATCACAATCAAAGATATTGCCCGGTATAAGGGTAGCCAGTAGTGATATAACAAGGGGGTTGCTTACAAAAACAGTCATGGTATTTTGACCTATATAACTTATCAGGTTCCTGCCGTTATTGTTTTTTATTTGTATACTCGACTGCAGCAAGTACACGCATGATAATATGGATGCCAACAGGGTTATAGGAGTGATGTATACTATTGGAATAATAGCATGGCTTTTTAAAAAATAGCCTTCTACAGGAATTAACAAAACAGCAAATGCGAAAATAACCGGCAACTTTTTTAGTTGGTTACGCGCTAATGCAATGCCTGCGAAAACATACGGAATCCAGTAAATAAAGGGACGTTGGGCTACTTTGCCCAGGGCAGATGGCAGGTGGTTTGCATAATAACTTACTGCTATATAAAGCAGTGCTATAATAATACAGCTTAAATACCTTGAAATTTTATTGTTGTACAGCCAGCGAATAAGCGGATACAGTAAAAGCAATTGAAAAAGTATGATAAAGAAATATTGCCCAGCCCAGCCAAAGCCCGCAAAATGGGTTGTAAAGATCTTGCCCGGACTGAGGTGTTGCCAATCGGCAGACAGAGAGAAATACAGCACGCTCCAGATAATGTATATGGTAAAGAGATGTATAAATCGTTTCTTTATATAGTCAAACTGCTCTTCTTTTGTTTTTTTAGCATACGTTTTTTCAAAAAACAATGCCCAGATTAATATAAAGCATGGCACACAAAACCTAAAAAATAACATCAAATATTCACGGATGGCTGAGTTGCAGCCTAAAAGCAGTGATGAGTGAATGTAGACTACACCAAAGATGGACACGCTCTTAATTAAATCTGCGGATATTGAACGATTCATAGATGTTTTATATGGGTCAAATATAGCAATTTATGCAACTGCTGATGGGTAATTAGATTTAATTTTGAATGATTTTTCCTGCCCGTAGCCGCAAGAAAATACGGTTCCTGTTATGGTATCTTAAACTTTGTTGCCTTTTTTTATAACCCTTATGCCTAAAACCTCGAGCTGCAGCAATATAACCAAAGCCGCTAAAGGCAGTACGATAAGTACATGGGGTTTATTGAACATAAGTGCCAGGTAAAGGCCTGTACAGCCCAGGCATATAATCGCGGTAATTTTAGCTGCCTTTACATTGCGGGCAAAAATAAATACAAGCAACAGCAAAAATAACGGATTAATGAGCATGGCATTGTAATTTTGGGCTATTTCATCGTGAAAGGAGTAGAACCCCACAACACTGAAGAATATGCCCAACAGGCCAAAAAGGGCCAGCAGTGAGCGTTGTGCTACCACGTTTTTAGCAGAGAGGTACATAAGCAGCAAACAACCTCCCGCATATGTGTAAAAGTTATTCCACCAGGAAGTTGTAGGTTGTGCATTGCTTTTATAAACAGTTACGGCAGGCTGGGAGAGCCCCTTTGTATTGCCCACGCCTTCCATCAAATGTTTGGGTAAAAAGAGCTTATACTGCTCTAAATCAGTTTTATGGCCAAAGATGAGGCTTATGCCCAGGTTTTCATAAAAGCTGTTGTGCAGGTTCTCAAAAATTATCTCACGGTTGGTTTTGCCGGCATCGCTGTTTTGCATGGATATTTTTTGCGGCAGGTACTGGTTAAGTATGTCACCCACCATAGTGGTGCAGTTGCGGTCAAAAAACTTATAGGTGTAAAATTTAGCATCAGAATTTAGCCTGTTGTAGAGTTCAGCAGAAATTTGCTGCACCTGTGTGGGTGAGAGGTTAAGGTGCTGCTCGAGCACATCGCGGTTGTAATACTGGTAGGTATATACAAAATCGGCGTAAGAACTGGCTGACACAAAATACTGCAAATCGCCTTTTACAAACTTCAGGTAAAAATTAGGGGTGTCAAAATCAAAGGTTCCAAAGTTATACACTACATCCAGCATGGTGGCAGGATCGTGCACGCGAATGGCTGTATGACCAAATACTGAATACAGCTCGTTGCCGGGGCCGCAGGTTATAAGGCTTATTTGTGCCTGGGGAGAAAGTGGCGGCTGTGCAAAAGTTTTAAAAGATAGTAGTGTTATAAAAAATACCAGTAAAACTTTGAGGCTGCGCATGGTGTTTAGATTTTATCGGCTAAAGATACCTAAATCTACCTTAAGGGAAAAGATGTTACTGTATATTGCCGCACTTTGATCGCCAATATCCGTAAGGGCATAATCTACCTGTATGCCCCTGTACTTAAATCCTAACCCGATATTGGGCTGAAAAGTAAGGTTTTGAGAATTGTCCAGCTGCTTTTCGTTTTGAAAATTGCCCGCCCCTGCGCGGATAAAAACCAGGTCAAGGTAGCCAAATTCAAAGCCCAGCGCAGGGTCTATGCTCACAAAATCGAGGTTAACGATATCATTTGTTTTGGCAAACTGCATATTAAGGTTAAAGCCGGCCAAAAGGCTGTAATCGCCGTGAAACTCGAATTTTTTTGACATGCCAAACTGTGCCTTAGGCAGCGTAATCTCGGTAGTCTCGGGCAGGTCCTGGTTTTGGCCCGGTATAGCATTGCTCACTTTGGCATATTCTTCGTCATTAATATTCCATACATTATAAGTAGTAGTGATATCGCGCAGCATAAGCCCAAACTTCCATTCGTCTTTAGTCTGGTATTGCAGGCCAATATCAAACCCAAAACCCCATGAGTCGGCAAAGTCGCCTATTACACGGCGTATAACCTTGGCGCTAACCCCATAGTTAAAGCCATCAAGGGGCAAAGACCGTGCATAGCTCATGGTTACGCCATAATCAGCGGCAGAAAAGAGGCTTATGCGGTTGTAGTCTATATTACCTTCGCTGTCTATAAGCTGTGTGGTATTTAAAATATCATCTACCCCAAAACGTATTACTGATATGCCAAAGGCGCTGCGGCTGTCTATGGGCATGGCAAAAGCAGCATAATCATACTGGGCAATGTTTGCAAAATAACTGGCATGCATTAAAGACAGCTGGTTATCCTTAACGGCTAAAAGGCCGGCAGGATTCCAGTAGCCTGAGTTTACATCGGCCGTGCTGGCGGTAACGGCATTGCTCATGCCCAGCGCCGCCGCATCTACACCAATGCTCATAAACTCGTTAGAATACTTTCTAACGGCCTGGCTAAATGCTGCAATAGGAAGGGAGAATAAAAAGATGAAAAGTAACTTTCTCAACGCTGTTATTTTGTGCAAATATTATATAAAAATCTCAATTACTAAACTCTATTTCTATTAACTTATTGTGTTACCTTTGCGCTATTAAAAAAATCCGGGTATGGCTTTTAAAAACCACGTGCCAAATATTATTACATTATTAAATCTGGCATCGGGCCTTATAGCCCTTGTTTTTGCATTTAATACTAACTACCAGTATGCCTTTATGTGGGTAGCTATTGGTATTTTTTTTGATTTTTGGGATGGTTTTGCCGCACGCGTGCTCAAAGCGCAAAGCCCCATAGGGCTGCAGCTTGACTCGTTAGCCGATATGGTTACCAGCGGTGTGGTGCCAGGCCTGGTTATGTACCAGATGCTGAGCAGCATTGCCGAAAACCGTGTTGAGAACGTTCAGATGGGTACAATGGAGCAGATGCTGTATATATGGGTGCTGCCTTTTACCGGTTTTATTATTACCCTTGCATCATGCTACAGACTTGCCAAGTTTAATGTAGACACACGCCAGACGGACTCTTTTATAGGGCTCCCCACACCGGCAAACGCCCTTTTTATTATAAGCCTTGCCGTAATACAAAGCCTTAGCGACGGCGACGGATGGGTGTTTGACGCCCTTAGCAATCCTTTTGTACTGGTGGCTATAAGCCTGCTGAGCGCCTTTATGCTTAACAGCGAGATCAGGCTGTTTGCGCTTAAAATAAAATATTTTAACTGGGAGACCAATAAGATACAGCTTATATTTCTTGTAATATCTGTAATACTGCTGGCATTTTTACAATATACCGCCATACCGCTTATTATCTTGTTTTATGTGGGGCTTAGCGCCGCTACGGCAAAATACAGGGCTTAAGCCATGAGCCGCCCGGCACCTAAAAAATCCGCTGTTAAAAAGCCTGCACCGCCACACAAAAAAGGCGTGCGCAAAAGGCCATCGTCAAAAAAATCGTCAAAGCTTACTACGGGGCAGCTGCTAAAATACTCTTTCCTGCTGCTTTTTATATCCTTTATTGTGGCAGCAGGCTACCGCTATCGTCATGGCTTTTTGTATTACTTGGGCTTTAAGACCAATAAGCGTATTGAAGCGCTAACCAAAGAAGAGCGCAAAATAGCCGACCTCCGTATTTATGAAATTGTAAGCCGCCATAAGGATAAGGTATTTGGTATGGATGTATCGCACTATCAGGGCAAAATTAACTGGGCAGGGGTAGACCGTACCAAAGGTGAATTTCCGCTTGATTTTGTGTTTATACGCGCCACGGCAGGGCATAATACTACCGATACTGAGTTTAGCCGCAACTGGATAAACGCCAGGGCCGGCGGTTTTATTTGCGGTGCTTACCACTACTACAGGCCCAACGAAAATTCTGTTAAGCAGGCCGAAAATTTTATAAAGACCGTAAAACTCCGCAAGGGTGACCTGCCTCCTGTACTGGATATAGAAAAAATACCCAACGCCCAAAGTATGGACAGCCTTAAAAGCGGGCTTAAGCGCTGGCTTAATAAGGTAGAGAAGCATTATGGCGTGCGCCCTATTATTTACAGCGGCGAAAGCTTTTATACTGATTTTCTTAAAAAAGAATTTGAAGGCTATAATTTATGGATTGCCAACTACAGCTTTTTTGAAGATGAGATAAGGCCGGAGTGGCTGTTTTGGCAATTTACCGATAAGGCCTCGGTTAACGGGATAGAGGGCAGTGTGGATGTAAACATTTACAACGGTACCCGGGCGGGGCTGCAAAAACTCTGCATACAGTAATGCAGCAGGCTAAATCTCCCTTCAGGTATGATATTAACGGGCTGCGCGCCATTGCCATTATGGGCGTGCTGCTGTTTCACTATAAGGTGCCGGCTTTTGCAGGAGGCTTTGCCGGGGTAGATGTATTTTTTGTAATATCGGGCTATTTAATGAGCCGTGTGGTGATGGGGCAGGTAGCAAAGGGCACGTTTTCCTTTGCTACTTATTTTGAGAGAAGGCTGCACCGCATTGTGCCGGCGCTGCTGGTGTTAGTTGCAACGGTTATGCTGCTGTGCTTTTTTATCTATTTCCCCGTTGATTATAAAGCCAACCTTAATAATGCCGCCTCCAGCGTGCTGTTTGTCTCAAACATATTTTACTGGTATGACGCGCCCTCTTACTTTGATGCCGCTACAGATACTAACCTCTTTCTGCACACGTGGTCTCTTTCGGTAGAGTGGCAGTTTTACCTGTTTTACCCATTGCTGCTGTTGCTGCTCAATAAGTTCTTTAAACGCAGGAGGAACTATGTAACGGCCTTTATTACGGTAACAGTGGTAACAATTATTGCATCTTTTGTGATTACCCGTTATGATGCCAGCGGTTCGTTTTATATGCTTCCTACCCGCAGTTGGGAGATGCTTTTTGGCGGCCTTGCTTTTTTTGCGGAAGACAAAATTAAGAGCATCTTATGGCGACGGGTAGTGGCCATAGCAGGATACATTATTATCCTGTCAAGCTTTTTTACCTTTACCGATTCGCTTGCGTGGCCGGGCATTTGCACGCTGGTTCCGGTAACGGGTACATTTTTGATTATCGTAGCCAATTATAATAATTTTATTTTAGTTAAAAACAGCGCCTTTCAGTTTATCGGCAAAATATCTTATTCGCTGTACCTGTGGCACTGGCCTGTTTTTGTAATAGCGCAATATTACGGGCTGGGCACGGGCTGGTTGGCTGTTATGGGTTATTGCGTATTATCGGGCATGCTGGGCTACCTGTCTTATAAATATATTGAGCCCATTGCGTTTAAAGGCAAAAAGGTTATCCTTACGGCAATGGCAGGGCTGTTTGCCCTGTTGTTCTGCCTGGCTTATTTCAACATAAACGAAGCCCTATACAGCAGGAAAACACTGGACGTAGCTAAATATAAGGTACAGACTGACCCATTTTACGCACAGTTCCGTAAAGATACCTGCTTTACTGAGGGGATGCGTAAATACAAGAAAGAGGCGTGCCTGTGTTTTGAAGGGGGCAGGAAGAACATACTGCTCATCGGCGACAGCCATATGGCCATGCTTTCGCAATCGCTAAGGGAAGGATATAAGGGTAAGGTAAATTTTTTGCAGGCTATCGCGCCGGGTACACTGCCTACAATTGAAAGCTATTATGATAAGGGCAATAACTATCGTGATATGATGGACTACATGTTTTCAGACTTTATTCATAACAATGCCGGCAGGATAGAGGGCGTGGTCATCAGCGGTAACTGGGCGGGGCAGCGAAGCATAGGCCCAAAAGGCATTTTAGCGGGCCTTAAAGAGGCTTTAACCTATCTGGAACTCCACAATATACCTGTTGTTATAGTAGGCCAGACAGAGCGCTATACCGTTAACTATCCGGTTGTGGCAGCGCGCAGTTTCCAGTATGGTACTAACAATAACAGTTTTTACCTGGACCCCTACACACAGCAAATAGATGCTTTATTAAAAAACGGTCTTAAGGGCAGGTATGTGCAGGTAATTAACAGTGCGGTGTTTCCGCCGTTATCGTCGAAAGGCGAGCCCTATATGCGCGATGAAGACCATGTAACCAAGTATGGCGCTGACCTGCTGGTGCAGAAGCTTAGGGGAGATAAAGTGTGGGAAGCGTTTATGGAGGGAATGTAGTAATCAGTGATCACTGTGCAGATAGCAGGTGGCAGTTTTGTGAAGGTAAGATAATCCATTCAAATCTTTTGCTATATTTAGTTATTACTAATATGAAAAGCATTATGAAATTTTTATTGTTAGTGCTCTTTGCCGGTTGCTGTTGTACTGCACAGCATAGGCTATATGTTTCCGGTAATTCGTGTAAGCCATATTATAGTGAAGAGATGAACGATTGCACGATATCCGTTTTTCGTAATGATACCCTTCTAAAGTCATCGGGCTTTCCTTTTATATACCTTGAAGGCCTTCCGCAGGGAGACTATAAAGTAGTATATCAAACAGCGTTTGGTAAACAGTCGTCAGAATATTTTAAACTGGATGAAGATGATAGCGACCTGCCTACATTTTATGATTTTTGTGCCGATACACCTCCGCAGAATAAAGTTGATTTAATAAAAGCTGAAGGCCTTTTTTTAGACCTCATGACAGATGGCGAGGAAGTTGTGGTAAATTATTCTTATTATGGATGTTTTTCTGAGGGTGAAAGGCAAATAGTTATCACTAAAAAAAAAGGGCGTTATTATGCTATGTACAAAGGCAAAAAAAGGAGAATTAAAAAACGCAGAGAGAACGCACTAAAAGATTTCGAGGTTGAGCTGCGGTGCCTGGAACTGCCGGGTAATATCTTCTGTACATCCGGCTCAGAGACAACAATTAGCTACCAGGGGCAAAAAATAACTGATAGGGGGGTAATTTGTTACGGATGGCATGGGTTTTCTAACCTGTTAGATGCATTACATCTTAAATGGTAAGGTTATTTGCGGGGAATCTTTATTATATTTGAAAACAATCTAATAAACAAATGAAATACCTTATTACTCTTGCAGCGTTATTACTGCTGCTGACATCCTGCAATAAAGAAAAAAATAATGCGATAAACGCTGTAACCCCGCCCGATACCATTGTGGCTAATGCGCCCGGCCTGGTTATAGACTCCCTGCATACTGGGCTGGCGGCACCCTTTAGCACGCTCGATTTTGACAGGGTAGTGGCATGCGATTATGATGGCGGCCCTGACGGTGCGGCGCTTATCATTGGCTCGGATGGAACCCCAAATGCCTCGGTTAAAAAAGCAGTTACGCTCAACCCTCAGCAAGTAAAAAGCATTACCGGGATTTTAGGCGACCCTAAAACCTATGGCGAGCCGTTGGCCGATTGTTTTAACCCGCATATGGGGCTGGTGTTCTATAAAAAAGATGTAGTGGTACTGCACATAAGTATTTGTATTGAGTGTAGCCAGTTAAAAAGCTCTATGGCCATACCTGCCATGGTGCGTCCGCATACCGACCCTAAAACCGGCAAAGAGCTATTTGGCGAAGGTTTTAGTGATGCCGGACAGCAAAAGCTGGAGGCCCTGTGCGCTTCATTTAAATTTAGCCATTGCAGTGGCCAGCCCGAATAACTACTAAAACCTTACTATGAAAAACATACTCTTTGCATTTCTGCTGGCCGTAGTGCCTTTTACCGTAACCGCACAGGATGATGCGGCTAAACTTACCGTGCTGCTTTTAGGCAATGATAATATAGCCGATGTAAATACGGAGGGTTCTGAGGCGTTTGCCAGGAAGCTCGAGCCGTTGTTTGATGTGATGGAGGCGGCTTTTAATGAACTGCCGCAATCTCAGGCGGTGGGCATAAAAATCACGCTGCATAAAACCGGGCTGCCTACGTATGAAATGTTCTCTGAGCCTAAGCTAAACGCTAAAAAGGAAACCGAAATTTTAAATAAGGTAAAAGCGGTAAAGCTGGGTAATACTAAAATTGTGGATTTTCCGATGTTTTTTTCGCTTAACGCCGGGCTTAAGGCAGAGCGTTTTAAAGTAAAAACCCTTTTAGAAGAACGCAGGGCTGAATTTGAGGCAGCCGACCTTAAAACCAAGGTGCTGCTCAATAAAAAATGGGCTGCCGAAGAGGTGCTGCCTGTGCTTGCCGCCTATGAAACCATTGTAGAAGATAAATTTGCGGGGGTTAAGGGTTTTGGTACGCTGATAGCATCTAAAGACTTTAGCAAGCCGCAGGATGTTGATAAGCTTACCACTCAAAATAGTACTTACTGGTGGGCTGTTATGGAAATGGGTACGGGCAACCAGCTTATACCCGTTACAAAGCTGTTTAGCATGGTTAGCCAGGGTGAGTTTGATTATGCAGGGCAGTTTGCGGTACTGCTGCGGTTGTTTGCAGATAAAGAGTCTAAAGCTACGGCATACCTTGATGAGCTTGTATGGCGCAAAGACCAGTTTAATATATTGCTTGAAGCTGAAATAAACAAAGGCATTGCAGCCCATGACAGCGGCAGCTATCCCAAGGCCATTGCCATTTATAAACAAGTGCTTAAAGAGTACCCGGCATCGGCATGGGCCAGGTATGAGCTATATTTTAGCCAGAATGCCATGGATGTGGAAAAGGGCGTGGTTGAAATAGGCAACCGCAAGCCGTGGGAGACTGCAAAAAAAGAAATTTATAAGCTTAACCCGCTGTATGATGTAGATGTACACGCCGGCAACGGCCGCGAAGCCTGGCTTATAGGCCGCAGAATGGAGCTGCAAACCGTGTTTAAGGATAAGAGTAACCGCCTGAATGAGATTTATGAATATGCCGACATAGCCTGTGACCTGGGCGCGTATGACTTTGCGGCGCAGTTCTTTTGGCTTACGTTTACTTATGGAGAGGATACCCTGAAAGAGAAATCGCTGGGTAGGTATTTGTACAGTCTTGAAAAGCTGGGCGTATCACAATGGAAGGCGCAGTTTGAAGGTGACTGGGATAAAACTTTTAAAGCCATAGAAAAAGAGAAGGATGATGCCATGAAAAACAGCGCAATGTATAAAGCAATGAAGGGGGAGTAGTTTGCCAAACGGCAGGCAGCAGATCCGAGAAAATAATCCCCTAAAACACTTTGAAAAGTGAACGCGTTTTTTTAGGGGATTTAATTTTTGTATTTGTTTTTTGTAGTCAATAAATTAAACTGTTTTTGTTAAGCAAATCCACAGTCCGAAAGTGAAAAATTAGGCACTACAGCGTAAGAAATTACGTATTTTCAGTTGTTTTAAATTTGTTCTTTTGTTAAGCAAATCCAAAGTCCGAAAGTGAAAAATTAGGCACTACAGCGTAAGAAATTACGTATTTTTCAGTTGTTTTAAATTTGTTCTTTTATTAGGCGAATCCAAAGTCCGAAAGTGAAAAATTATGCATTATGGTGTAAGAAATTACTTCTCTTTACATTGGTTTAGATATCTTTTGCTTTGTGAAAATCAATCTTTTTCTTACGAAGTTCAAAGTTTTGCCCCAGGTATACTTTTCGCACCATTTCATCCTGTACAAGCTCTTCGGGCATGCCTGCTTTTAATATGCCTCCCTCAAACATCAGGTACGTTTTATCTGTAATGGCAAGGGTTTCCTGCACGTTGTGGTCGGTTATAAGTATGCCGATGTTTTTGTCTTTTAGCTGAGCCACAATACGTTGGATGTCTTCTACCGCTACAGGGTCAACCCCGGCAAAGGGTTCATCGAGCAATATAAATTTAGGGTCTGTAGCCAGTGCGCGTGCAATTTCTGTACGGCGGCGCTCTCCACCGCTCAGCAGGTCGCCACGGTTAGTGCGGATGTGCTGCAGGCTGAATTCATCAATTAACTCTTCCATTTTAGCCTCCTGTTCTTTTTTAGAAAGCCTGGTTAACTGCAAAACACTCAGTATGTTATCTTCAATACTAAGCTTGCGGAATACGCTGGCTTCCTGCGCAAGGTAGCCTATGCCATATTGCGCCCGCTTGTACATCGGGAAATCAGTAATCTCAGTATTATCAAGATATATCTTGCCGCTGTTGGGCTTTACAAGCCCCACAATCATGTAGAAAGATGTGGTTTTACCGGCACCGTTAGGTCCCAGCAATCCTACAATTTCGCCTTGGTTTACCTCTACCGAAATGCCTTTTACCACACTACGGCCCTTATATGTTTTAATCAGGTTATCTGCTCTTAACTTCATGGTATATAGTATTATACATTTGTTTCGCCGGCGGCTTTTTCTTCCAGGGCTTCCCAAAATTCGTAGGCGCGGCGCAGGTGTGGTATTACTATTGTACCTCCCACAAGGGTAGCAATGCCCAGGGCTTCCATAACCTGCTCTTTATTGAGGCCTTCTTTATGGCAGGTTTCAAGGTGGTACTTAACGCAGTCATCACAGCGCAAAACGGCGCTTGCCACAAGGCCAAGCAACTCTTTGGTTTGCACGCTAAGGGCACCTTCCATATAAGCATTGGTGTCCAGGTTAAAGATACGCTTAACAATTTTGTTGTTGTCTTCCAGTAACTTACCGTTCATTTTTTGACGGTACTCATTAAATTCTTCTACTATATCAGCCATTTGATTCTTCTAGTTTTTGTTTATTCATGCGTGCAGCAATGAGTATGCTTGCCTCATATAAAATAATGAGCGGTATGGTAACAATGGTTTGGCTTATTACATCTGGCGGGGTTACAATTGCCGCAACAATAAGGATAATTACATAAGCATATCGCCTGTATTTTCTTAAGAATGAAGCAGATACAACCCCTATTTTAGCGAGGAAATAAATAACTATGGGTAGCTCAAATACAAGTCCGCAGGCAATTACCGTGGTCTTTATAAGGCTGAGGTAAGAGTCAAGATCAATGTTATTCTGAACAACATTACTAATTTTATAATTAGCTAAAAAGTTGATAGACAGTGGCATGATAAGGTAATAGCCAAACAACACCCCCATAAAAAAGAGTAGCGAGGTGCCCAGTATAAACCATACGGCCAGCTTGCGCTCCCGCTCATAAAGCGCCGGGCTGATAAACTTCCAGAAAAGGTATAGGATGTAAGGAAATACTGCTATAAAGCCAGCAGTAATAGAGGTCCAGATATCGGTATTAAGCTGGCCTTCCATGTCGCGGTTTATAAGTTCAAAAGGTATTTCTGTTACGCAGAAACTCTTGTCAAGGTCATATTTATTTGCCATTTCGCAAAAAAAGCGATAGGTAATAAAGTCAGACTTTTTTGGAGCAAATAAAATATGGTCAAAAATAAAGCCGCTAAATATGTAAGCCAGTATACCGCCAATAAGTATGGCTAACGTACTGCGTACCAGCAGCCAGCGAAGTTCTTCAAGATGATCAAGAAACGACATTTCGCCGCCTGCTTTTTTGTTTTTTGCCATATTATAGTATTCCTTCTTTTAAAATATCATGGATGTGTAACACCCCTTTATATTCGCCATTATCAACCACAACAAGCTGGGTAATAGCATAGTTTTCCATCGTGTTAAATGCATCTACAACCATGTCAAAGGTGGTGATTGTCTTTGGGTTACGTGTCATAACGTCGGCTGCTGTGACGCCTGCAATATTGTCGCGGTCGTTTAACATCCTCCGGATGTCGCCATCGGTAATTATGCCTGTAACCTTACCATTTTCGACCACTGCCGTAACGCCAAGGCGTTTTTGCGATATTTCATGTATTGCATCTTTAATACTGGTTTGCGGGGTTACCGCAGGCATGTGGCTTGCATCAAGCATATCGCCCACGCGCAGCAGCAGCTTTTTGCCCAGTGCGCCACCCGGGTGGTATTTTGCAAAGTCTTCGGCAGTAAAGCTACGCATTTCCATAAGGCAAACCGCAAGTGCGTCGCCTAAAACCAGTTGGGCGGTAGTACTGTTAGTAGGTGCCAGGTTTAACGGGCATGCCTCAGCTTCTATATACGCATGCAATACATAGTTAGATTCTTTTGCCAGGAAAGAATTTTTATTGGCCGTCATGCCAATAAGCACATTGCCACCACGCTTTAACAACGGGGCAAGCGCCTTTATTTCAGGGCTGTTTCCACTTTTAGAGATACACATTACCACATCGCCCGGCTGTACCACTCCTAAGTCGCCATGAATAGCCTCGGCTGCGTGCAAAAAAACAGATGGGGTTCCGGTAGAGTTAAGGGTGGCTACTATTTTAGCGGCTATGAGCGCGCTTTTGCCTATCCCTGTAATAATAACCCGGCCGCTGCAGTTGTACATTACCTGTACGGCTTTTATAAAATCATCGTCAATAAATTGTGCCAGTGCGGCAATACTCTCACTTTCAGAAAGTATGGTTTTTCTGGCGCTGGCCAGTATTGCGTCATTGTCAATCAAACTTGCGAATTGTTTAAAAAGTTGCGAATGTAAAAGATTTTCGTATCTTTATGTTCTGCAAATTTATGTAAATTACTATTATTGATATAATGAAATCGACCGAAATTGACTTACATAAAGAGTTAAAAAAATATTTTGGTTTTAACAAATTCA
>Ga0265780_10000292_pt1 | contig 78048 bp, 73 predicted proteins | sample P1T30metagenome_FD_192432 | JGI IMG/M metagenome (GOLD analysis project Ga0265780, IMG submission 192432) | Plant litter microbial communities from East Loma Ridge, Irvine, California - P1 T30 | ecosystem: Environmental > Terrestrial > Plant litter > Unclassified | place: USA: California...
ATTCACAATCACAAATGGTGGTGTTTTCGGAAGCATGCTTTCAACGCCAATCATCAATCCTCCACAATCTGGAATCTTGGGAATGCACAATATCATCGAGCGTCCAATCGCTGTAAACGGTAAAGTGGAAATTCACCCAATGATGTATGTAGCCTTGTCTTACGACCACAGAATCATCGACGGACGCGAGTCAGTTGGTTTCTTGGTTGCTGTGAAAGAAGCGTTAGAAAATCCAGCAGAATTGTTGATGGATAACAATCCTAAAAAAGCTTTAGAACTATAATATATCGTAAAAGCAATCTCTTATAAATAAAAAATCCCGTTCAATTGAGCGGGATTTTTTTGCTTTAGATTTTATTTTAAATAAAAATGTTCTCCGTGATAATCAATAATTCCCTTGCCTTTCATTAAAATATCAGCGCCAATGATTCCGTGGACTGGTTTTGCTTTGTATTGTTCCAAGGCAATATTCACATGCTCCATATTGAAAATAACTAACGAAAAATCGTCTGTTTTCCATCGGCCAAGTTGCAATGTGTTATTTGAAGAAGTTTTCGTGTCCATTCCCACGGCTCCAGCTCCGGCTGCTTTTGTGAGCGAATCTTCGGCCATCAAGTTGAAATGCTCCACATCTCCAAAACCCACACAACTGCTGGAAGCGCCGGTGTCTAGAATGAAATTGCCCTCAATTCCGTTTATTTTGGCTTTAATGACCAAATGATGCGTTTTTGATACCTTTAATTTTATCTTTTTATATCCATTGCTTTTTAGGGCATCGAAAATTTTATCCATTTTTGCTAAGTTGTAATTCAAAAATAGCCAATAAATACCGAAGACTACATAGCCGAAACCATAATATTTTACTAAAGATTGAGCAAAAAAAAAGCGATGAGGTTGTCATCGCTTTTGAATTTGTTAAGTTCTATTTATGGTAAGGCGTTGATCGCGGCAACAACTTCTGCCATTGTTCCTGTTTGTAATTCAGAAGCATCAAATGAGTAACTTGCTCCGTTTGGCAAAGACGCAATAGTTTTTATGCCATAACTCCACAATCCATCTTCTTCTGTCACGAAAATAATGTAGCAGTTTAAACCTACCGGAAATTGTCCATAAAGATATCCAAGCGTATTTGGTTCACCACTAATTCCGATAAAAACGGATGAATTTTCATTGTTGTATCCCTGCGGAAGTAAAACTGAAATTTCTGTCATTGGTCCTGTGAAGTTCGCAAATTTATCACAATTGAACCAACCGAAACTTTCAACAAACGCGCTATAATAACTTTCTCCACCACCAGTTGGACCTTGGTTATTAGAAATCCAAAATTCTTGTTGCGCAACGGCCCAAACCAGTTCGCCTTGAGCATTAATCGTTCCTGTAAAGGGCGCCATGTCATAATCATCTCCGCCACTTAAAGATGTTGGGACTTGAATTTGATAGCCACAATTTGTCTCTAATTCCACGCCGTCTTGAAAAGCTTTTACAGAAAATTCACCGCCAGAAATAAGCAGTTTTCTTTCTCCGCCCGCAACCGTTGCAGTTGTTGGTTTATTTGCAACTAACATACTTCCACGGTCAAAAATTTCGACGATTTCCATTGTAAATGCTCCGGTAACCACATTTCCGTTTTTTCTCAAACAACCCGGATCAATGCTGATCATTACACCTTTCACTGTCACAAATGTGGTGTAACCGTCGCTCACATTTAGATTGAAATTTTGAGTCATATTTTCTAAAGCCGTTTCTTCCAAAGCATTAAATTCCGCGGGAGTTGGAGGAGGAACTTGCGCTACCAAATCTGGCAAATCAACTTCTGTAATACAACTTGATAATCCGATGATTGCGAAGAAAAGCAATCCTAATTTTGTAAAATTCGTTTTCATGATTTTGTTCAATTTAGTTAGTAAAATTAAATAGTTTGTCTTTTGATATCTATGTAACAACTGACTTTTGTAAAACCCTACCTTAAAGATTGATTTTTTTAATCTAAGTTAATTTTATTCGTAATTTTATTATATTTGATTCCTAAAATATATTAATTATCGAATTTTAGTTATACATAAACAGCGATGAAAATAAATCCCTTACAAATAGAAATTGACGGTATCGATAAAGAGATTCTTCGAGATTTAATGGATGATGCCCGAAAACCAATTCTTCAGATTGCAAATAAAATCGGAATTTCTGGTGCGGCAATTCACCAAAGATTGAGAAAATTGGAACAAACAGGAGTTATTTCTGGTTCAAAATTTGTGGTAAACCCAAAAGTTTTGGGTTACAGCACAATGGCTTTCGTCGGAATTTATTTAGACAAAGCTGCTAGAAATTTAGAAGCTGTAAAAGAATTGAGAAAAATTCCGGAAGTTTTAGAATGTCATTACACGACCGGAAATTGGTCGATTTTAATTAAAATTATATGTCGAGATAATGAACATTTAATGCAATTGTTAAATACTAAAATTCAAGTGATTGAAGGGGTTTCCAGAACAGAAACTTTCATTTCTCTAGATACGCAAATAGAAAGACAGATTCAGGTTTAAGAATTTTAAAACTTAAATTTGCCTAATTTTACAAAAAAATCGAAATGAAAACGAACGTCTTAATCTCAAACACGCTCTATGTAATTGGGATTATTCTCATCATTCTTCTTGTCGTTGGGATTTTGCTTTTGGTCTATAAATTGAAACAAGCCAAAACGCAAAAAAACGAGTTTGAAGAAAAATACAATTCATTGGAATTGAAGGTGAATGGTTTGAAATTAGAAACTTTAGAATCGAAATTAAATCCGCATTTGTTTAAAAACATTTTGAATTCCATCCAGTCGCATGCGTACCAAACGTATCATGCGCTTGATAAATTGGCAAACGTTTTGGATTACATTTTATACGAAAGTCAGAAAAAATTTGTTTCCCCGAAAGAGGAAATTGAATTTGCCCTAAACTTGATCGAGATCAATAAAATCAAGGTGAGTCCGCTTTTTGAATTAAAAGTAAAGACCAAGATTAAGGAAGGTGAAATGCTTTATGAACAAGACATTTTGGCTCCGATGATTTCCATCGATTTAATAGAAAATGCCTTCAAACACGCCGATTTAAAAAGTCCAGACGCATTTATTTCAATTGTTTTTGAGTTTAAGGAAAGCAGTTTTTATTTGACCGTTTCCAATAAAATTTCGGACCATAAAACGTTGAAAAAAGACAATAGCGGTTTGGGTTCCAACACCTTAGAACAACGATTGAAAATAATTTACAACAATAATTTCAAGCTCGATAAATTTATCGAAGACGATGTTTATATTGCTCACTTAAAAATTGACCTCCTTGAATACAAAGCTCAAATGCTTGCTTCTGGACGATGAATTGCCAGGACTGACGTACTTAAAAATGCTCTGCGAACAAATTCCAGAACTGGAAATCGTGAAGTCATTTGACAATCCCGAAAAATTGCTTGCAGAAATGAAAAACCTTGATTTTGATTTGGTCATATCCGATATCGAAATGCCGGGAATGGACGGTTTGAGCGTGGCCAATTTACTGAAAGACAAAATGGTGATTTTTACAACGGCCTACAAAGAATACGCCGCAGAAGCCTTTGATATTGAAGCTATTGATTACATCACAAAACCTGTAAAAAAAGATCGTTTGCAGAAAGCGGTTTCAAAAGCTTTGGAAAAAGTCAATAAAAAAACTACAAATAAAAAGTTTGTACAACTTAATACAGACAAAGGAAAAGCGCTTCTTTTTTTCGACCAAATCATTCATATCCAGCCTTCTGAAAGCGACAGTCGTGACAAAGAAGTTTTGATGAAAGACGGAAATTCCATTTTATTGAAGAACATTACGTTCGCAAAATTGATTGCCCAACTTCCAAAAGCAGATTTTTGTAGAATTAATAAAAAGGATATTTTGGCAATGTCTGCCGTGAAGTTTTTTGCCCACGATGAAATTACCACCACAATTTTAGACAAATCTGGAAAAAACCTGGTGTTGTTTTTAAGCGATATTTATCGGTCAGACTTCCTCTGCAAAATCAACCTTTAAGTTTTATTACAAAATTCTTCCTGCTCATTACAATTGCCAAAAACTATTTTACAAAATCAATTCTTAAATGTTTTTCAATGCAGATATTTGTCAGAATAAATTACTACCACTTTGAAAAAGCATAAAAATTCGATTTTTTACGTAGTTCTAGTCGCTGTTTTTTCAGCCATTATTTATTGGTTTTTAAACGAAGGAAAACATTTAGAAGCGGGAAGAACTATCATAGCAAAAACCTCAGATAAATCAGATTGGGCCGAATTTATCGACTCAATGCAACACAGTTTGCAACATCCGTTGGCGATTTTATTGGCCCAAATCTTGACCATTATTTTGGTAGCAAGATTCTTCGGATGGATTTGTAGAAAAATTGGTCAGCCTTCTGTTGTCGGTGAAATCATCGCTGGAATCGTACTCGGACCTTCATTATTAGGATTGTATTTTCCAGAATTTAAAGACATACTTTTTCCTGTGGCTTCACTTGGAAACTTGCAATTCTTGAGCCAAATCGGATTGATTCTTTTCATGTTTGTCATCGGGATGGAATTGGATCTAAAAGTTCTTAGAAATAAAGCGCACGACGCCGTTGTCATCAGTCACGCCAGCATCATTTTTCCGTTCACGTTAGGAATCGGATTAGCCTATTTTATGTACGAAACTTTTGCTCCAGCAGGTGTTGAATTTTTATCATTTGCACTTTTTTGCGGAATCGCGATGAGCATCACTGCGTTTCCGGTTTTGGCAAGAATCGTTCAAGAACGTGGCATTCACAAGACAAAATTGGGAAGCATCGTGATCACTTGTGCAGCCGCAGACGACATCACCGCTTGGTGTATTTTGGCCGCAGTAATTGCGATTGTAAAAGCCGGATCGTTCGTCAGTTCGCTATACATTATCGCTCTGGCCATAACTTATGTTTTTTTAATGATTTGGATCGTAAAACCTTTCTTGAAACGAGTAGGCGAGTTGTATTCTTCTAGAAAATCCTTGAGCAAACCTGTCGTTGCCATTTTCTTTTTGACCTTAATAATTTCTTCGTATGTGACTGAAGTTATCGGAATTCACGCTTTGTTCGGAGCTTTCATGGCTGGAGTAATTATGCCAGAAAGTGCCAAATTCAGAAGTATTTTTATCGAAAAAGTAGAAGATATTGCATTAATCCTATTGCTTCCATTATTCTTTGTATTTACTGGTTTGCGAACTGAAATTGGGCTTTTAGACGATCCTTATTTGTGGAAAATAACCGGATTAATCATCGCTGTTGCCGTGATCGGAAAGTTTTTGGGAAGTACGTTGGCTGCAAAATTCGTAGGTCAAAATTGGCGCGATTCTTTATACATCGGTGCTTTAATGAACACCAGAGGTTTGATGGAACTGATTGTTCTTAATATCGGATACGAGCTTGGAGTGCTTTCTCCGATGATATTTACAATGATGGTGATTATGGCGTTAGTGACCACTTTTATGACCGGACCCGCTTTAGATTTAATCAATTATATTTTTAAAACTGGAAACTCGATTATTCCCGAAAGTATTTCTAACAAAGCAAAATACAAGATTTTGCTGTCGTTTGCGGTAGCTGAACGGGGCATTGCGCTTTTAAAAGTGGCCAATAGTTTTGTGAAAAAACAAAACGGAAACGCGCTCGTAACCACAATGCATTTATCGTCAAGCAACGAATTGCACGGTTTTGACGCCAGTCATTATGAGCAAGAGGTTTTCAAACCAATCATCGTAGAAGCCGAAAATTTAGAACAAAAAATTGTTACGCTTTTCAAAGCTTCCGTGGACATCGACTCTGATATCATTGAAATTGCAAACCAAGGCGAATTTGATTTACTTCTGATTGGTTTAGGTCAGTCTATTTTTGAGGGAACTTTGCTAGGACGAGTTTTGGGTTACACAAACAGAATTATCAACCCAGACCGTCTGATTGACAAATTATCAGGGAAAGAAGGTCTGTTTGAAAATTCTCCGTTTGATGAAAGAACGCGCCATATAGTGGCATACAGCAAAATGCCAGTGGGAATTTTAGTTGATAAAAATTTGGAAGAAATAGATCAAATCTTTATGCCATTATTTTCTGCCGAAGATAAATTTTTGATAGAATATGCGCAGAAATTGATTCACAATAATGGATCTCAAATTACGATTTTAGATACCGCCGGAGAGATAAAAAACAATTCTGAAATCAAGGAAAGTATCCGTGCCATTGAACAAATTGCTCCAAATCATATTACGATGTCAACCGAAAAAACGATGAAGAAGGAGTTTCTAGAGCACCAAGATTTGATGATCATTAGTCTAGACAGTTGGAAAAAATTGGTAGATTCACAAAGTGTTTGGTTAAATAATACGCCTTCTGTGTTAATTATTAAGCCATAAAGTTTTTAAAGTTATATTTTTGTATCGGATTATTATAAAATACGTTATTATTAATTCGTATAAACCTGCCAATTATTAGTTTTTGGCAGGTTTTATATGTTTAAAATGAATCAGAATGAATTGGATTTTACTAGTTATCGCAGGATTGTTTGAAGTAGGTTTTGCATCTTGTTTAGGCAAAGCCAAAGAAAGCTCTGGAACAGAATCCACACTTTGGATGGTAGGATTTTTTGTTTGCTTGGCAATAAGCATGACGCTTTTGTTCAAGGCTACCCAAACCTTGCCAATCGGAACGGCTTACGCTGTATGGACCGGAATCGGCGCCGTTGGGACTGTTTTAGTTGGAATTTTAATCTTCAAAGAACCCGCAACTTTCTGGAGAATCTTTTTTCTTTCAACATTAATTGGTTCAATTATCGGATTGAAATTTGTTTCAAGCCATTAAATTCCCAAGTTTAAAATAACGCTCAATTTTATCGACAAATTGTCTTCAAATTTCGGAAGCTGATTCGGTCCATACCTGTAAAATCCAGATAGCCCGATGAACTTATAGATTTGATTTAGCTCAATTCCAGACTCAAAATAACCATCTTTTAAGGTTTTATAATCAAGGCCAACGTGCTGTTCAGGTTTTTCCATATCACCCCAAGCGGCGCGCGTTACTAAAACAGCAGAAGGTTTAATGTTTTTTAAAATTGTCATCCTTTTAAATCCATGCTTTAATTGGAACATAGCATATTTGCTTGAGAAAAATTCATTGAAATACATGGTTTCAAAACTGTTTTTTCCGCCAATTGTAATACGTTGAATCAATTTTTCCTTGGTCAAACTGTTTGGCGAAGTGTTGTACAAATGTGAAATCGGGACGTCACCTAAAGCATAACCCGCTTCCATAAGAAAAGAAGTTTTTTGCCCATTTAGGTATTTTTTTTCATATTCCGCGCGAACGTCTAATTTTGAAAATTGAAAGTCGTTTTCAAATATTTTTGGAAGCGATTGCGTGAACTGAAACGTGAATTTTGGATAGCGTTTTTCGATTTCCAATCTTCCGGTTGGCGTTTGCATATAATCGCTAAACGGATTCCATTGCAAGGCAACCATCGCAGTGGTCATGTCATAATTATTATACAATTTTCCGTCAAGATTGTACAAATAGTCAAATTTCGGCTCAATTCTGCTGTGCGATAATTGCCAGATACTTTCTGTCTTCGGAATGATTTTCGTTTCAATAAAACCACGCCAGGTCTTATGATTGTAAAACGTGCTCAAGTTGATTGGTCGCGGGTCATAAATCTTAAAAACGCGCTTGTCAATAGCAAAGGAAGTACTCGCAATTTCACGAACGTCATCGGTGTAACTTCCACCAATCCAAGTGTTTGAAAAAATACCGAGACGAACGGCACCGCCAATGCTGTACTTTAATTCTCCGTCTTTTGTTCCGTAAGCCGTGTATCCTTCCAATCGAAATTTATTCGAAAATTTTTCATTGGTAATGCCTCCCAAACCCAGTCGGAAGCCTTCGTAATTGTTATAACTCAAAAGATAACGAAGGTCTAAATCCACAGGCCCAATCGGGATATATCCGTTTAAAACTTTTCTTCCGAGGCGTAATTTTTTTTCAAATTTCTCTTTGTCTGCAATGCTATCCAGCGCATAATACGTGCGCTCACTTCTCACATCAAGCGTGTCAATTCGATATTTGTTCCAAAATAATTCGTCTTTTTTATTGGCGTCATTTTTTACTTCCAAAGCAATGGCCGAGTGTCTAATTTTGATCGGAACATTATATTCTTCATCGAAATTATACGACTTTGAAAGTAAATAAGTGAAATCAGAAGCTTCTTTTTTGCGTTTTTTTGTTTCGTCAAAATCACCTTCAAATTTTATGGTTCCGCCTAAAATTCGAATGTCATCGTCATTTTTTCCTTTAACAATTTTAAACTCTTTTTGTGTTGGGAACCACATTTTTTCGTCTTCCAAATATTTAAATTCGTGTGTGGCAGAAATATCTAAAACGGCACGAATTCGCATGATGGCGCGTGCAACGGCGAAAGTTTCTTGGTCAATATAAAGAACGCCTTCCAAACCATAAGTCTTGCTTTTTTTCCTTGGCTTGAAATAAATCATATAAGCATTTCTGTTTTCAATTTTTACCGTATCCAATATTTTGAAACGGTAATCAGAAAAGGCGTCTGGAGCAATCGGGCTGTTATATTTGGTTTCAAAAAGTTCGTATTTCAGGTCATAAACCGAGAAAGACTGCAAGTTAAAAGCTATAATTTCATAAATTGGATTTTTTAATCCGGCCATTCTAGTTCCTAAAATTGTTTCCTTAAGACGATTGTTGCTGAATTGAAATTGCGATACTTTTTCGGTCTGAAACAAATGCTGTTTGTCAATTATTTTCTTGAAATTGTAATCAGAAGAATCAATTTCCTTAAAAACTCTGCCAGAATATTTTTCGACAAAAACAGAATCAATCCGTCCGTCAATAGAATCTGGATTGGCGGTTACGACCAATTTGTTATACGTTTTAAATTGAAAACTGTTCAGCTTTTGTTGTGGGTCGTTGCTTTTTTTGTTTTGAATTGTTTTCCGGATGATTTCATTCGCCGGATTTTCGGATGTTACGACTAGAATTTCCTCGAGATTTTCAGATTTTGGAGAAAGATAAATTTCAAAATACTTTTTCGGTCCTTTCGAAATATTATTTTTTGGATTATATCCAATGTAAGATGCTGAAAATAAGTTTACTTCCGCTTTGGTAAAAAGTGTAAATTTTCCGTCAACGTCGGTGATTGTAGAATTATTTTCGGAAGAAATAGAAGCGAATGGAAGCGGTTTTTTTGTGCTTTCATCTCTTACAATTCCAGAAATCTGAAATTGCGCTTGCAAGGCAAACGATAAAAAAAGCATCAGAAAAGTGAGAAATCTCATCAAAGGGAATTTGAATATAAAACGATTAAAACCCAAATTTGTTACAGTGCAAATGTAATCTACTTAAACAAAAAAAATCCACTGTTTAAGTGGATTTTAATATTTTTAATCTGAAAGATTAAACTTTCATAATTTCAGCTTCTTTATTAGCCAAAAGCTCGTCAATTTTTTTAATGTAAGCATTAGTCAAATTCTGAACTTCGTCTTCTGCACTTTTGCAAATATCTTCGGAAGTTCCTTCTTTTTCTAGTTTCTTAATATCAGAATTAGAATCTTTACGAACATTTCTCACGCCAATTTTTGCATCTTCGGCTTCAGCTTTGGCTTGTTTTGCCAAATCACGACGACGCTCTTCTGTCAACGGCGGTACGCTGATAATAATCATATCACCATTGTTCATTGGGTTAAACCCGATGTTTGCCACTTGAATCGCCTTTTCAATCGGCTGAATCATGTTTTTTTCAAAAGGCTGAATCGTAATCGTTCTCGCATCTGGAACGCTCACTTTTGAAACTTGTGATAACGAGGTTTGCGAACCATAATAATCCACAAAAACGCTCCCCAACATTGCAGGACTCGCTTTTCCAGCACGGATATTTAAAAATTCTTTTTCAAGGTGCGCAATCGAACCTTCCATAGATTCTTTTGTGCTGTCTAATATAAAATCAATTTCTTCAGTCATTTTTTTTAGATTTTTCGATTGTTGGATTTTTCGAAATATCTAAAAATCGAATAATCCAACCATCGTACAATTATACATTAACTACTGTTCCAATATTTTGTCCTTCGCAGATTTTTAGAAGGTTTCCTCTTTTGTTCATGTCAAAAACAACGATTGGCAATTCGTTTTCCTGACTTAAAGTAAAAGCCGTTGTGTCCATTACGTTCAATCCCTTTTTCAAAACGTCTTCAAAAGAAATCGTGTCGAATTTTACAGCATCAGCATTTTTTTCTGGGTCAGAAGTATACACTCCGTCAACGCGAGTTCCTTTTAAAATCACGTCAGCATGAACTTCAACACCTCTCAAAACCGCTGCAGTATCTGTTGTAAAATAAGGATTTCCAGTTCCAGCTCCAAAAATAACAATTCTTCCTTTTTCAAGGTGACGAACGGCTCTTCTTTTGATATAAGGTTCTGCAATTGCTTCAATTTTCAAGGCTGTCTGCAAACGCGTCAACATTCCTTTGTCTTCAAGAGCTCCTTGAAGCGCCATTCCGTTGATAACGGTTGCCAACATTCCCATATAATCCCCTTGAACGCGGTCCATTCCGTTACTTGCTCCGGCAACGCCACGAAAAATATTTCCTCCTCCAATTACGATAGCAATTTCAACGCCTTTTTCGTGGATTTCTTTAATTTCTTCTGCATATTCAGCCAATCTTGCTGGGTCGATACCATATTGTCTGTCGCCCATCAAGGCTTCTCCGCTTAATTTCAGAAGGATTCTTTTATATTTCATAGCTGTGTTTTAGTTTTTCTTTTGGCAAAATCATTTTTGAAAATCCCAAAAGTTGTGCAAATATAGTCATAATCTGTTTTTTTGGAATAAGTTGCTTAAAAAAAAGTATTTCCGTTTTTTAGAATTAATTTTGTGGCGCTAAATCAAAGTTATGAAAGATATAATTAAGAATAGTTTAGACAAAAGCTTGACTTATTTTGAATATAGAAAAGTGGTTTCGGATTTACTTTCGGAAGGAAAATCAACAGGAAATTCTCAATCGGATGATTTATTGCATTACAGTAATTTGAACGAAACCCGAATGAATCGTTTGGAGAAAACCATCGTTATTACTCCAGAAACTTTGGAAAGATTGAAGCTTTTAAGGAAGAAATATCTTTGGTTAGTCATTTCTGAAGGTTGGTGTGGCGACGCGGCACAATTGCTTCCGATAATGCACAAAATGGAAGTTCTTTCCGATAATATTGATTTCAAAATTGTGCTTCGGGACGAAAATGAAGCGTTGATGAATCAATTTTTAACCAATGGCGGAAAGTCAATTCCAAAATTAATTATTCTTGATTCAGAAACTTTGGAAGTTCTGGGAGATTGGGGACCAAGACCAAATGATGCCCGAGATTTAATTAAAAACTACAAAGAAAAATACGGCATTTTAGACGAAACCATCAAAACCGAATTGCAAATGTGGTATTTGCGTGACAAAGGTTTGAGTACTCAAAATGAACTTTTGGAGATGATGCGCTTGATTGAAATTCAAGAGTAATTTGAAAAAATTTCAACACAGATTCCACAGATTTTCACAGACAGAATTTGTGTAAATCTGTGTTCTATTTCAAAGCTCCCAAAATCAAAATTTTATCCGAAGTTGACATTCCACCCGGATTACAACCCGGTTTTCCTTCAGGAATTTCGCTTCCAATTTCCTTGTAATATTCAATCCAAGCTGGAAAAAAGTCATTCGTTCCCGGTTCTTTATACGTCATCGGAAATAATTGGAAGAAAGGTTTTTCGTTATTTGCTTTTTTAAAAGCGACGTAAATCAATTCTGAACAATAATATTTCCCGTTGTCATAAACATAATCATCGTCATACGGAACGCCAATTTGTTCCAAAGAAAAAGAAATCGCTCGTGGAATTAATTTCTCATATTTCTTTTTGACTCTTCCGATGTACATTGGTTTTTTTGTGTTTTTTGAAAACTTTTCCAATGTATTCAATCGAACAGCCGAACCAGCCGCTTCAATAATATAAATGGTGTCGTTTTTTTTATAAACCAATCCCATGTGGCTGAAATCATTTCCGTTGTAACCTTCAGTAACGGCTTCAATCGCATCACATAACGGACCGCAATCCATATCTTGGAAAATAAAATCGCCTGTTTTTAAATCGCCTGAATTTATTTGAGCATTAGAAATAAATGAAAATAATAAGAAAAAAGGTAAAAGTCTTAGTGACGAAATCATAGTTTTATTTTTTTTAAATCTTTGTAGATTTTAGGAGAATGACTGCTGTGAAAAGCACGTAAAACTTCAATTCTTGTAGATTTAATTCGGTAAATTATTAAGTAAGAACCCAAAATGATGTTTCTGTATTTTTTGGATTTGGTTTCCAAATAACGACATTCTGGATGAAGGTAATAGCTGGATTCAAGTAAATTGACAGTTTTTAGAATTTCTTCAAAAAAGAAATCTGCAGCATTTTCTCCAAATGTTGCCTTTCCATACAAATAAATTTGTTGGATATCTAAGTAGAAATATTCTGAGCGGGCTACTTCTTTAGAGACTTCTTCCATTCTTCGAATTTGGCTCTAAATTCCATATCTGAATAAAATTCCCCTTTTTCGGCTTCCTTAATCAAAGAAGCAAATTTCTTCTGAGACATCGGTTTTCCGGGGATGGCGAAATTTTCTGGATTTTCTTTCTTCGTTTTCATAATCATCATTCTTATTGTAAAGATAATAAAAATTCGGCTACTCTGTTTTTTCAGAAATAGAATCCACAAAAACTTCTAAATCATAACCGTCTTCCACTTTATAATCGCCAATTTTTGTTCTACGCAAAGCAGAAAGATGTGCGCCAGAATTTAAGGCTTTTCCAAAATCAAAAGCCACCGAACGGATATAAGTTCCTTTGCTACAAACTATTCTAAAATCAATTTCTGGCAAAGCAATTCTGGTAATTTCAAATTCGTGAATAACTGTTTTTCGCGTTGGAATTTCAATTTCTTCGCCGGCTCTTGCGTGTTCATACAATCGGATTCCATCTTTTTTCAAGGCTGAAAATATCGGAGGACGCTGGTCAATTTCGCCCAAAAATTGTTTTACGGTTTCATGAATTAATTCTTCCGTAATATGTTCTATCGGGAAAGTTTCGTTGATTTCAGTTTCTAAATCATAAGAAGGCGTTGTGCCTCCAACCGTGATTGTTCCCGTGTATTCTTTGGCTTGGCCTTGCAATTCGGTGATTCTTTTGGTGAATTTTCCGGTGCAAACCAAAAGCAATCCAGAAGCCAACGGGTCTAAAGTTCCGGCATGACCGATTTTAAATTTCTTTGGAAGTCCTACTTTGTTAATTAAAGTATATTTTAACTTATTAACCGCTTGAAAAGATGTCCAATTTAATGGCTTGTCAATTAATAAAACTTGTCCTTCTTGAAAATCTTGTACGGATAATTTCATTATTTAAAGTAAGTAAAATAAATTAATAGAGCGATTCCAATTATGATTCGGTACCAGCCCCAAAATTTAAATCCATATTTGGTCAGAAGATTGATAAACGTTTTTACCGCAATTAAAGCAACTACAAATGCCACAATATTTCCAACTACGAATAAAGTAATATGATTTTGGTCCTGAAAAATCATCTCATAACCTTTCATTTCAGTTGGCGTTCCTTTTCCCCAAGTTTTTACAAAAATCGAGTAAACCGTTACAGCTAACATCGTGGGAACTGCTAAGAAAAATGAAAATTCAGCAGAAGCTTTTCTGCTCAAACCTTGTGTCATTCCGCCAATTATAGACGCTGCAGAACGGCTTGTTCCTGGCATCATTGCTAAACATTGCCAAAAACCAATAATGACAGCTTTTTTTACAGTAATTTCTTTTTCATCAACAATAGTAGGGTTTTTAAACCAATTATCTACAAACAACAAGACAATGCCGCCTAAAACCAAAACCGATGAAATGGCGATTTGATTTCCTAAAACGGCTTCAATTTTATCATCAAAAAGATACCCTAAAACTAACGCTGGAATCACAGCAAAAATTAATTTTAGATAGAAATTTAGATTACTGAAGTCAAAGAATTTCTTCCAATAAAGCACAACAATTGATAAGATAGCACCAAATTGTATCGAAACCTGAAACATTTTTAAGAATTCACTTTCCTCCATATTTAAAAGTGAGGCAGTGAATCCCATGTGGGCAGTTGATGAAACCGGCAAATATTCTGTTAAACCTTCAACAATGGCGATTAAAATAGCTTGAATTAAATCCATAAAGTCAATTAGATAATTAGGCAATTAGATAACTAGTCAATTGGATTAGATAATGTGTGAATTATCTAATTACCAAATTTTCTTATTATCTAATTCTTCGTTGGGTTTTTTAAAATCGCATAAATTGTGATTCCAAAACCGATTAAAACTGTCGTTGGAGCTAAACGAATTCTTCTGAAATCAAAAATTTTGTCGCTGAAAACTGTAGGGTCATCCGTTCCACCACCTGACATCAAGATAAATCCGAGCGTAATTACCGCAATTCCAATCAATAGAAATTTGTAATTTACCTTCTCAAAAAGGAATTCGTTTTTATTTGTATTTGTTTCTTTATTCATAATGTAAGGCAAAAGTTAATAGGCAAAAGCCAGTAGTTTATATGCTGAAATCAAAAATCTCAAATTAGTAAAGATCGTCTGTTCTTAAATTCAAAAAACGCTGCGTTGCGAAGAAAGTGCTGAACCAAGTAATCAAAATTCCCACAAGCAACACGCCAACCAAAACCATCGAAATCATAAATTGGTCTTCCAAAATATTCAAATTTGGGAAATTGGTGTCCACGTAATACAAAACGCCCATCAAAGCCATAATCGCCAAAACAGAACCAATTACGCCTAATTTAATACTTCTCCAAATAAATGGTTTTCTGATAAACGATTTTGTAGCGCCAACCATTTGCATCGTTTTGATGATAAAACGGTTTGAATAAATCGAAAGTCGCATCGAGCTATTGATTAGTAAAACCGCTACCAAAGCTAAAAATCCGCTGGCAATTAAAATCCAGAAACTGATTTTTTGAATGTTGTCATTAACCAAATTAACCAAAACTTTGTCATAAACAATATCAGAAACCATCGGGTTTTCCAAGATTTTTGTCTCAAATTGTTTGATGCTGTCCGTCACAATATAATCCGCTTTTAAGTGAATGTCAAAAGAATTTTCTAAAGGATTTTCCCCTAAAAATGCCATAAAATCTTCACCAATAATATCGGTATGCTGCTTCGCCGCTTGTTCTTTCGTCACATATTCATACGATTTCACGAACTTTGAAGTCTTGATTTCCGTGTCAAAAGCGTTGATAATACTGTCGCTCGCTTCATTTTTAAAATAAACCGACATTGCAATTTCCTCCTTGAAATCATCCGATAATTTCTTAGAATTGATTACAAATAACCCCAAAATTCCCAGTAAAAAAAGTACCAAGAAAACACTCAATACCACAGAGAAATAGGAAGAAATAAGTCGTCGCTTTTGAAATTTTTCGAAAGAAGATGCCATAGATTTTAATTTAAGCCGTAAAAATAATAAAGAATTTCTTTAAACACAGTTTATAACGCCCAAAGTTTTGACTTTCGTACAATAAACGTAAATTTGCGACTTCGAATTGATTTTTTTTGTATAAGCAAATCAGATTACTTAGATACCGAACCTAATAAAACATCTATGAAATACTTTTTTCTTGTTTTTATGTCCCTATTTCTGAGTAATGTGGTGGCACAATCGACTGAAGATGATTTTTTGGCTGGAAAATTGGAAAATTCTGAGGAGATTACCGTCTTATTTTTAGAGAACCGAAATCTAACCGAATTGCCTGATATTTTTGACAAATTGCCTAATCTTGAAACTTTATATTTGAGTGGAAATCAGTTGGATATTTTGCCAAAAAGTCTCTTGAATTTAAAAAATTTGAAGACCTTGGATCTGTCGGATAATAAAATGCTTCAATTGCCAAAAGGCTTTGATGATCTGAAGAGCTTAGAAATGTTGGTGCTGAACAACAATAAATTGACTTCGTTTGATGTATCTCTTTGCAATTTAAAGAATTTAGATTTTTTGCATGTTTCTAATAATCAGATTCCGGAAATTCCAGATTGTATCACAAATTTGACGAAACTTACAAGCTTGGGAGTTGGTGGAAACCCTTTTGTAAATTTTCCCGCGAGTATCGTAAAGCTGTCGAAGTTAGAAATACTTTTGTACGAAAATCAAGAAACAGAAATTCCTAGCTTAAAAAGCCTAAAAAATTTAAAAACGCTTTACATAAACCAAAGTTTATACGAAAAAAATAAATCAAAAATAAAAGCGCAATTGCCGTCAGGATGTAAAGTGAATCCAAAGCCTGTCGCACCGCCACCAATTTCACCACCAAAAATTTATGAAGCTGATCTTGAGGGATCTGAAAATCAATGTTTTGTAAATGTTTTAAAGACTGAGAGTAAAAACAAAGTTGAAACTATTGAAACCATACTCGATTTTGAATTTGATGATAATTTGGCGCGCATTACGTTTACAACAGAACTTCACGAAGGGGAAAATATCAAGCAAAAAATTGATGATGCCGAAAACCAAGGGATGAAAATTGTCCCAGCGTTGACAACTGAACACATCGAAGGGAAAATTTCAATTGAAAATAAAATTCTTACGTTTAAGAGCAACGACTTAAAAACGACGAAAGTTTTTCAAATTGTATACAAAAAAAATTCAAAGAGCATCGACGAATTGAAAGAAACGTCAACGTCACGCACATACAAAACAGGACCATGTTACATGCCGACGATTTCGATTGGCTACTAACAAATTAAAAAAATCAAAAATGAAATACAATCCTAACGAGATAGAAAAAAACTGGCAGAAATATTGGGCCGAAAATCAAACCTTTGCCGCAGAAAATAATTCAGACAAACCAAAATATTATGTTTTGGACATGTTCCCTTATCCATCCGGAGCCGGCTTGCACGTTGGGCATCCGTTAGGTTACATCGCTTCTGATATTTATGCAAGATTCAAACGCCACCAAGGTTTCAACGTTTTGCATCCGCAAGGTTACGACAGTTTCGGACTTCCGGCGGAGCAATATGCGATTCAAACCGGCCAGCATCCTGATAAAACTACGAAGGAAAACATCGCTCGTTACAGAGAACAACTAGACAAAATCGGTTTTTCTTTCGATTGGAGTAGAGAAGTTCGTACATCAAACGCTGATTATTACAAATGGACGCAGTGGATTTTCATCCAATTATTCAATTCTTGGTACGATAAGGACGCCAACGAAGCCCGTGATATCAAGACTTTGGTAATGGATTTCGAAGAAAACGGAAACACAAAAGTAAACGCTGTTTCTGACGATAATATTCCAACTTTCTCTGCAGAAGATTGGAAATCCTATTCGATAGAAGAACAAGAAAGAATTTTACTAAAATACAGATTGACGTTTCTTGCTGAAACCGAAGTAAACTGGTGTCCGGCATTAGGAACCGTTTTGGCAAACGACGAAATCATAAACGGTGTTTCAGAACGTGGAGGACATCCCGTAATCCGCAAGAAAATGACACAATGGAGCATGCGAATTTCTGCGTATGCTGAAAGATTATTGCAAGGTTTGGATACCATCGATTGGACTGAATCGTTGAAAGAAAGCCAAAGAAACTGGATTGGAAAATCAGTAGGAGCTTCGGTTACTTTTAAAGTAAAAGATTCTGAGTTCGAAAGAAATGCTGTCGATTATATTTTAAGTGGCGACGAAACCAACGACCACGTTATTGAAGTTTTCACGACAAGACCTGATACGATTTTCGGAGTGACGTTTATGACTTTGGCGCCAGAACACGATTTGGTTTCAAAAATCACAACTACAGAGCAAAAACAAGCTGTCGATGCTTACGTTGAAGCAACTGCAAAACGTTCAGAAAGAGAAAGAATGGCCGATGTAAAAACCATTTCGGGCGTTTTCACAGGAGCTTATGCCGAACATCCTTTCACGAAAGAAGCTATTCCGGTTTGGATTGGCGATTACGTTCTGGCTGGTTACGGAACCGGAGCCGTCATGGCCGTTCCTTGTGGTGACGAACGTGATTATGCTTTCGCAAAACACTTTGATATTGAAATTAAAAACATATTTGACAACGTAGATATTTCAGAAGAAGCTTACGGTTCTAAAGACAATGTGACAATTGATAATTCTGATTTCTTAAACGGATTGAATTACAAAGAAGCCACCAAAAAAGCCATCGAAGCTTTGGAAGAATTAAACCAAGGAAAAGGAAAAACAAATTACCGTTTGCGTGATGCCGTTTTCTCCCGCCAAAGATATTGGGGCGAGCCGTTCCCGGTGTATTATGTAAACGGATTGCCACAGATGATTGCCACACAGCACCTGCCAATTCGCCTTCCCGAAGTGGAGAAATATTTGCCAACCGAAGACGGGCAACCGCCTTTAGGAAATGCAACCGATTGGGCTTGGGATAGTGTTCAGTGTTCAGTTGTCAGTAATCAGTTGATTGACAATGTGACTATTTATCCTCTAGAACTTAACACCATGCCAGGTTGGGCAGGAAGTTCGTGGTATTGGTTGCGTTATATGGATGCTCATAACAACGACGAGTTTGTTTCGGAAGAAGCACAAAACTATTGGCAGAATGTCGATTTATATATAGGAGGAAGCGAGCACGCCACAGGCCACTTGTTGTATTCCCGTTTTTGGAACAAATTTTTGAAGGACAGAGGTTTTGTCAATCAAGAAGAGCCGTTTAAAAAGTTGATTAATCAGGGAATGATTTTGGGAATGAGTGCTTTTGTGTATAGAGTTCACACACACATAGGCAATGTAATATTTGTATCTAAAAAACAATTTCAATCAGATTTAAATATTGTTTATGGACATCAGCTGGAATCTGTTAAAGAACAAATTGGATTTGATTTAAATGACGAAACGAGAAGGTTAGAATTTAAAATTCAATCAATTCATGCGGACGTTAATTTAGTTAATTCTTCAGATGAATTAGATATTGAAGCTTTCAAAAATCATCCTTTAAACCAGGATTATAAAGATGCAATTTTCATCACAGAAGAAAACGGTAAATACATCGTTGGTCGCGAAGTAGAAAAGATGTCAAAATCAAAATATAACGTAGTAACTCCAGACGATATCTGTGAAGAATACGGAGCCGATACCTTACGTTTATACGAAATGTTCTTAGGGCCATTAGAGCAAGCAAAACCTTGGAACACTGCCGGAATCACAGGTGTTTTCGGATTCCTGAAAAAACTTTGGAGATTGTATTTTGACGAATCAGGTTTGATTGTAAACTCAAATCCTGCGACGCCAGAAGCTTTAAAAACATTGCACAAAACCATCAAAAAAGTACAAGAAGATATCGAGAATTTCTCTTTCAATACTTCGGTAAGTTCTTTTATGATTGCCGTGAATGAATTGACCGCGCAAAACTGTCACGAACGTTCGATTTTAGAGCCGTTGGCCATTTTAATTTCTCCGTATGCGCCTCATATCGCTGAAGAATTGTGGGAAAAACTAGGTCATACAGGAAGTATTTCCACGGTTCCTTTCCCAAGATTCAATCCAGAATATTTGGTAGAAAGCAACAAAGAATATCCAGTTTCTTTCAACGGAAAAATGCGTTTCACCATGAACCTTCCATTAGATTTGACAGTTGCCCAAATTGAAGAAATCGTGATGAAAGACGAAAGAACCATCAAGCAGTTGGACGGAACAACGCCTAAAAAAGTGATTATCGTTCCAGGGAAAATTATCAATTTGGTAGGGTAATTTAAAAATTTAAGCATTTAAAGGTTTAAAAATTGCAAATGCAAGAAGTTTTAGAATCATTAAATCTTTTAATCTGCGGTATAAAAATAGTTCGTGAATTCATGGCTAATTTTTTAAGAAAAATTTACCACTGACAAAGTTTCATAACACTCAAAACCTCGCTATATTGGCGAGGTTTTTGCTTTTAATACACAAAGAATTTTAAATCTTTCAATCATCAAATCTTTAAATTAAAAAAATGATAGGATATTATATTTTACTCGGAGTTATTGCTTTAGTCAGTTGGGCAGTAAGTGCAAAACTAAAAAGCAAATTTGAATTTTATTCAAATGTCCATCTTCGCAACGGAATGAGTGGTGCAGAAATTGCCGAAAAAATGCTCGCCGACCACGGAATTTCAGGCGTTCGCGTAATTTCAACTTCCGGGCGTTTGACAGACCATTACAATCCGTCAGACAAAACGGTAAATTTGAGTGAAGCTGTTTACAATCAGAGAAATGCCGCCGCCGCCGCCGTTGCCGCACACGAAGTGGGGCACGCGGTACAACACGCGCAAGCATATCAATGGCTGACGATGCGTTCAAAAATGGTTCCGATGGTGAATGTTGCCGCGCCAATTTCGCAGTGGCTGATTATCGGAGGTCTAATTTTAGGAGCCGCCGCCGGAGTAGGAGCTGGGTTTTATGTTGCCGTTGCAGGTCTGGCTTTGATGGCAATTGCCACTGTTTTCACCCTCGTGACGCTTCCTGTGGAATATGATGCGAGCAACCGCGCTTTGGCTTGGCTAAAAAATAAAAATATGTTGAGCCAGCAAGAATATGCCGGAGCCGAAGATTCCCTGAAATGGGCTGCGCGAACTTATCTTGTTGCCGCTTTGGGTGCCGTGGCCTCGCTACTTTACTGGGCAATGCAGGTTTTTGGAGGACGAAGAGATTAAACTAAAAATAAACTTAAGAAGAGTCATATCCATAAAGATGTGGCTTTTTTTTTGAAGCGAATCGGCAGTAATTTATTAGAAAGGCAGTTCCTGCTTTCTGCAGTAGCTTTTCTCCCGATGAAAAATCGGGAAGAAAAGGCTACTGCTGCCAATCAGGGCTATTTGAGAAAGTTTTTCGCTTTTTTGGAAACTTGAGGGACAAGTGTTGTCGATATACTTTGTCGTTACAAGAAAAATCTCAGTTTTATAACATTCTTTAAAATCGAACTTGAGATTTAATCGGAACTATTCTTGCCAAACATTAAATTACTCACCTAAATAAACAAAAACGTTTACACTCATTGTCAGCGGCTTTTTGTCAATGGCAACTTGAGTAACATTTCCATTTAAGCTTTCAGTCGTTACTGTATGACTGTGATCTCCGCTAGACGCGGTCGTTCTCGTTATATTGCCATCATCTTCAATTGGATTGCTTCCGTTAGTGGTATTAGAATTGAATGAGCCAAAACCTCTGTCAGTATATTGATGCGTATGTGCTCCGGCGGTATTTGTTGTACCGGTCAGAGTGACATTAGGTAGATTGTTTCTCGCAAGTGAAACTGTATTTGAGCCTGAAACCGTTCCTAAAGCGCTTCCATTTTTTGATAAATAAGCATTGGTTGCATTTGGTAAATTGCCTGATAAGCCCAACGTGCCTGCGTTTATTTGTTGCGTTGAGGTTAAACTGCTGATTGCTTGTCCGTTTAGCAAAACCCAACCACCGTGGTTGGCAGACTGAAAACCATTTTTAACATCGCCGATTATTGCAGTGTTTTTTCCAGCTAATTTTTGCCATAACACACTGTCAAAATAATAAAAACCAACTTCGTTAATGTTGATAGTTTTTAATGTCGTTGGCAACGGAATTGCTGTGATATAAACAATTACACCGTTTTGGTCAACGCCATACGAAGCGTCTTTTGCTTTCAACTCGTTTCCTGTTATATTGGTAACTTTAATACCGTCAGGTTCGGTTGCCACTGTTGGTTTTCCCACTACGTCGAGCGTCGCTTTTGGTGTCAGCGTGTTTATGCCCGTTTGTGAAAGGCAAGCAGTAGAAAATGTGGAAAACATTATTGGTAGTAAAAATTTTATCATTTGGGGCTGGGTTTAGAAACAAATTTAGTTATTTTAATAATGTTAACTAACAATTGAAAATCTTTAACGTTTTTTATTTAAAAATCAATTGTCTTTCGTGAATTTTTAGTAAAATTTTAGATTAATCTGATTTGAAGTGGTATTTTATTCATCGTAATTTTTAGTACATTTTTTTTATCTTCGTTTTTAGTATCTTTGCGGGCTGTCGATTGCTATTGGCGGACAGAAGCTAAAAGAAGGCGAAAAGTTTTCAAATAGCCCTGATGGCCGACGATATCCTTTTGTGCCGGGGTTCGGCACTAAAGATATGGCGAGCCAGCAGGAAAATGATTTAAAAAAAGCCGATTGTTTGGCTCATAAAAGCCTCTCGACTGCGCTCGAGGTGACAATAAAAAAGAATAAATTCAAGAATATTTATATTAGTAAAAATGAAACACACAAAAGTTAAGGAGCTGTTGAATAGTGCTCAAACGATGCAGGAAGTTTATGTAAAAGGCTGGGTTAGAACGTTTAGAAATAATCAGTTTATTGCCTTGAATGACGGTTCGACTATCAATAATATTCAGTGTGTTGTGGATTTTGAAAATACGCCGGCAGATACTTTAAAACGTATCACAACTGGTGCGGCGGTGGCTTTGAAAGGCGCATTGACGGAAAGCAAAGGTGCCGGGCAAAAATATGAAATTCAGGTGACGAGCTTGGAGATTTTAGGCGATTCTGACCCAGAGAAATTCCCGATGCAACCCAAAAAACATTCGCTTGAATTCTTGCGTGAGAATGCGCATTTGCGCGTGAGAACGAATGCTTTTGGAGCGATTATGAGAGTTCGTTCGGTGTTGTCCTTTGCGGTGCACCAATATTTTCAAGAAAAAGGTTTTGTGTATGTGAACACGCCTGTGATTACTGGCGCTGACGCGGAAGGTGCTGGCGAAATGTTCCAAGTAACTTCTTTGCCGTTGGACAATTTGCCAAAAAACGAAGAAGGAAACATCGATTATAAAAAAGATTTCTTCGGAAAACATACAAATCTAACAGTTTCTGGTCAATTAGAAGGCGAAGCTTTTGCCATGGCTTTAGGTCAGATTTACACTTTTGGACCAACATTTAGAGCGGAGAATTCAAATACTTCGCGCCACTTGGCAGAATTTTGGATGATTGAGCCAGAAGTTGCGTTCAATGATTTGCACGACAATATGGACTTGGCCGAAGATTTTATTCAATACGTAATCAAATATACGGTTGATAAATGTGGCGACGATTTGAAGTTTTTAGAGGGCCGTTTGTTAGAAGAAGAAAAATCAAAACCGCAAGCGGAAAGAAGCGAATTGGCTCTGCTTGAGAAATTGAATTTTGTGTTGGAAAACAATTTCAAACGAGTTTCTTACACGGAAGCCATTGACATCTTGAAAAATTCAACTCCCAATAAAAAGAAAAAATTCAATTATATTATTGAAGAATGGGGCGCTGATTTGCAGTCAGAACACGAGCGTTATTTGGTGGAAAAGCACTTTAAATCGCCAGTAATTGTGTATGATTATCCGGCAAATATCAAGTCGTTTTACATGCGAATGAATGAAGACGGAAAAACGGTTGGAGCCATGGATATTCTTTTCCCAGGAATTGGAGAAATCGTTGGAGGTTCACAAAGAGAAGAGCGTTTAGACGTTTTGCTTGAGAAAATGAAAGTGATTGGCATCGATGAAGAAGAACTTTGGTGGTATTTAGATACGCGCCGTTTTGGTTCTGCGGTTCACAGCGGTTTCGGTCTTGGTTTTGAAAGATTGGTGCTGTTTGTAACGGGAATGACGAATATCAGAGACGTAATTCCGTTTCCGAGGACTCCTGGAAACGCGGAGTTTTAAGAAAATAAAAATGTATATAGGAAATCCTGCTTTAGATAAGCGGGATTTTTTTTGCATAAAACATTTGTGCATTAACATTTATTTATATATTTGGCACATACCACGCCAAATGTGTAATTTAAAAACCAGTAATATGAAGGAAAATTTTAAAAATTGTCTTAAAAAAAGAGAGGGGTAATTGCCTTTCTCTCTTTAATTGTGGGATGTAACCACGACGAATCCCAAATTATCCATGAGCATTTACGTGACGGTCAAGTGGTAACAACAGTTCCTTTTAAAGAGCTTATTCAGCAACCAATGCTTACCAATGCCTATAAAAAACTTCGAAAAACTGCCGTATCAGAGTCTGATTTGTTTAGCAAAACTGCAATGGAGGACGATTACGGATTTACGATCGAGGATGCGCCAGCGAAAGTAATAGAAACTGATAGTCTTATTTCTTACACTTTATTAGTAAGTAAAGACACCTTAGATTTTGATGTCTTTGAAAATTTAGTCGTTCAAGTAAATAAAAACGACGGAGCGACTCAAGCAGTTATTTTTAGCTACAAAGTTTCATCACCTGTTATTGAAACTAGTGACGGGTCTTACAGTTTGAATCTACAAAGGAAGTTACTTCTCTTATAGATGAAACTGTTGAAGATTCATCAGGGAGGACAACATTTTGTGTAACAGTTTATACACTGATGTGCAATTATAAGTACGAGCATGCTGCTGGTTCAAACTGTGGATCGACCTATTGGGTTTCAAGTACGACATGTGAGAGCTCAAGCGGTGGTGGCACAGGCGGAAGCGCTACTGGAGGATCAAGTGGTCCTGGGGTCCGGGTGGAGGAGGCGGTAATACAGGTAATGGAAGTGGCACCCCCATAATTACGACACCATCTTATGAGCCTTTTTATTTAGCTAAGAAAAGTTTTATTTTGGGGCTCGCCCCAGATCAGAAGGAATGGTTGCACGAAGATGAAAATTTAGATGCATATAATGCCATTTTTGATTATTTATCAGCGAATTTATATACTGATGAGAGTTGCGATTTTGTGGAGGAGATGATTTACGCAATTACTTTTGAAAATTGTTCATTGTTTAATACTGTGGAATTTGATGATGAGATAGTTACTGAGCTTCCTACATGCCTAAACTCATTAGTAAGTGACTTAAAGACTTTACAAAATGGCTTGTTCGGAAAAACAATGCAAGCATTTACCGGAAAAAATCCACTATCCTTGAATTTTAATTGGAAAATCAAAACTGGTTCACTCACACCTACACAAGCTGGAAGTACTTCACCAACTGTATCGAATCATACTGTTACTACAACAATAAATAATTCGCTGATAAATGTTTCAACAGATTTATCTTTGGCGAGAACATTGATACATGAAGCATTTCATGCTTACTTAAAGCATTTATAGGTTTAGAAATATGGACCATAGCTACATAAATTTAATAAACGTGTATTCAAGACAATTTAATAATGATCCAAACGATACTCATCAGCATGTTTTTACGATGTCAAACATCGTTAGTCAAATCGAGCTAGCATTAAAAGAATACGGTGTTTCAAAAGGATACAATTTGCCAGACCAATTTTACCAAGATATGGCTTGGGGTGGTCTTCAAGGAACCGCTATTTACAATAGATTGTCGCAACGGCAAAAAGATAGAATTGCAAGCACAATTTCTGCAGAGCAATTTTATACTACCAATAATATCAATGGTATAACTCCCAAAGGAAATAAAATTTGTCCATGATAATCAACCTAAATTTTAAAAACAAAATCTTTCTTATCTTATTATTATTTAGTATCTCTAATTTGTTCGGTCAGACAAATGAAAGCTATGAGTTACTTAATCAAATTAAACTAAACCTATTTAATTTCGTTGAAGGTGACACTATAAATCTTTATGAAAATCAGATTGAATTTCCAAATCAGAAAGAATTCTTTACCAAAGAATTTCTAACAAATTACACTTTCCCAACATTGGGTGTTGATAGCATGAAAGTAAGAAAGATGATTATTAAGCTTAATCTCACCTATCTGTCACGTCAATATCAGCAGATTGAAAAGTGGGAGGCCGGGAAAATTAATTACTCGGTGCGTTTTTCAGTTCCACAAAACGATGTGCGAAAATTATATAAAGTTTCATATCCTATATTTACTGAAAATAGAAAATTTGCTTTTATATATTATGAAAAGCTGATTGTAAATGGTGATTATATAGATTCAGGCTCAGGCACTGTAAAAGTGTACCAAAAAAAGCATGGAAGATGGAGATTTTACGTTCAGATTCCAATTTTCATTAGTTAGACATAGCGCTCGGAAAGTTGACTGTATTACGTTTTCTACATTAAATACTTATAAAAAAACCTATCAAAAATGGCACAAGTTTATCTTAACATGTGCCATTTTTGTTTGAAAATGCTTAAATTTGAAAGGTAAAATTCCAAATAAATCCATAGAATGCTCAAGCAATTTTTACAACTTAAATTATCTCAGAAATTATCGCCACAGCAAATCCAGCTGATGAAGTTAATTCAATTGCCTACGCAAGCTTTTGAACAGCGTTTAAAAGAAGAAATGGTCGAAAATCCTGCTTTGGAAACGGGGAAGGAAGAAGATGATTATGAAAAAGACGAATTCGAAAACGAAGAATATGACGATTATGATGAATTCGAAAACGACAGAATCGATGCCGAAGATATCAATATCGACGAATATTTAAGCAATGACGAAACGCCAGATTACAAACTTCAGGCGAATAATTACAGCGAAGACGACGAAGACAGAAGCATGCCGTTCGCCGCGCCCGTGAGTTTTCACCAAGATTTGATTAACCAATTAAACACCTTTATCTTAAACGATGAAGAACGCGAGATTGCAGAATTTTTAGTCGGAAGCATTGATGACATGGGTTACATCCGAAGAAGTATTCCTGATATTGTAGACGATATGGCATTCACGCAGGGAATTTATACCGATGAAAAAAACGTGGAAAAAATCTTGCACGTTATTCATGAATTGGAACCTTCGGGAGTTGGTGCAAGAGATTTGCAAGAATGTCTTTTGTTGCAATTAAAGCACAAAACGCCAACGGAAGCTGTGGAACTGGCGATTGATATTTTAGAACACCAATTCGAGGCTTTTACGAAAAAACATTACGATAAATTACTCCAAAAATATGGCGTTTCTCAAGACCAATTGAAAAAAGCAATTGACGAAATTGAGAAGTTAAACCCAAAACCAGGTGGTGCTTTTACCGGAAATAACAAAATGGTGGAACACGTTGTTCCTGATTTTACCATTAGAATTGTCGAAGGCGAATTAGAGCTTTCCTTAAACGGAAGAAACGCGCCAGAACTTCATATTTCAAAAGATTATCAAGAAATGATGCAGACTTACAAAGCATCTCGCGATAAATCAAACCAGCAAAAAGAAGCCGTTCAGTTCATCAAACAAAAACTGGATTCGGCAAAATGGTTCATTGATGCGATTCGCCAGCGTCAAGAAACTTTGTTCGTGACCATGAATGCAATTATGCATTATCAAGAAGAATTTTTCTTAGATGGCGATGAAACCAAACTAAAACCGATGATTTTAAAAGACATCGCTGATATGGTTGGTTTGGATATTTCAACGGTTTCTCGTGTGGCGAATAGTAAATATGTGGAAACGCCATACGGTACAAAATTAATCAAGGAATTCTTTTCTGAAGCAATGAAAAATGACCAGGGCGAAGATGTTTCTACGCTTGAAATCAAGAAAATTTTGCAAAATGTAATCGAGGAAGAAGACAAGCAGAAACCGCTTCCGGATGACCAATTGGCTGATATTTTAAAAGAAAAAGGATATCCAATTGCCAGAAGAACGATTGCAAAATACAGAGAACAATTAGATATTCCGGTGGCGAGAATGAGGAAGAAAATGTAGAAAAAATGAGCGAATTTGATAATTAGCTAATAAATAGACGCAGACTTTTGCCTTTTGGCTAATTTCTTTTGGCTTAAAAAAAAATGAAAAAATTCCTCTCCATCTTTTCTTATATTTTTCATCCGATGTTTATCTCGGTTTATGCCGTTTTGCTGTATTTTTTCTTGACCGATCGATATCATACGTATCAGGAATTTTTTCTGATAATGATTCAAATTATCATCTTGACGATTTTAATTCCCATTTCAATGTTTTACTTTTTAATGACTTTGGGAAAGGCCAATTCTTTTATGCTTTCTGAAATTCGGCAACGCAAAATTCCATTGATTGTTAATATGATTTTGCTTTACATCTTGATTACGCAAAGCATTCGAGAAGAATTTATTCCAGAACTTTATTTTTTCTTCTTTGGTGCGTTGGCAAGTACGATATTGACTTTTCTGTTGATTTTTACCAACTTAAAAGCCAGTATTCACATGGTGGGAATTAGTTCGCTGGCGGTTTTTGTAATTGGATTTAGTCTTCACACGCAAGTAAATCACATTTATTTAGTAGCTTCGATTTTGTTTTTGGTTGGAGTAGTTGCAACGTCGCGTTTGGCCATGAAAGCGCATGACGGCAAGGAATTGATCGCCGGATTTATAGCCGGAGTTTTACCACAAATCAGCCTTTTATATTTTTGGTTATAAAATGTAAAACATCAAGCCGATGTTCAATGTTTTCATGTCAATTGATTTTCCATCAATCTTAGCATCTGATTTAAATAAAGTATTTAGCCCATAATAAGCATGAAAATTCCAAGTATTATATCCGAAGGAAAGGTATGCGCCATATTGAAACCTATTAAAATCTTTATTGTTGAATATTTTTATGGTTTCGTTTCCATCTACATATTTTGATTTATTTAGAAATAGATAACTGAACTTAATTCCGGTATAAACTCGCCAAAAACGATGGGTTTGCATTGTTGAGGTTCGCCATCTAAATTCGATCGGGACGTCTACAAAATGTAGCGCAAATTTATTTTTATCAAAATCAATTTCATCTTCATCAATAACTTCATAAGTAGAATTTCCGTCTATTTCTGAAATTTTAATATTTTGTCTAAAATCATTCATCGAATAGCCGATTCCAGCAGCAATGGCCACATTTCGTCGTTTGTTCAACGGCATATCTCGCAAAAAGCCAACATGTAATCCCGAAGAAAATGAATTCTGGCTCACGCCATCCGGATTATTTTGAAGCAAATTATAAGTCAATCCGATATAAAATTGATCTTCACGATATAGAGAGTCAATTACGGTAACGGTAATATTTGTGGAATCTCTTTTTCGTTTTGCTTCCTCTATTTCGCGTACATCTGCGGGCTTCTCTTCACGCAACGATTCCTTGATTCGCTCTTGTTCCTCTCTTTCTTGTGCTTCTTTAATCTGCTGATTTTCTTGCGCGAAAGCGGTGGAAAATGCAAAGAAAAATAGCAAGAAGAAATATTTTTTCATAAGATATATTTTTTGGTTTCCGATTAAAATACCAGAAGTGCGATGCGGATTTATATTTTGAGGGAAATTACAAAAAAAGGAACTATTTTAGGCCGAATTGCTTAAAATTAAGTTTTAGCCAAAATTAATCTTTTCAATATTTACTCACAATATTTTATTAATTGCTTCTGATAATCAAAAAGCAATTTCTAAATTTGATAGAAACCAAAACACGAAATATTATGCAAATACAATTTAACACAGACAAGACAATTGAAGGCCATGAAAGAATGCAAAATCATTTTTCAGCGGAAATTGAAGAGAAATTAAAACGTTTTGAAGATAAAATTACACGTCTAGAGATACACATTGGCGACGAAAATAGTGACAAGTTTGGCTTAGATGACAAGCGTTGTATGATTGAGGCAAAGTTAGCAGGACTGAACCCGTTAGTGGTAACTCACAACGCAGACACTGTTGAAAAAGCATTCAGCGGTGCGACAGATAAAATTAAAAAGGTGCTTACAACAACTTATGACAAAATGAAAAGTCATTAATTTTAAAGCAATAACTTTTTAAAAGAAAAAGGCTCCTGAATTCAGGAGCCTTTTTTTTATTCGACTTGGTACAAGCGGTAATCTTTTTCAGAAACATTGAAATATCCAAACGCATAATTATTGAAATTAGTTTGATTTATAATATTTCCTTTTAATGTCGCAGGAGGCGTAGCAAACGGACCGCCGCCACCGGCAATATCTAATAGTAAGTTCATATAATTGTAGTATGTCTGCGAAACGCCGTAGACAGAAATTCCGAGTGTTTGCCCAGATTCTAAATCTTCGTGCAAGTACAAATCTGAAAATTGATTTCCATTAAAAAAATCATCATCGCTTACATCATACGAAGGAATTACGGTAAAACTAGGTTCATACTTAAAAAGATAAAAATCGGTCGTCGCGCCGTTATCGGTAATAAATGTTTTGATTTCAATTTCGTCGCCACTGAAACCGCCGTCATTTTTTTGTTCGATAAAATCAATTTCTGGAACAGATTTTAGGGTTTCTGTCGCGGTATAAGTTTGTCCGTCGTAAATAACTGTAAGAGTGTATATTCCGTTTAAAACAGGTAAAAAATTGACACAGATATAGTCGCCAGTTCCTGGGTTTTCTTCAAAGTTGTAGACTTCATTATTATTACCTGTGATGAAAACGGTGGCACCAGAAACAGCCGGAGTGTTAGTTTGGTAATAACTTGTAGTCGTTGTCAACTTAATTTTTTGGTCATTTCCAGCAGTTCCTTTTTGCCAAACAATTGATGCGTCAATGACAAGTCGTGGTGGCGCTTCGTTTAGGTCAATGTCCACCACATCTTCGCAACTTAAAAATGCAAGCGCGATGAAAGCAAAAAGGATATATTTTAGATTTTTCATAAGATTTTTGTTGAAATTAAAATTTAAAATTATAGCTCACTCCAGGAACAATTCCAAAAATTGACAGCCGAACCGCTTCGTTTTTGCCACTCAACTCGTCTTGCCTAAAGCTGATGGACGCTGCATTTGACCTTCCGTAGAGATTATAAATGCTGAAAACCCATTCGCTTTGCCATCCTTTTTTCTTTTCTGGTTTTGGCGTGTAGGTAGCAGAAATATCTAAGTGGTGGTAAGCAGGCAAGCGGTCGCCATTTCGCAAACCATAACTTGGAACGGTAATTCCTTGATATTGATATTGACCATTCGGATACGTTACCGGCTGGCCAGATTGCAACGCGAAATTAGCGCCAAACGTCCACTTCTTATTCAAATCATAGGCTGAAGTTATTGCCAAGTTGTGCGTTTTGTCATAAGCAGAACGATACCATTCTCCGTTGTTGATTCCGGTTTCATTGGGGTTTCTTCCTGGCGTTTGCTGTTCAGAACGAGATAAAGTATAAGAAATCCAACCGTTGAAATTGCCTTTGTTTTTACGAAAGAGTAGCTCTAAACCATACGATCTTAACTTTCCGTTTAATACAATTTGCTCAATAAATTCATTGCCAATCAAATCTGCTCCATCGATATAATCAATTCTGTTTTTGATGGTTTTATAGTAGGTTTCAACTTCCAAGGAATATTCGTCGTTTAATAAATTTCTAAAATAACCCAGCGCCACTTGGTCCGCAATCTGAGGTTTAATGAAATTATCACTCGGAGTCCACAAATCTAAAGGTGTCGGCGACGATGTATTTGAAATCAACTGCAGATATTGGGTCATTCGATTATAGCTCGCTTTGATTGACTGGTCGTTATTTAAAGTATAGGAAACGGCAGCGCGCGGTTCTAAATTATTAAACGATGCGAGAGTTTCATTCTTATCGTAACGCCTCGTACCAATCGAAGTTCCTTTCTCGTAAATCTGAAATTCCTCATTAAAAACCACCGCTTGATCATTTTCATAAATATTAATATTTGATTCTCCCAAGCGATAAAAAAGGCTGTATCGCAAGCCGTACATCAACGATAATTTATCCGTAAGTTTGTGTTCTGCCTCAAGGTAAGCCGCTGGTTCAAACGCTTTTTTGCTTTCAAATGCCCTGTAGTTTATACCAGATGTTGGATTGCTAGGCTTAATAATTCCCGGATTAAAATCATAATAAATGGCGTTGGCACCATAATTTAATTTGAACTTATCTGAAATATAATTTTTGAAATCATACTTTAAATTGTAGTTTTTAATTCCAGATTCATACTCAAATCCAACGAAATCTAAATTCAAACCATAATAATAATCGCTATAAATCAACGACAAATTTGAAAATAGTTTGTCCGAAAATAAGTGGTTCCAACGAAGATTCAAGGTGGAATTTCCATAAATATTTTCGAAACTATCGGCCAAACCAAAAACATCACGCCCAAAATAACCCGATAAATACAAGCTGTTGTTTTCGTCTATTTTGTAATTTAATTTGGCATTCAGGTCATAAAAATAAGCCGTATTGTCATTGTCTGAAAGTTTCAAAAACAAATGCGCATACGAACCGCGACCGCCCACTAAAAAAGAACCTTTGTCTTTTACAATCGGCCCTTCGGCCAAAAGTCGGCTCGAAATCAATCCGATGCCTCCGTTCACATGATACTCTTTTGAATTTCCGTCTTTTTGATAAATATCTAAAACAGACGACGAGCGCCCGCCATATCTCGACGGAATTCCGCCTTTGTACAACTTCAAATCCTTGATTGCATCAGGATTAAAAACCGAGAAAAAGCCAAAAACGTGAGAAGAATTATAAATTGTTGCTTCGTCTAAAAGTATTAAATTTTGGTCTGCGCCACCACCACGAACATTAAATCCAGAGGCGCCTTCACCAGCATTTGTCACACCCGGAAGCAGTAATATTGACTTTAATACATCAACTTCGCCCAAAACAACAGGCATTTTTTTGATGGTTTCAATCGACAGTTTGTTGACGCTCATTTCCGCTTTTCGGATATTGGAACGGGACGTTTCTGTGATCACAACTTCCTCTAAATTTCGATTTGAACTTCCGAGCGAAAAAGATTTTTTGAGATTTTGGGTAACCGAAATTTGTTCCGATTTTGTTTCAAAGCCAACATAGCTGACTTCCATCACGTAGTCACCTTTTGGCACTGTCATTGAGTAAAATCCGTATTCATTTGTGGTTGTTCCAATTTGTAACGACGGAATATAAATGCTAACGCCGATTAACGTTTCGTTACTGTTTTCGTCTAGAATCGTCCCGCTGACAGTAAATTTCTCTTGGGCAAAGCCCAAAGAAACGCAAAATAAGAATAAGAAGAAGGTAAGCTTGATTTGTTGCATTTTTTATTGATTGATTGTAAGAATTAACGTAAGATATCAAACAAGATTGTCTCGTGTTAGTTAAAGTTCCAAAGAAATCTGTTGTAAAAAAATAAACCCTCACAATCAACAGATTTTGAGGGTTAAAATGTAAAACTATTCTTGCAGAGAGGATGGGATTCGAACCCACGATACAGTTACCCATATACAAACTTTCCAGGCTTGCTCCTTCAACCACTCGGACACCTCTCTATTTTATTGCGGTTGCAAATAACAGCAAAATTTATGAGTTGAAAAAATTTATGTAGAAATATTAAGATAATTCTCCTCGAAGTGACGTTTCAAAAATCGTTTTGAAAACATTAGGCGACACCTTTTGGCCTAATAAATACATCAGCTTCGTAATTGCAGATTCTGTCGTAATGTCTTTTCCAGAAATCACGCCGATTTTTTTCATCGCAGAACTTGTTTCATATTTTCCCATGTCCACGCTTCCGGCTGAGCATTGCGTTACATTGATGATTATAAGTCCGTTTTTGATGGCTTTTTTGATTAACGAAATAAACCAATCATCTGTTGGGGCATTTCCTGCGCCATAAGTTTCAAGGACAATTCCTTTCAAATTCGGAATATTGATGATGGCGGAAAGTACATTTTCGCTGATTCCCGGAAACATTTTTACAACGGCAACGTTGTCATCAATTTCGGTATGAACTTTGAATTTTTTGGCTCCGGATTTTGGCAGAAGCAATTCGTTATTTACTTTTAAATGTACTCCAGATTCTGACAAAGGCGCATAATTCGAAGAAACAAAAGCGTTGAAATGTTCTGCATTAATCTTTGTGGTACGATTTCCGCGGTATAATTTGTATTCAAAATAGAGGCAAACTTCGCTGATAACCGGCTTATTTTTGTGTTGCAAAGATGCAATTTGAATCGCCGTAATCAAGTTTTCTTTGGCGTCTGTTCTTAAATCTCCAATTGGTAATTGCGAACCTGTGAATACGACAGGCTTCGCCAAATTTTCCAACATAAAACTCAGTGCTGACGCGGAATAAGACATGGTATCTGAACCGTGAAGCACCACAAATCCATCGAAAGAAGTGTAATTTTCTTCTATGATTTTGGCGATTTGAATCCATTTTTCAGGATTCATATTCGAAGAATCAATGGGGTTGTCGAACGAAATAGTTTCGATTTCGCAGTCCAGTTGCTTTAACTCTGGAATTCGCTGTAAAAGTTTGCTAAAGTTGAATGCTTTCAAAGCTCCAGTTTCAAAATCCTTCATCATTCCGATGGTACCACCGGTGTAGAGCAGAAGTATTTTTGGCCTAGATTGCATTTTCGTATTTTGATTTATTCACCACCGGATTCGCGTACATCGCTAAAAATCCTTGCATCTCAATCGGATTATTTTCGTCGATTCTGATTTCAAGGCGTCTTTCAAAAAGCGATTTTTCTTTCTCGGTATATAAATGTGAATATTTTGTAGTGTTGTTTAAAATGTCGTAAGCGATATAATTTGTCGGCCATAATTTATAGCTCGCCAAAATAGAGTCGTCGATAGTTTGCGCCAACGCTTGAATTTGCTTGTTTGAATTGTCAAATTCTGCGGTAATCGCGTCTAATTCAGTATCTAAAACATCACCTACATGAATGTGGATTCGTTTTTTCTGACCCATAATTCCGCTTAAAAGCGTCATAAAGTCTTCGTTTTTGTCTTTGATATAGACTTCATCGTTTGCTTCTGCCATTAATTGTGGCATTTTCAAAGCATCCGTTGGGTCATATTCATACGAAATCGAAACTGGGACAATTTTCAATTTCTTGAAATATTCCATCAAATTTTCTTCGTCTGAAGCCATCGAAAGCATTTTCAAAACGCCTGGATGTGTGGCATCGTTTCCGTCTTTTGTGCGACCTTCGCGTTGCGCAATCCAAACCGAACGGTTTTCTCTCAAAATTAATTGCCCGATATATTCCGACATTAATTTAGAGCTTTGCAACAATTCTCTTGGCGACAAACCTCGTTGAACCAAGAAATTTCTATTCAATTTTGATAAAATGTGCAGAAAAGTTTTTTTAACCAAATTATCTCCGATAGCCGAAGCCGTCATCACCAAACCGTTTTCAAATAGACAAGTATTTAACAAAGAAGTGTCTAAAATAATATCGCGGTGATTTGAAATAAATAGATATGGAGTGTGTTTGTCAAGTTTTTCAAAACCCGAAGTCGTCAATCCTTCCGAGCTGTTTTCAAGCACTTTCATTACCGCTTTGTAAATGAAATTACACTGAAAATCTCTTATCGAATGTGTTCTTTTTAACTGCTCAATCCAGACTTTATCTTCTAATTCTGGGAAAGTAAAACTCATCATCGCCTTCATCATCGGATGGTCGGCAACTTTACATAAAGCCTCGTTTACTTCTACATCATAAAACGGTCGGATAGTATCAAATTTGGACATTTACTGTGTTTTTTTAACAATTCACAAATGAACAAAAATTTTATGAATTTTGCGTGATTTCTTTGTTAAATACCAAAAATTGCTTCTGAGTTTTTAGTAGTGATTTTTGCAATTTCTTCCAAAGGCAAATTATAGATTATTGCCAGTTTTTCAGCGACCAGTTTGGTGTAACTGCTTTCATTACGTTTTCCGCGGAATGGAACTGGAGCGAGGTAAGGCGAATCGGTTTCCAAGACGATGTGCTTGAGGTCAATTTCGTTTAAGAATTGGTCGATTTTCCCGTTTTTAAAAGTTGAAACACCGCCGATTCCGAGTTTTAAATTATAAGAAATGGCTTGAAGTGCTTGTTCGTAAGTTCCGGTGAAGCAATGAAAAATTCCGAATAATTCATCTGATTTTTCGGTTTCCAAGACTTCAAAAACTTCATCAAAGGCATCGCGACAGTGGATATTTATTGGAAGTTTGTATTTTTTGGCTAATTGAATTTGTCTTTTGAAAGCAATTTTTTGTTGTTCCAAAAAAGTTTTGTCCCAAAATAAATCAATCCCGATTTCACCGATGGCGTAGAATTTTCTCTTTTCTAATTCTTGTTCGACGAAAGCTAATTCTTCTTCATAATTTTCTTTGACGTAAGTGGGATGCAAGCCCATCATCAAGAATACATTTTCTGGATATTGCTTTTCGATTTCATACATTTTTTCGGTGTAGGTAGAATCAATCGACGGAACAAAAATACGCTGAACGCCGGCTTCAAAGGCGCGTAGCATCATTTCGTTTCTGTCTTGAGCAAATTCTTCGGAGTAAATGTGGGAATGGGTGTCCGTGAAAATCATTTTGGTTTTATTGAATGGCAAAATTACGGAATTTTTTGTCGATTTGTCATTGCGAGGAACGAAGCAATCTCATAACTATTGTCGACAAAGATTTTGGAAATTAATTATGTGATTGCTTCGTTCCTCGCAATGACTGGGCTTGTGTTTTAGCTAGAAACATTTTTTGGATTGTAACCCATGTATGGCACTTGTTTTTCGTGGAAAATCACGCCATATTCTTCTAATTCTTTTAAAATTGGCAGATACACTTCGCGATTTATCGGGAGCTGAACGCCGGGAGTTTTGATATTTCCGTTGAGGATTTGCAGAGTTGCCATTGCCACGGGAAGCCCCACGGTTTTTGCCATCGCTGTATACGTTTGGTCGTCGCCAAGGCAAACCATTTTTGAGTCAATCTGCTTTTGTTTTCCGTCGATTTCATAACCGAATTTGTGGTACATCACAATCATATCTTTGTCGTGCTCTTCTAAAGTCCACGAATCGGTTAATATTTTTTCTAGGATTTGAGCGGGAGTTGCGTTTTTCAAGCCTACCATTTTAGTTGGATTAAATAAATCTAGCTCTAAAAGTTTGTCCCATTTAATGTCATCTTGGTCAATTTTTAAGCTCAAACGCAATTTAATTTCGACAGAATCTGTTGGGTGATAAGGCAAAAATGAATTGGTAAACTCTCTGTAAGTCATCGTTTCAGAGTTTTCCATTGTGTAACTGTCATCCGTCATGCCAAGTTGCACAAACATATTCCACGCTTTTGAATAACCCACGCGACGAATCGTTCCTCTATATAAGGTAAGCACGTCGTCAAGGCCATAAACGCTTCTGTATTTGAGAGAATCACGATTGGCATAGCCTTCAAAACGGCCATAACTTTCGACTTCCATAAACTCTGTTCTGCGGAATAATTTGTGATAGGGAATGTATTTATACGAACCTTCTTGGATGAATTTCGCGGCGCCACCTTGGCCGGCAAGCACCACGTTTCTTGGGTTCCAAGTGAATTTGTAGTTCCAAAGATTGTTGTCAGATTCTGGTGCTACCAATCCGCCACAGAAGGATTCAAAGAGGATGATTTTTCCGCCTTGGTCCCGAATTTCGTCGATGACTTTCATAGCGCTCATGTGGTCGATTCCTGGGTCAAGCCCAATTTCATTCATGAAAATCAAGTTGTTTTCTTTGGCTAATTGGTCCAAATTTTGCATCTCTTCACTTATATAGGAAGCGGTAACCATGTGTTTTTTGAACAAAATGCAATCTTTTGCCACTTCAATGTGCATAAATGCTGGCAACATCGAAATCACGATATCCGCTTTTTGGATTTCATTTCGTCGTTGCTCTTCATTATAGATGTCTAAAGCAATGGCGGTTGCATTTTTGTGATGTTTGGTTTTTCGTTGAGCCAATTCTAGCGATAAATCACCGATGGTAAGGTGTAAATTTTCTTCTTCTGATTTATTTAAAAGGTACTGAATTAATGAAGATGCTGACCTTCCGGCACCAATTATTAGAATATGTCTCATAAAAACCTGAATTTTTTAATAATAACACAAAAGTAGGGATTTGTTATATTTAAAAAAATTTAAAGGCAATTGATTATCATAAAGTTTTTAAGTTGGCGTAAATTTGCAATATAAATTTCATAGTAAAATGGACAAGAAAATACTTTCTACTGGGGCGGTTTTAGGATTTATAGCAATTATTTTAGGAGCATTTGGAGCACATGCTTTGAAAAAAGTTTTGAACTTGGACCAATTGGCTTCGTTTGAAACTGGAGTGAAATATCAAATGTACCATGCCTTGTTTTTATTGTTTTTAGGCGGGTCAAATTTGGTATCTGAAAAGGCTAAAAGAAGCATCTATTTTTTGGTTTTATCTGGAGTCGTACTTTTTTCGGGTTCCATCTATCTTTTGGCTACAAAAAACATCTCAAACATCGATTTTGGCATTATCGGAATAGTAACTCCCATTGGAGGATTGCTAATGATTGTGGGTTGGGCGATACTTTTTTTGAATATAATGAAGAAAAAAGCATAAAGTTTTACCAAATAAATCAACTTTCAAAAATTATTTTTACTTTTGCCCAATAATTAAATACAACTCAATTATAATTCTATGGATAATTACGCCCAATTTACGAAATCGATTTCGTTAGAAAAATATGGAATCAAAAATGCAGAAGAAGTGATTTACAATCCTTCGTATGAAATGCTTTATGATGAAGAGTTAAATCCGGCTTTGGAAGGATTTGAAAAAGGCCAGTTGTCAGAGCTTGGAGCTGTCAATGTAATGACTGGAGATTTTACGGGACGTTCGCCAAAAGACAAATATATCGTTGAGGATGAAATTACAAAAGATACCATTTGGTGGACTTCGCCAAAAGCGGTAAACGACAATAAGCCAATTTCTAAGGAAACATGGAGCGCACTTAAGGAAACTACAGTAAATCAATTGTCAAATAAAAAGTTATATGTAATTGATGCTTTTTGTGGTGCGAACGAAAATACGAGATTGAAAGTGCGTTTTATCATGGAAGTGGCTTGGCAGGCGCATTTCGTTAAAAATATGTTCATCCGTCCAACGGAAGAAGAATTAGAAAACTATGGAGAGCCTGATTTTGTGGTAATGAACGCTTCAAAAACAGAATTCTCAGATTATAAAGCGCACGATTTAAATTCTGAAGTGTATATCGCGTTTAACTTGACTGAGAAAATCCAAATTATTGGAGGAACTTGGTATGGTGGCGAAATGAAAAAAGGATTGTTTTCAATGATGAATTATTATTTGCCATTGCAAGGAATCGCTTCAATGCACTGTTCTGCTAACAAAGGAAAAGATGGCGATGTTGCCGTTTTCTTCGGGTTATCTGGGACAGGAAAAACAACTTTATCGACAGACCCAAAACGGGAGTTGATTGGTGATGACGAACACGGCTGGGACAACGACGGCGTTTTCAACTTTGAAGGAGGTTGCTACGCAAAAACCATCGACTTGAGCAAAGAAAACGAGCCAGACATTTTTAATGCTATCCGAAAAGATGCGTTGTTAGAAAATGTAACGCTGGACGAAAACGGAAAAATTGATTTCAAGGACGGTTCTGTGACTCAAAATACAAGAGTTTCATATCCAATTTACCATATCGATAATATTGTGAAGCCAGTTTCAAAAGCTGGTCATGCTTCAAAAGTGATTTTCCTTACCGCTGATGCTTTTGGTGTAATGCCTCCTGTGGCAAAATTGACTCCAGAGCAGACTAAATATCACTTTCTTTCAGGTTTTACGGCCAAATTAGCCGGAACAGAAAGAGGAGTTACTGAGCCTCAGCCAACGTTTTCAGCTTGTTTTGGAAAAGCATTTTTGTCTTTACATCCAACAAAATATGGCGAAGAATTGGTTAAGAAAATGGAACAAAATAACGCAACAGCATATATTGTAAACACAGGCTGGAACGGAACAGGAAAGAGAATTTCTATTAAAAACACCAGAGCAATTATCGACAGAATCTTGGACGGTTCTTTAGAAAATGCAGAAACAACTACGTTGCCAATTTTTAATTTTGCAATTCCAACGCACTTGGAAGGTGTGGACTCTGAAATTTTAGACCCAAGAAAAACCTATGCTGACGAAGTAGAATGGCAAACAAAAGCCAAAGATTTAGGAAAACTTTTTGTTGCAAATTTTGAACAATATGCAACTAATGAAGAAGGCAAAAACTTAAGAAAGGCTGGGCCACAAGTGGTTTAATTATATAATTCAAAAACAAAAAATCCGCTCATTGAGCGGATTTTTTGTTTTTGAATTATTGATTTAATTCATTGATGTCAATTCCGGCAAGTTTTTTTAATTTCCATCTCTTGTACTCAATGTGCTCTAAGCCAACCGACTTTCTTATGGAGTCAAGTTTTTTTGGATTCATAACTACTTGATCTAATTTTCCTAATGGATTTCGAATCTCCCCGTATAGTACTTTATTGTTAAATCCTTTCATTATCAAATACTTATCATATACAGTTGCAAAATTTTCAGGCTCACATTCTCCCTTTTTTACGGAGTCTAATAGTAATTTCAGAATATAGCGTTCTCGTGCCTCTTTTTTTGCGTGTAAGAATAAAATTTTGGAGTCAGCACTATTTTTGGTAAAATCATGTCGACCAATTTTTTGTACGCTTGGGAAACCATATTTTAAAATTAGTTGCTCAATTTCTTGAGCGTTTTCTTTATCTACTTTTTTCCATTCTTCAGGATCCACAGGAACAGCTCGTCGAACTCTTTGATCGTTTTCAATCATTTTCTAAATGGCATAACGGTATTCAAGGTTTAAGCTTTTTGTGTAAACATCATAAAAACCATTTAGATCATTTTCACTAAATTTTGCTTCACTTACTGCTTTCATTAAAATAGTATCGGTTAAGCAATATTTAACTTTGCATCCATATTCTTGGATTGCACTTTTTAAAACATCTTTAATGTTTTTGAAATCTTTAAGAACAACTTTATTTTTTATATAAGTTCCATATTCCCCATACGAATTTTGATTCAAAGGCTTAAATTTTCTAAACAAGCTGTCTAAAATGTGGTGTGATTGTTTATAATTTCCGACGATGTACAAGCTATCGGCCTCATGCACTTTCAAATAGTAAGGTATGTAATTGATTTCTTTTATGTCGCCGATTGCAATGCGTTTGTCTAGTAATTTTGACTTACATGAATTAATGACGACCGATAATAAAAGTAAAAGGGTAATTATTTTTTTCATATAATTGTATTTTATGGCGATGAATGTAAATTTTTCTTTATAAGAAAGAAAATTCAAATTGTATTCAAATTTAAAAAAAATCCGTTTACAATCTGTAAACGGATTTTTTATATATCTGAAAGAAAAGTTTATTTTCCTTTTTCTTCTTTGTTTGCTTTTGCAATGTATTTCTCTAAAGCCATTGTCATTGATGGAGCTTCTGGAGAAGGCGCCATGATGTCCACTCTCAATCCGTGTTCCAGCGCTTCTTTTTGAGTTGTGCTTCCAAAGACAGCGATTCTAGTATTATTTTGCTCAAAACCTGGAAAGTTCTTGAATAAAGATTTAATTCCGGTTGGGCTAAAGAATGCTAAAACATCATAATAAACATCAGCCAAATCAGATAAATCGCTCATCACAGTTTTATAAAAAGTACCTTCTGTCCAGTTTACTTTTAAATTGTTTAAAACCTGTGGAGCATCAGCATTTAACTGATCTGAAGCGGGTAATAAAAACTTTTCGTCTTTATATTTTTTAATTAAGGCAGACATATCGGCAAAATCTTTTTGGCCCACATAAATCTTTCTTTTTCTATAAACCACATATTTTTGCAAGTAAAAAGCAACCGCTTCAGACTGACAGAAATATTTTAAATCTTCAGGAATTTTGTATCGCATCTCTTCTGCCACTCTAAAAAAGTGATCCACAGAATTTTTGCTAGTTAAAATGATTGCAGTAAAATTATTTAGATCGATTTTTTGCGCTCTAACTTCCTTTGCACTCACGCCTTCAACGTGGATAAAAGGCCTGAAATCAATTTTAACTTTATGCTTTTGCTGCAACTCAAAATAGGGAGAATTTTCTACTTTAGGCTCTGGTTGCGAAACCAAAATTGTTTTCACTTTCATATCTGACTTTTCTATTGTGCTATCTTTTTGTAAACCAGTAATACAAGAAATAATAAGGTGCTATTTCGAGAGCGCAAAGATACAAAATAAAATAAAACAACTTGCCGAAAATCAAATTTTGATAAATTTTTAATGAAATAAAGTAAGTAAGCATATTTATTAACAAAACTGCAACAATAAGAAAATATATTAAGAAATCTATTGGCGTATCATTATAAAACAGAATCACGTTAATTGGCAAAATGCACAAACCGAGATAAGTTCGATAGCTCACCTTTTGCATGTTAAATTGCTCGCTAAATTCTTCGACATTAAAAGAGGTTGCTATAATCTTTTCAATCAGGTATTTAGACAAAATGAAAACACCCAGTAACGTCACAATTCGAATGTAATTTACCCAGTCAACCTTTGATACAAATCCAAAATAACTAAGTAGAATCTGAATAAAAAACGCAAATGAGATCACCTGCACCACAAATAACGCGATCGTAAACCAGTTCATCAAGTTCGCACTATCTCGATAAATTTTAATGTACTTATCACTGTAAATAAGTTTCGAAAAATCAGCAAAACGCGTTTCAAACACGCCACGAGTAGCAGCGATAAGCGCAAAAGAAAGCACAAAAAGAACGGTTGCCCAATCTTTGCCTCCAATAATTCTCGGCTCTAAAACGATTTCTAACATGTTGCAAAATTAGTAAAATTTTATTGCTTTTATTTTCTTTTTTTTGAGGAGCCAATCCAGCCATTCGCTACAAGCTTTCTTTCAAAAATCTTTTTTTCATCGCCACAAAAGGAGCTTCTAAAGTCGCTCTTTTGCGCCGTGAAAAAATAGATTTTTGAAAAGAAAGGCTTTCCACGATGTCTGGGCTAGGGCAGTAGCTGTTTTAAGAAAATTTGCTACCATCATTTTTTTTAACAAAACTATCCATTATTATAATTTTATTAGGAAACAACAACCTTAAAAAGTTTACTTTTGTCTTGAAATTATGCAAATATGAACGACGGAGTTGTTATAATCCCTACTTATAACGAAATTGAAAATATCGAAAGCATCATAAGAACAGTTTTTTCTTTGCAAAAACCGTTTCACATATTGATCGTTGACGATAATTCCCCAGATCACACCGCAGATAAAGTAAGAAAACTTCAGGAAGAATTTCCCAAAAGGCTTTTTATGGAAAATCGTGAAAAAAAATCGGGACTGGGAACCGCATACGTCCATGGATTTAAATGGGCATTAGAAAGAAAATATGACTATATTTTTGAAATGGACGCCGATTTTTCGCATAACCCCAATGATCTCGAAAAACTTTACGACGCCTGCCGTTTTGGTATTTATGATATGTCAATCGGGTCAAGATATGTGACAGGAGTAAACGTGGTAAACTGGCCACTAAGCCGTGTTTTACTTTCTTACTTTGCCTCAGTTTACGTCAGGTTAATTACCGGTATGGAAATTCAAGACACAACAGCGGGATTTGTCTGTTATAAAAGAAAAGTGTTGCAGGAAATCGATTTAGACAAAATTAAATTTATTGGTTACGCTTTTCAAATTGAAATGAAATACAGAACCTACGCTAAAAAATTTAAAATAGTTGAGGTTCCAATTATTTTTACAGACAGAACAAAAGGCCAGTCAAAAATGAGCAATTCTATAATTAAGGAAGCTATTTTTGGTGTAATTGTTTTAAGAATTAAAAAAATGTTCGGCAGTTTGTAATTACCTTTGCTCAAAAAAATACCCATATAAATTTCCCATACAAAATAATTTAGAAGAAAATGAAAAGTGTTTTAATTAAGAATGCCAAAATAGTAAACGAAGGAACTATTTTTGAAGGAGATGTTTTAATTGAAAACGAACTTATCGTTGAAATCGCCGAATCAATCAGCGCAAAATCGTCTGCGACGAAGATTATTAACGCCGAAGGAAATTATCTAATTCCGGGAATGATTGATGATCAAGTGCATTTTCGCGAGCCTGGATTAACACACAAAGGAGACATTGCCTCAGAATCTCGTGCTGCGGTTGCTGGAGGAATCACATCTTTTATTGAAATGCCAAATACCAATCCGCAAACCACGACCATCGAACTTTTAGAAGAAAAATTTGCAATTGCAGCTGAAAAGTCAATGGCAAATTACTCTTTTATGTTCGGCGGAACCAATGACAATTTAGAGGAAATCTTAAAAGTTAATCCAAAAACGGTTGCCGGACTAAAATTATTTTTAGGTTCATCAACCGGAAATATGCTTGTCGACAACGAACAAGTTTTAGAGAAAATTTTCTCAAGCACTCCGTTATTGATTTCGGTTCATTGCGAAGATGAGGAAACGATCAAAAATAATCTGGCAAAATATAAAGAAGAATACGGTGATGACATCCCGATGAAGTTTCACCATTTGATCAGAAGCGAGGAAGCTTGTTACATTTCTTCTTCAAAAGCAATTGAATTAGCGAAGAAAACCGGAGCGAGATTGCACGTTTTTCACCTTTCAACAGCAAAGGAAATGAGCTTGTTTACGAACAAAATTCCGCTAGAGGAAAAGAAAATTACGGCAGAAGTTTGTATTCACCATCTTTGGTTTACAAATGAAGATTATGACAAAAAAGGAACGCTGATCAAATGGAATCCGGCGGTGAAAACCCAAGCGGATAAAGATGCGCTTTGGGAAGCTTTGCTTGACGGAAGAATTGACGTTGTTGCCACAGATCACGCACCGCACACTTTAGAAGAAAAGAAAAATCCATATACTTCAGCGCCATCTGGAGGTCCGCTTGTGCAACACGCAGTTGTGGCGATGTTTGAAGCTTTTCATCAAGGAAAAATTTCTGTGGAGAAAATCGTGGAAAAAACGGCACACAATCCGGCTAAACTTTTTAAAATCGAAAAGCGTGGATTTGTAAAAGAGGGATATTTTGCCGATTTGGTAATCGTAGACGCCGGCTTGCCTTGGAGCGTAAAAAAAGAGAACATTCTTTACAAATGTGGCTGGTCTCCGTTTGAAGGTTTTACTTTTAAATCAAGAATCACGCATACCTTCGTCAACGGCGAAATGGTTTACAATAATTTTAAGGTTAAAGACGTTCGAGCAGGTAAAAGATTGACTTTTGATCGTTAATATATGAATATGAAAAAATATTTTTTGTTGCTGAGTGCAGTTTCATTGTTGACAAGTTGTCAAAATAACACTGTTGAAAAACCTGATAATTTAATTCCGGAGGATCAGATGGTAGACATTATTTATGATTTATCAATTCTGCAAGCCATGCGAAACTCAAATCAAGACGTTTTAGATTCAAATCGTGTGAATCCAAATACATATATTTATAAGAAGTATAAGATTGATAGTTTGCAATTTGCCAAAAGTAATCAATATTATGCAGCGAAGAGTATCAAAAAATACGATCAATTGTATCAGTCTGTAAATGATAGGATTTTGCAAAACAAGGCTGCGGTAGATACTTTGCTGGCAAAGCAAAAAAAGAATGATCTTAAGCTTATAAAGTCAGACACTTCAAAGGTTCAGTAAGAATCTTTAACATCAAAAATATAATTATCAATGCTCTCAAACTTAAAGTTGAGGGCATTTTTTATTTTAGAATTGTCAAAGTTGGATTGCGTATGCATTGCCTTTGCGGTCGCGCGTGAAAGTTTTCTTTTTTGGAAAAATAAGTTGGAAACAATCCAGTCTAATTTCCAAGCGATGCTGGTCATCCACGGATTCAAATAAATAGAAGGTTCTTTTTTATCCAAAGCTTTTGCAATAGTTCGCGATAATTTTTCAAACGGAATGATTTCTGAAACAATTGTAAAACGTTCTTTTTCGATATTGCTTTTCATCAGCAAAATCATGATTTTTACCACGTCATTTACGGTTGTAAAACCTGTGGCACCTTTGGTGTAATATTTCAATCCTTTTTTAATCCTAATAAAAACTTCACTGCTTCCGTTTTTCCAGAAACCTGGGCCGAGAATAATTCCGGGATTTATGATAACGGTTTTTAAGCCTTCCTCTTGTCCGCGCCAAACTTCCATTTCAGCGCCGTATTTTGTGATTCCGTAGTCGCTGTGGGGTTTTTCAGGATTCCATTCCGTTTCTTCAGTGATGATGTTTTCGTGTTCCTGCAAATCTCCAAGTGCGGCGATGGAACTGACGTGACAGAGTTTTTTGACATTTTTAGCCAAGCAAAAATTGACAATATTTGCGGTTCCTTCAATATTCACTTTTCTAAGTTGTTCTTCGTCATCTGGATTGAAAGAAATAACGGCAGCGCAATGATAAACATAATCTATATTTTCAAAAGCAATTTCAAGCGACGGAATTTCTGTGATGCAACCTTGAATCCAGTTTATTTTCCCGAACAAATCAGATTGGTTTTTCCAGTTGAAAAGTGCTTTTGTTTTCTGGATGTTTTCTTGCGTTTTATAAAGTGCCCGAACATCTTCTCCGTTTTGAAGAAGGTGTAAAAGCAGGTGGGAACCTACGAGTCCGGTGGCGCCTGTGACTAGAATCATAGTACAAAAATAAGGTAATTAGATGATTCGTTAATTAGATAATTAGATAATTTTTAGTGTTGTCATTGCGAGGAACGAAGCAATCGCATTATACGACTAAGGGATTTGTGTTTCAAAGAACTTGATGGCAAATGTTATAGATTATGTGATTGCTTCGTTCCTCGCAATGACGGTGACAAAGATTGGTTCGTTCCGATGGTTCGGGAGTTTCCAAAAATGCGAAAAGTTTCTCAAATAGCCCCGATGGTGCCATTGTTTGAGCTCTCCCGATTTTTCATCGGGAAGCGAGTGGCTCCAGCGGGAATTGCGATGGCTGAAAATGCCTGATGTTTCGCTTCAAAAAATTTTTAGGGAGATAGTCGCTTTAAATTGTCAAATCATCTAATTACCAAATTATCTAATTGTCAAATTGCCCAATTTTCTAATTAAAACTATCTTTGCGCAAATTATTTACAAGAAATGAAGAATTTAGTTGAAGAATTAAAGTGGCGCGGGCTGTATGCTGACAGTATGCCGGGGACGGAAGAGCAATTGCTGAAGGAAGTGACGACGGCGTATATTGGTTTTGACCCGACGGCTGATTCGTTGCATATTGGGAGCATGGTTCAGATTATTTTGCTGGTTCATCTGAAGAATTTTGGTCATCAGCCGATTGCCTTGGTGGGCGGTGCGACTGGGATGATTGGCGACCCTTCGGGGAAATCTGAGGACAGAAACTTGCTGAACGAAGAAACTTTGGCGAAAAATGTGGCGGGCATAAAAAGTGTGCTTTCTCGTTTTTTAGACTTTAATTCGACGGATAAAAATGCGCCGGTGATGGTGAATAACTATGACTGGATGAAGGAATTTTCGTTTATTGATTTTGCTCGTGAGGTGGGAAAACGCATCACGGTGAATTATATGATGGCGAAGGATTCTGTGAAAAAAAGATTTAGCGGGGAAGGCGAGGGAATGTCTTTTACCGAATTTACCTACCAATTGATTCAGGGTTATGATTTCTATCATTTGTATAAAAATCACAACTGTCTTTTGCAAATGGGCGGTTCTGACCAGTGGGGAAATATCACGACAGGAACGGAGTTGGTGCGCAGAATGGGTGGCGAAAATTCAAAAGCTTTTGCTTTGACAACGCCATTGATTACCAAAGCTGACGGTTCAAAATTCGGAAAATCAGAAGGTGGAAATATTTGGCTGGATGCTGACAAAACTTCGGTTTATAAATTTTACCAATTTTGGGTAAATACTACGGATGTTGATGCTGAAAAATATATCAAAATCTTTACTTTTTTGGATAAAGAGACGATTGACGCTTTGGCTGAAGAGCATAAAACGGCTCCGCATTTGAGAGTTTTGCAAAGAAGATTGGCGGAAGAGATTACGACTTTTGTACATTCAAAGGAAGAATTGGAAAAAGCGATTCAGGCTTCGAATATTTTGTTTGGAAATGCAACATCTGATGATTTGAAACAATTGGACGGAGCGACTTTCTTGGAAGTTTTTGACGGCGTTCCGCAAGCGGAAATTTCTAGAGGAGATATTGAAAACGGAATTGATATTGTATCTGTTTTAAATGAAAAAACAGGTTTCTTTAAATCAAATGGGGAAGCGAGACGCGCGTTAACTGCTAATTCAATTTCTGTAAATAGAGAGAAAGTAAATGAAGATTTTTTATTGACAGCAAATGATTTAATCAATAATGAATTTGTTTTATTGCAAAGCGGAAAGAAGAACTATTTTATTTTTAGAGTGGTTTAATTGTAATCTCAAAATTTTAATTTGAACCATTAAGATATTAAGTTTCATTAAGTATTGCCTTAATTTTTATTAATCTCTTAATGGTTTTAATTTTTTACAAGACCATCAAATTACAACCACGAATATCAGAATTATCAAAACGGCCCAATACTTCGAAAGAATTGTTGGGCTTTTTTTTGCCTAAATCTTGCGTGGCAATAAAGGAGCAGGAATTGATGTTGGCCAAATCAATCACGTTGATGCCACCGGTTTTTCCGTTTTCTATGTAAGATAAAGCGTCTTCGGTATCGCGGATTAAGATTTGCATCCAGTTTGGGCATTCAAAGACGCCGTGACCGAGGGAATAGGCTTGAGAAAGCAATTCTGTCATTCCATATTCTGAATGGATGGCATCAACTCCAAAACCTTTGCAGAGCAAGTCATGGAGTTCTTCTCGAATCATTTCTTTTCTTCGGCCTTTCATACCGCCGGTTTCCATAATTATTGTGTTTTTTAATTGGAAGTTTTGCTTTTCGATTAAATCTAGTAAAGCATAGGTAACTCCGATTAAAATTATGTTTTCTCCTGAGGAATCTAGTTCGATTAGCTTTTGAATTAATTCATCATAATTATTGAGGTAAAAACCGCTTTCGGGATGGTTTGATAACTTGATCAAATCATCAACCATGTAAATCAAGGAAGAGCCTTCGCGGTCTAAATAAGATGGAAGCAAAGCCAATACCGCATAGTTTTCAATGTTTCCGTAAAATTGTGAAAATGCTTTTCTATAACTTTCTTCGTATAAAGTAATGTCTGTTACCAAGTGTCTGGAAGTCGTCATTCCGGTGGTTCCTGAACTTGTAAATGTTTCTTGCATTTTTTCTTCGGAAGATAAAACTTCGTGACTTTTGAAAAATTGAATTGGCAGAAACGGAATTTGTTGCAATGATTTCACTTCGTGTTTTTCTACATTTAAGTATTGGCAGAATTCACGATAGACAACGTTATTGTCATATTGAAAACGGAATACTTTTAAGGCAATTTTCTCAAATTGCTTTTTATTCGAAATGCTGAAGATGTCGGCTGGTGAAATCAAAGGAAATTATTTGTGACAAAGATAATTATTAATACTAAAAAAACCTTCCAGATTTTCAACTCTGGAAGGTTTTAAAAATAAAAAAGCTCCAACGCAAGTTGGAGCTTTTAAAATATTAAGGAAACTAATTATTTGATAATCAATTTTCTTGTAGCAGTTTTACCTTCTTCAGTGATTTTAACGATGTAAACACCAGCGTTAAGGTTTGAAACGTTTACTGATTCAGTAGCTGTAGTTTTAACAACTTGCTTTCCTAATACGTCAAAGATCGCAACTGATTTCTCAGAATTTGCATCTGTTGAGATGAAGAATTTTCCGTTAGTTACTGGGTTTGGGTAAATGTTTAAACCAGCAATTTGATTTTCTTTTACGCCAAGAGTTGTACCATTGAAAGTAACGTTATCAATTCTCCAAGCACCACCAGTTCCGTATGTAGTACCAACTGGAGCATAAGATGTTGTAGATGGAGCAAAAATAGAAACAATTCTAAATCTTAAGTTAGCAACGTTTGCAGCAGCTGCAGGAAGCGCTAAATTAGTTACTGGATTTAAAAAGTCGTTAGCTAAAGTTCCGCCGTTGTTACCTACTACAGTCCAAGTAGTTCCATTTGTAGAGTACTCATATTGTTGCCATTTTGATCCAGTAGCAGAACTTCTTGGGTCAAAACTTACTGTAATGTTTGAATATCCAACTGTGCTTAAAGCAAATTGAAATCCAGCAGTTCCAGAAGCAGCATTAGCCTCAGGGAAAGTTTTGATACTGTAAGCTTTTCCAGAAGAAGGATTTCCAGCTGGCATCGCTCCACTAGTCAAGTTGTCTTCAACTCCACCAATAGTGGTAAATGTACCAGTACCAGTAGTCGGCAACATTGCAGCCGCAGGAGTAGCAGCGTCAAAATTCCATTGTGTGATAGTAGTTTGAGCATTAGCAGTGATCGCTAATACAAAAACAGATAATAAAGTGTAAAGTTTTTTCATAAGAATTGTTTTTTTGTTATAAAAATATGGTGCAAAGATAGCAACAATTTGTATCAGTCAAAAATTATTGTGTAAATTTTAGGTTAAATCTGAAATTTTGTCAGATTTACAACTATTTGACAATTAGCTTTCTAGTAGCAGTTGCATCGCCTTCCTTGATTTTAATAATATAGACTCCTGGTGAAAGTGAAGAAACATTAAGTTCTCTTGAAGAAACTATCGCTTGGAGTACTTTCTTTCCCAATACGTCATAAATCGCAACTTCTTTTGATAATGATGATTTTGAGGAAATAAAAATCTTGCCATTGCTTACAGGATTTGGATAAAAGTTTAATCCTTCAATGGTGGTTTCCTGCATTTTTCCGTTAGCGGAAGTCTTTGTTTCTTGGGCCGAAAGGCTTGAAGAAAAAAAGAAGAGGAAAAAAAGTATAGTATAAAAGTAATTTTTTGTCATTGCCTAGATTTGGATATAGTAAATATATGAAAATTATTTCAATTATTGTACCAAAAAAAATGCCCTCCGAATTGGAAGGCATTTTGTCATTTTATTTCTTGTAGATTATAGATCCATCCAATCCATCCAAGTTGGTTGTGCTGCGCCTGCACCTGCACCCGTTGCAGTTGTTGTAGCATTAAAACCAGCTGTTAGGTTACTTACAGTTGTTACGTTTGCAATGGTAACGTTGTTTAATTTGTTAGCTTCAAAGAAAACTTGAGATTCATTACCGTCAAAGTTGATTCCAAAACCTGAACCAGAAACTGTACTTGTGAATCCGCTGATGTAAAGGTTAGAAATTGTAGCATGAGTTCCTCTTCTTAACCAAGCTCCAGCTTCTTTAGTAACGTTTGGATTGTTTCTTCCGATAAGTGTTACGTTAGTTAAAGTTGGGTTTGAGATTGGAGCCAAAGTTGCGTTTGTAGCGCTGTTATCAGCTTCAATTCCACGGCTGTCAGCAGAGAAATTTGTTGCAGAAGATTGATCAGAATATAAGTTAGTTACAGTTCCGTTCCATCCTTCAGTCCAGTCAAATGAGTCATCTTGACATCCAATTGCAGCAAGGTTTGTAGCGTTTACTGATCCACCAAACCACTCAAATCCGTCATCAGAACCTTGGTAAACCAAGATATCATTTACTTGTGTTCCTGAACCAACAGCATAAAAAGTAACTCCGTTAAATTCAGCGTCGTCATTGATCAAGTTTCCAGAATATTCTACGATAATATGAGAAAGAACTCCAGAGTTATCAGCAGGATTTGTTCCTCCATAAGTCAAACCTGTAACTTCCGCTTGAGCATTAACACCCAAGTTTGTAACTGCATTTCCACAGATTACTAATCCACCCCAGTCTTGTGGTGCTGGATTTGTAGCGTTAGATGTGAAAACGATTGGGTTTGCAGCAGTACCTTGAGCCATGATTTTTGCTCCTTTTTCAACTCCCAAGAAAGCTACTTCTTCAAATTCTGTATCAGCTTCAATTCTTGTTCCGGCAGGGATAGTTAAAGTAACACCTGGCTTAACATAAGTTGAACCTCTTAATGTATAAAGTGTTCCTGCATTTAAAGTCATGTCTTGAGTAATGTTTCCAGATAAAACTCCTGTTTCTGGAACCGCTGGACCATTGTTGTCATTGCTGTCGTCACTTGAACAACCTGTAACCATTGCACCTAAAATAGCTAGGCTAAATACTAATTTTTTCATTTTCTAAAGTAATTTTGTTGTTTATATTTAGTACTGCAAATATGGAATGTATTGCCTAATCGGAAGTTATCTAAGGATTATCTAATCTTTATTTTAAAATAGAATAATTGTAAATTTAATGTTACTGGTTTCTAGGTTTCTAAACCTGAAAAGCCAAAAAAAAGCAGTCCGGAAGACTGCTTTAAAATATTTGTATTTCAACTGATTTTTAGAACAAGCTGTATTTGATTCCTAAGCTGAAATCTAGTCCAGTTTTGTATGAATATGTTGTCGTGTCACCTTCAGCATTTTCTTGGTATCTCTCGATTTTGCTGTCTAAAAGGTTTTTCACATTAAAACTGATATTCAATCGGTCACCAATTGCAGCACTTGAAATAAAGTTCAACGTTGGGATTCCTTTTTCCATAACATTTCCTCCGGTTTGGATGTTTCCAAGAGAATAAATTCTATCGTGGAAATAATTTCCAACCAATGAAATTGTTGGTTTAAAAGTTCCTGCTTCAATTCTGTATGTCAAATCTGCATTTAATAAAAGCGGTGAAGCTCCTTGCAATCCGTCTTTTGTATCGTTGAAACTTACACTGATCGTGTTGTTTGTTTCTTCGGCTACTTTTTCTGAATCTAATTTTTGCTCAGAATACATGTATGTAAAGTTGAAACCTGCAGAAAGATTAGATCTGTCTTCCACGTTCCAAAGGTTTTTTCTGATCTCAAATTCAATACCTGCAACAAATGCATTGTCTCCAGCATTTACAAAAGTATTATCGTTTAATGCCGAATTTAGTCTTGTTTTACTAATTGGGTCGATGATGTATTTTCCGAAACCAGTTACCGAAATTAATTCGTCATTGTCAGGAAACATTTCCCATTTTACATCAAAATTGTAATTATCTGAAGGATTCAAGAATGCATTTCCAACAGTGCTTTCTCCAACAACTTCAAAACGGAATGGTGCTTTTTCAATAAATTGAGGCAAAGTATACGTTTTGCTAGCTGCAACTCTCAAATTTTGGCTGTCATTCAAGGCATATTTTAATGTCGCTACCGGAAGAATATACAATTCGTCAATTTTTGCATCATCAAAGTTTACGTTTGGCAAAGAAATATTGGTATCCCATTCCATTTCTTGCAAGACTTTTTCAGCTCTAACACCAATTGTATAAGTCAGTTTTTCTGAAGGAGAATACTCAAAATTCGCTAATCCAGAATGTACGCTTAAGTCGGCATTGTAAGTAAACGGTTTTAAATTTCCTGCGTTTCTTGATGTCAAGATTCTAAAAGTATTGTTTACTGTTGATGTAGTTTGATTGTCTGCGTTCAAGAAATCGTCAATATTATTTGGAGTTGTAAAAACAGTTCCGTTAACTCTAAAGTTGAATTGAGTTGCCTCAAAATCTCTAGATTTAATTCTTCCGTTGTAACCAAAAGTCAATTTTCCTTTATAATCTTCACCTTCGCCTTTAAAAATTTTGTAATCAAATTGCGCTTTTGCGGCAACTTCATTTTCTTTTAAAGCTTGAAAATACCTGTTATTTGTTGATTGCGTGTTTGTGTTGAAAATATATCCGTCGTTATTTTCAACCAAAGTATTTGTGATTCTGTCTGGCATGTCAGAATTTACAATTCCGTAAGAACCTCCCCAATTTAAGGTCAATCTTTCAGAAAGTTCGTTTTTCCCTAAAAGTTGGTTCAAAAACAATTTATTTTGTTCAGTAACGGTTTGTCTTGTAAAACTGTCTGATCCGTTTTCGTTGATGAAATTAAATTCATTTACATCACTTTTTGAAGAATTTACAAAAACGCTGTTCCATTTAATTGAGTTTCCAGAATTAATTTTGTAAGCAAGATTCAACATTCCCGTTGATTTTGTTACATATTCATATTTGTCAACATTATAAAAATCCTCGATAATATTGTCGTTTGTGTTTCCAATATTTCTTTGAGAACCTTTTTTCAAATTGTATCCGTTTTCAAAAGAAGCTGTTCCAAAAACGCTCAATCTTCCGTTTTCTCCAATGTCAAAACTGTTTCCTCCAGAAATTCCGAAGTTAGCATCAACCGGATGATTTTCAGAATTTGGAGTCCATTTGTTTTCAAATTGATAAACGCTGATATTGTTAGGCTTTCTTACATTATAAAAACCAGACTTTTCAATTCCGTCAGCAGTTTTAAAATCAGAACCAAAAGCGTTGTTGTTCAAACCACTTCCAATTTCGATATTTAATTTCCCTTTTCCGGTATGTTCTTTAGAAACGATATTGATGTTTGCACCGCCCACATCTCCATAAGAATCTGGATAATACGTTTTGCTAACGCCAACCGACTGAATTACATCCGTAGAAAATAAATCTAAGGCAACGTTTTTATTTGTAGGCTCGTTTGAAGGCAAAGGTAATCCGTTAAAGGTTGTGCTGTTATAACGGTCACCAAGTCCACGAACAAAGATTCCTGCCGTTCCATCCTGGCGAGAAATTCCGGTAACTTTCGTTACGGCTGCGGCCGCGTCGCTAACACCTTTTCGTGTCAACTCTTGTGCACCGATACTTTGTGTGATAGTCACCGCTTTTTGCTGTTCCATTAAAAGAGCAGTTTCTTTTTCACGACTTTGAATCGACTCAATAACCACATCTTCTAAAGTTACACTTCCAGAACTCAAGGCTTTGTTGATCGTCTTTTTTTCACCCGCTGCAATGGTGATTTTTTCTTCTTGTGAATCATATCCAAGGAAACCAAAAACCAGGGTTTGTGCACCGGCATTTACTTCAATTGTATATTTTCCGTCAAGATCCGTTTGAACGGTGTTTGTTGTTCCTTTAACTGTTACAGTCGCAAAAGGAAGCGTTTCGTTATTCAAGTCCTTATCTGTAATGACTCCAGAAATTGTACCTTTGCTTTGTGCAAATCCAAGAGTGCTAAGCAGTAAGGCGATGAATAAAAATTTAATTTTCATGTTGTTGTGTTCTTTAATTTTGTGCAAAGAAACACTCGCTCTGTAAAGGTGATGTTACTCGCTTGTTACTATTGAGTTGCCTGAAGTTTACTAAATTGTTACCACATTAAATTATCGTAAACACATGTAATCCTTTTGTATTATATTTACATTTACAACCGCTAAACGCATAACTTTTCCCTAATTATGAAAAAGAAAGACATTAAGATTTTATTGGTTGATGATGAGCAAGACATCCTAGAAATTGTAGGTTATAATTTGACCCAAGAAGGATATCAAATTTCCACTGCCAGCAACGGAAAGGAAGCGATTCAAAAGGCAAAAAAGGAATTGCCACACTTGATAATCATGGACGTAATGATGCCAGAAATGGACGGAATGGAAGCGTGTGAAAACATCAGAAAATTACCAGAATTAAGCAACGTAATCATTACTTTTTTAACCGCAAGAAGCGAAGATTATTCTCAAGTGGCTGGTTTTGACGCTGGCGCGGATGATTATATTACCAAACCAATCAAGCCAAAATTGTTGGTAAGCAAAGTGAAAGCTTTATTAAGAAGATTAAAAGAAGAAGAGCAAAACTCAGAAACTTTAAATGTGGGTGGCATCGAAGTAAATCGCGAAGAATATAAAATTGTTCAAGACGGAAAAGAAATTATCTTGCCAAGAAAAGAATTTGAATTATTCTATTTATTAGCTTCAAAACCTGGAAAAGTATTCAAAAGAGAAGAAATTTTAGACAAAGTTTGGGGTAACGAAGTAATCGTTGGCGGAAGAACCATCGACGTTCACATCAGAAAATTAAGAGAAAAAATCGGAGAAGAGTTGTTCAAAACCATTAAAGGAGTTGGATATAAATTAGAAGTTTAATGGCTGTAAGTTTCAAGAAAACCTATCGATTTGCGGTAAAATCATCATTGTATATTACCTTTTTCTCCACAGGATTGGCAGCAATCTTAACGAGTTTATTCTTTACGTTTTCTTGGGAATTTTGCTTGATTTTTGCACTTTCTATTGCCATTTTTTCATTCTTCGTATTGCAATACCGCGTGGAAAGATTCATTTATAGAAGAGTAAAAAAGATTTATGACGACGTTTCTTTATTAGAATCTACCAATTTCAGGTCACAGCCAATTACCACTGATATGGCGACTTTGACCAAGCAAGTAAAGAAATTTGCTACCGATAAAAAACTTGAAATTGAAACCTTAAAAGTTCGTGAAGAATACCGAAGAGAATTCATCGGAAACGTTTCACACGAATTAAAAACACCGCTTTTTACCGTTCAAGGTTATATTTCCACGCTTCTTGACGGCGGAATGAAAGACAAAACCATCCGGAAAAAATACCTCCAGCGCGCTGAAAACGGCGTGGAACGATTGATTTATATTGTTCAAGATTTGGATATGATAACCAAATTAGAAGCTGGAGAACTGAATTTGGTCAACAGCCGATTCGATATTTTAGAAGTTATCCAAAACGTTTTTGACTTGCTCGAAATGAAAGCGTCAGAAAAGAATATTCTGCTGATGTTTGATGCCAAATATGTAAAGCCGATTTTTGTATATGGTGACAAGGATAAAATTCAGCAAGTGGTTACAAATCTTGTCGTAAACTCCATAAAATATGGCAAAGACGACGGAACTACAGAAGTCAGCGTGGAAGATTTGGTCAATAATAAAGTTATCGTCAGAATTATGGACAACGGCGACGGAATCGAAAAACACCACATTCCAAGGCTTTTTGAGCGTTTTTACCGCGTCGATAAAAGCGGTGCCAGAACAGAAGGCGGTTCTGGTTTAGGACTTTCTATCGTGAAACATATTATTGAAGCCCACGACGAAAAAATTTACGTCGAAAGCCAAGTAGGCAAGGGCTCAGAGTTTTCATTTACCCTCGAAAAGACAAAATAATTTATTCCAAGTTATATCGGTTCCAAAGTTTTTTAAACCTTTGAACATTTCGATTTGGTTGAGGTTTTCAATCTTAAAATCGTTTTGCCTCGCAAACGGAACCAATCCTTCTTTTTTCAATTTCTTAGCCAAATATTCTTGCTCGTATTGTCCGGGCGTTGGTATAAAAAACGCTTTTTTGCCGAGTTGTGCCAAATCCATAATCGTGGTGTAACCCGAACGGCAAAGCACAATTTCACTTTCGTTGAACGTATTTTCAAGTTCTTCGGTATTCATAAAATTGTAATATTTCACATTCCCTATTTCCTCAATTTTTTGTTTCGGTTCGATTTTTCCTTTGATGAAAATTACGTTTCCGTTGTAAGAAGGCATTTCGTTTTGCAATTTTTCTTCCAGCATCGTGCGTTGCGGTTCCGGCCCAGAAAGTATAACCATCAAATCAAACTTCTTTTCAACTGGTTTTTTATGCAATCGGCTCAATGGCCCGATGTATTTTATGTTTTTAATGGAATTATCAATATGGCCGAGTTTTCCGGTAAGGTTTGGTTTTGTTTCCACATCAGGAACCCAACATTGATTGAATTTTTTGATAATCTGCTGGTGCATTTTGCTAGAAATCCAAGTGGTGTTTCCAGTCAAAACTTTTAATTGGTGTGTGATGAAAACCGAAGGAATTTTCTTGGAATGAACGCCAAGTCGATTGTCAGAAATGATTCCGGACAGTTCGAATTCTTTAATCCAATTTTTAACTATTTTTCGTTCTTCATAAATAGCTTCAAGCATTTTTGGTGCGTTCAGTAGCATTTTCCACTTAAAAAACGCACCGTTTTTGGCATATTCGATATGATACGAAGGAAGCTCCAACGATTTTAAATGCGGAAATTCTTTTTGGAGCATTTGCAACGCCACTCCGTCAGAAGCAATGATGGGATTGTAACCATTGTTTTCTAAAGCTTCAATAATCGGGATGCAACGCGTGGCGTGACCTAATCCCCAATTTAAAGGTGCGACAAGAATGTTTTTCTTTTGAGTTTCCAATTTTGATGCTTTTTCGGGTTTAAAAATAGGTTTTTTATTTTTCTAACAGGTTTTTTGAAACGGGTTAGGTTTTGTTTTTTAAGTTTGAGAGAAATTTATACCTAACAGGTTTTGAAAACCTGTTAGGATATCGACAATATTGGTCCCCAACTTTCCAAAAATGCGACGGCTTTTCTCAACTAACCCCGATGGTGGCGACTATCCTTTTTTTCTTTTTTCGGGAAAAAAGATAGTGCCAACCAGCGGGAATTGCGAAAACAGGAAATGCCCGAACGATTCGTTTCAAATAAAAAGAACATCGTCGAAGATAAAAGTAATTCAGTTCATATATATTTCCTTAATTTTACCAAAATTTTAAATTTAGCCGTGGGAAGTAAAAATAAATTAAAGCGATTTAAGGAAAACGCGACGTTTGAGAACGTTTTTCAGCCAACGAGAGAAGAAGTTGTGGGCGGGGAATTTCCGTTGAGAGGAAAATGGAATGCTGATTTTTTCAAAAATGACAATCCGATTATTCTAGAATTGGGTTGTGGAAAAGGGGAATATTCTGTTGGCTTGGCAGAAAAATATCCAGAGAAAAACTTTGTTGGGATTGACATAAAAGGAGCTCGTTTCTGGCGTGGCGCTAAAACTGCTGTGGAAGATGGCTTGCATAATGTGGCGTTTGTGAGAACTCAGATTGAGCTAATCAACTATATTTTTGCCGAGAATGAAGTGGATGAAATTTGGATTACGTTTCCGGATCCGCAGATTAAATACAAGCGTACAAAACACAGAATGACGAATTCTGAATTCTTGCAATTGTATAAAAAAATCTTGAAACCAGACGGCGTGATGAACTTGAAAACCGACAGCGAATTTATGCACGGTTACACGCTCGGGTTGCTTCACGGCGAGGGTCACGAGGTTTTATATGCGAATCATAACGTGTATAAAAACGAGGGAAGTCCGGAGGAAGTGACGACAATTCAGACGTTTTATGAGAAACAATATTTGGAAATAAACAAGGCAATTACGTATATTAGGTTTAAAATAAAATAATATGTCGATTTTCATGTCGCTCGTCTGGGGACTGGCGTGCTCCATTATTGGGATTTCTTTACCTGGATTACTTAACCTGACTGCCGCGAAAACGAGTATTCGCGATGGCAGGTCGAGGGCGCTGATTTTTTCTGCGGGAGCGACATTGGTTATTTTTATACAAGCTTATTTGGCGGTGGCTTTTGCGAAGTTAATCAGCAACAGTGATGACTTGCTGAAATTATTGCAAGAGATTGGTTTAGTGGCGTTTACGCTGTTGACTATTTATTTTATATTTATTGCAAAGAGACCAAAATTCAATACCGAAGACACGAAAGTGAGGACGAAAGTAGGACGGTTTTTCTTAGGAATGTTATTGTCTGCGTTGAATTTTTTTCCAATTCCTTTTTTCGTTTTAGTAAGTATCTCTTTGGTAAATAATAAGTTAATGAAGTTTTCGCCGTGGTCTAACTTGCTGTTTGTGACAGGTGTTGTCATTGGTTCGTTTTATGTTTTCTACCTTTATATTGTATTTTTCAAAAAAATAGAGCATAAAACGGCTTGGCTGATGCGAAATATCAATTACTTTCTGGGAGCAGTAACAGGGTTGGTGGCAATAGTAAATTTGATTAAGATACTTCGGGACTAAACAAAGATTTCTCAGATTTTCACAGATTAAAAAAAATAGATGAAGATTCGACGCAAACAATCTGTGTTAATCTGTGCAATCGGTGTTCCAAAAACCATATTTATGAAAGAAGAAAATTTTTTCCAAAGAGTTTATGAAGTCGCAAGACAGATTCCGTTTGGGAAAGTAACTTCTTATGGCGCCATTGCGAATTATTTAGGTTTACGCGGATCTGCCAGAATGGTAGGTTGGGCGATGAATGGCTCGAGCAATATGGAAGATGTTCCGGCACACCGAGTTGTAAACAGAAAAGGACTTTTAAGCGGAAAACATCATTTTGAAGGAACAAATTTGATGCAACAGCTTTTAGAAAACGAAGGAATTCAAGTTGAAGACAATCAGATTGTGGATTTTGAGAAGCATTTTTGGGATCCGATGATTAAATTGAATTCCGATTTAGATTAGGCAAATTGTAAAACTCGTGGTGTTATATTCGTTTTTATAATTTAAATAACCTCCATGCGCTTCAATGATGTTTTTTGACAAAGTCAGTCCAATTCCTGCGCCATCTTTTCGTGTGGTAAAAAACGGAAGAAAGATTTTGTCTTCAATTTCAGCATCAATTCCGCTTCCAGAATCTGAGATGGTGATGAACGTTCTATTATTTTTTATTTCGGAAGAAATTTCAATTGTTTTTTCTGGTTTTTCTTCCAAAGCATAAATGCTGTTCGTCAATAAATTAATCAAAACTTGTTCCATCTGAAGTTTGTCCACCAGAATCCAGCGGTTAAATTCTATTGTGTTTTTTACAATAATATTTTCCTTCTTAAATAACGGATTCATTATTTGCAAAGTGCTTTCAATCAAAGAATTCAGTTCTATTTTTTCTTTATTGGGAGTCGGAAGCATTGCTAATTTTCGATAGCTTTCCACAAAGTTTTGCAAATGGTCGCTTCGATGAATTATAGTAGAAACGCTTTGTTTAATGTCTTCCAAATCTTCTTTTGAAAGTGATTCTTGTTGCATCAAATCATTCAAATTTTGCGTCAGCGAACGAATTGGCGTGATTGAATTCATCAATTCGTGCGAGATGACTTTCATCAAATTTATCCAAGCTTCTTTCTCCTTTTTCTCAATCACTTTTTGGATGGAATCTACTAAAATCACATAATATTCTTGGTCAAAAGTCTTGGTTTTTGAAGTTTGTAATATAAAAGTCTGCGAATCTTGCTTGTCAATTCTAACTTGCAACGTCGTTTTTATCTCCTCGAAATTTCGTTCTTCAATTATGCTACAAAGTGCCGGAAACTGGTTTTTAAGATAATGCCATTTCGAAACTTTTGGAACCTGAAAATGCTTTGAAAAATAATCGTTCAAGAGAAAAATATTCCAATCGTCTTGGTCTTTTTGTAAAATCAAAACTCCGGTTTCAATGTTGTTTAAAATCGAACGGTAAACCAAATCTTTTGAAATTTGCTCGTTCTGTTTTCCTTTTAATGTATCGTATAATTTAAAAAGCGATTGGTAATTTTCAAAGGAAGAATGTTTCGAAAAATCGGCAGAAAAATCGTTGTTTAAAATCGCGCTGATGGTTCGGTTGTAAAATTGGAAGATGTTTTTGATGTAAAAATAAATTTCTACCAAGAGAAAAAGCGTAATCAATCCGAAGAAAAAAGAACTGTAAATTAGATTTTTTTGAAACAATAAAGCGCAACAAGTTATCCCGATTAAAATCAGGAAAATTCTGAAAAAGATGGTGTTGTAATGTTTTTTGTTCATAAATAGTTTTGCCACGAATTCACGAATTTTTTCGAATCTGATTCGTGAATTCGTGGCCAATTAATTTTTCAAATCAAATTTCTCCATGCGTCGATACAAAGAAGCTCTGGAAAGTCCCAGTTCTTCTGCGGATTTACTGATATTAAAATTGTGTTTTTGCAATGCTTTTTTAATCATAGACTTTTCAATATCAGATAATTGCAAATCTTCAATATTTCTATTTTCGATAAAATCTAAATCTAAATCAGAAACGGTAATCACATTATTTTCACACAAAATCACGGCGCGTTCAATTCGGTTTTCCATCTCGCGGATGTTGCCGTTCCATGCGTGTTTCTCGATTTGAGACAATGCTTCCGTGTCAAAAGTGATTTCATTTCTTTCGTATTTTTCAATGATTTTGGCCAATAAAAACTTCGCCAATGGCAAAATATCTTCCTTTCGTTCCCGAAGCGAAGGCAATACAATTTCCATCGTATTGATTCGATAATATAAATCTTCCCGGAAATTTTTGCCAGAAACTTCATGTTTCAAATCAACATTTGTAGCCGTAATTATTCGAACATTTAACTGTCTGGATTTTGCTTCGCCCAATCGCGTAACGGATTTGTTCTGGATGACTTGCAATAATTTCGATTGCAAATGCAACGGCACATTTCCGATTTCATCTAAAAAAATTGTTCCGTTATTGGCCAATTCAAAACGTCCTGGATTATCGGTTTTGGCATCCGTGAAAGCACCTTTTGCATAACCAAAAAGTTCGCTTTCAAAAATAGTATCGTTTAAGGAACCCAAATCCACGTGGATGAAAGGTTGCTGATTTCGGTTGGAATTTTGGTGGATATAATTGGCAAGCACAAATTTTCCGGTTCCGTTTTCGCCTAAAATCAAAACGTTTGCATCTGTTTTGGCCACTTTTTCGGCTAAAGAATAAGCGCGTTTTATCGAATTAGATTCTCCAATAAAAACAGATGCTGTCTTTGGAAGTTTCTCTGCTTTTTTCTTCTCTTTTCGAGATTCTTCAACGGCAGATCTTACGACAGAAAGCAATTTTTCATTGTCCCAAGGTTTTAAAATATAATCAAAAGCACCGGATTTTAAGCCTTCAACGGCGGTTTCCACTTTGCCAAAAGCAGTCATCAAAATCACTTTGGTTTCGGGTGAAAATGTCTTGATTTCTTTCAAAAGATAAATTCCTTCGCGACCGTCTTCGAAGCCAATTCGGTAATTCATGTCTAAAAGAACCACATCAATTTGATTCTCAGAAAGCAAATTCAAAATGTTTTTTGGATTATTTAGCGTGTAAATGTTCTCGAAATGTTTTTTCAAGACCATTTTTGAAGCAAATAAAATGTCTTCTTGGTCATCAATCACTAAAATATTGGCTTGCGTTTTTTTCATTGACTGTTCGTTTTCGGACAAAAAGTGTTCATTTTCGGACACTTGGAAATTCTTTTGAAATTAAAATCCGTTGAAATATAAGGCTTTGCAGATTTTAAAATTGTGGCACAAAATTGCTATATAATCTTACAAATAATTTAATATGGACACGGTCGTTCCTCGTAAAAGTAGAAAAAATAAATACCTGATAATCGGTTTGCCACTTTTTTTATTGGCGGGCTATTTTGTCTTTTCATCGGTTACAAAAAAGCGCAGTTTGGATGTAAAGAAAAATGAAATCACAATCAAAACAGTTGAAAATAATTATTTCGAAGATTTTATTGTTTTTCAAGCTAAAGTGGAACCGTTAAATTCGATGTTGCTGAACGTTGTGGAAGGCGGTTCGATTCAGGAAATTTTTGTCGAAAACGGAAGTTTTGTACAAGAAGGACAGCCGTTGGCGAGATTGTATAATCCAAATACGGAGTTGGGTTACATGACGCAGGAAACCGCGATGATTGAGCAAATCAATAATTTGAACAAGGCGAAATTAGATTTAAGAACGCAGGAATTAAATTTGATGAAAGATTTGGTTGCCATTGAACATGATTTTTTAGACGCTAAAAGTTTGTATGATTTGAACCAAAAATTATTTAAGGAAGAAATACTTTCTAAAAATGAATGGGAAAAAACGCAGGAGAATTTTAGATTCCAGAAGGAAAGAAAAAACATTATTCAGCAAAGTGTCCAAAAGGAAAAACAAGCGAACGCAATTCAAATTTCGCAAATCAACCAATCGCAAAATATTATGCAGAAAAGCTTGGAAATTCTGCGAAGCAACAAGAAAAATTTTTTAGTTACAGCGCCATTGGCCGGGCGACTGTCCTCGTTTGAGCCAATTTTAGGAAAAAATTATCTGGCAGGAGAAAGCATCGGAAAAATTGACGTGATGAAAGGCTATAAATTGATGGCTGACGTGGATGAATTTTATTTGGAAAAAATTTCTGTGGGTCAAAAAGGGGAAATTGAATATAAAAATCAAATAGTTAAAGTGGAAGTTACCAAAGTGATTCCGGAGATAAAAACGGGAAAATTTCAAGTAGAATTGAATTTTGTTGAAGCAAAAGATTTAGATTTAAGGCAAGGTTTGAGTTTTGGCATCCGACTTTTACTTTCAGAAAAAACAAAAACGACCGTACTTTCAAAAGGTTCGTTCAATCAAGATACTGCCGGCGAATGGATTTTTGTGGTGGAAGGAAATCAAGCGGTTCGCAGGAAGATAAAATTAGGCAGGGAAAATCCGCTTTATTATGAAGTTTTAGAAGGACTGAAATCTGATGAAAAAGTAATTACATCGAGTTATAAAGATTATAAAAACATAGAAATTTTAAATTTACAATAATATGAAAAGTATGCTATTTGCACTTTTGTGCGCCTTGAGTGTGAACGCTCAAAACATTAAGTCAGAAGGGACAATTTTCGTGGATGGAATCAAAGATAAAAAGTGGAGTAACTCTAATGGAGACGATTTTACAAAAGCTTCTTTTGCTGATTTCAGTGGTGCTTGTTATGTTACTTTGGAAATAGACGAGACGGCTGAAGTGAATTTTAAATCTGTTTCCACGATTTTAAAAGGCAAATTGGAAGTGAAGTTGATTGACGAGCAAGAATACGACTATTTTTATTGCAAAACGTCTAAAGATTGCATTGTGGTTAAAGACATCACTTTAGAAAAAGGAAAAAAATACCGACTGTATTTCATTGGAGAAAATACCAAAGGCAACTTTGAAGTCAATTGGAAAATCAATAAATAATCAATCAAAATCAATCAAAATCAATATGATAAAAATTCAAAATCTTTCCAAAGTTTTCAGAACGGAAGAATTGGAAACCAAAGCGTTAAACGAAATTTCGTTGGAAATCAACGAGGGTGAATTTGTAACAATTATGGGCGCTTCTGGGTGCGGAAAATCGACATTGCTGAATATCGTTGGGCTTTTAGACGATGTTTCTAGCGGAAGTTATAAGTTGTTGAACCAAGAAATTAACGGTTTAAACGAAAGCGAAAAATCTAAAATAAGGAAACAAAACATCGGATTTGTATTCCAAAATTTTAATCTGATTGACGAACTTTCTGTGTATGACAACATCGAATTGCCGTTGATTTATAACAACGTAAACGCTTCTGAAAGAAAGAAAAAAGTGGAAGCGATTGCAGAACGTTTGGCGATTTCGCATCGACTGAAACATTTTCCACAGCAACTTTCAGGCGGTCAACAACAGCGAGTGGCCGTGGCAAGAGCGTTAATTAATGACCCAAAAATCATTCTGGCCGATGAACCAACCGGAAATTTGGACAGTAAAAACGGTAACGAAGTAATGGAATTATTAACGGATTTGCATGCGAACGGGGCCACAATTTTAATGGTAACGCACTCTGATTATGATGCTTCGTTTTCGCAAAAATCTATTTTTATGAAAGACGGAATGGTGCTTTCTGAAAAAATAAACAGCAGAAATGTGGACGCTTTTGTTAACGCTTAAATTTAAAAATATGATACGATTAATTATTTTCACGGTTACTTTTTTATTTACCGTTTTGGCGAGCGCACAAGTTTCTGAAAACAGAACTGTTTCTAATTTTTCTAAAATAAAAGTTTCCACCAGCATTGATTTGGTTTTTACCCAAGACTCAAAAACTTCGGTAAAAGTGGAAGCTGATGACGCTGAAAGACTGCAAGCGATTGTAACCAAAGTTTCGGGAAACACGTTGGAAGTTTATGTGAATTCTAAAAATTTAAAAGGTAAAAAGAATAGAAATTTCAAAACTTTAAAAGTCTGGGTTTCTGCGTCATTAGTAGATTCTTTTCAAGCAAGTTCTTCGAGTTCAGTTGCTTTAAAAAATGGCATTGAAGTAAAAACAGCGAATGTCGAAGTTTCTTCCAGCGCGGATTTTAATGGAAAAATTAAAGCAGACGAAATTAACCTAAGTGTTTCGTCAAGCGGAGCTTTAAAAAGCGCTGTTTCTTCTAAAAAATTAAACGTTGAAGTGAATAGTTCCGCTGAAGCGATTTTATCTGGAACAGCAGAAAATACAAATGTTTCCGCAAGCAGTTCCGCTGATTTTCAAGGTAAAGAGTTGACAGTTAAAAATGCAATTGTCGAAGTGAGTTCTTCTGCAGAAGTTGTTTTGACCATCACCGAAAGCCTTAAAGCAAAAGCAACCTCAAGCGGTTCGGTTTCATATTATGGAAATCCAAAAAACGTGGATTCTGAGAAAAATTCGTCAGGTTCAATCATTAAAAAATAGTCTCATCAGCTAAAAGAGTTTCAACCATCAATCAAAATCATCAATTAAAAAACGAATGTTAAAAAACTGGATAAAAATATATCTGTACCAAGTCAAGAGCAACAAATTCTTTACGGCGCTTAACATTTTAGGGCTGAGTATTGGAATTGCAGGCTTGATATTTTCAATTCTTTATTGGAATGATGAGCAAAGCTACAATGCTTGGAATCCCGAAAAAGAAAAGGTTTTCCAAATTGTAAATGACCAACCAAGGTCTGGTTTTTTGGCTTACAATGTGATTCCTTTGGGCTTAACTTTGAAACAAAATTCATCTGAAGTTGAAGATTATTGCAATTTTCAGCCAGGTTATAACGGAGGACTTATTGAATACAAGGACAAGAAAGAATTAGTTCAAAAAATATTGAAATCAGAAGGCAATTTTTTCTCTTTTTTCCCTTTTCAATTTATAAAAGGCAATCTTAAGACAGCACTGAAAGAAAAAAATAACGTGGCGATTTCTACGGAAACTGCAACTCTTATTTTTGGCAATGAAAATCCTATTGGAGAATTGATTAAAATCGGAGAAAAGAATTGCGTTGTTGGCGGTGTTTATAAAATTTCTGGAAAATCTTCTGTCGCTCCAGCGGTGGTTTTAAGAGAGGAATTTGAAGAAAATGCCAAAAATAATTCTGAAAACTGGCAAAGCCATACTTGTTTTACGGTAATTAAATTAAAAAACCCGAAGAATAAAGAGGCCGTTGAAAAGCAAATTTGGAATATTTACGTCGAAAAACAAGCTAAGAAATTAGCGAAGGAAAAAGGAATTTCAACTGAAGAATATATCAAAAACTTTGGTCTAGACAAGCCTTATCTGGAATCTTTGAAATCTGTTCGCTTACATTCAAAAGTCAATAACGGTTTGCCTGAAGGAAGCGGGAACTATCAATTTTTACTGATTATGCTCGGTTTGTCTGTTCTGATTTTATTTCTGTCAATTGTAAATTATATAAATCTTGCCACAGCAAATGCCATAAAACGTGCTAAAGAAGTGGGCGTTCGAAAGATTATTGGCGCTACAAAACCACAGATTATTTTACAATTTATTGTAGAAACAATGATTACAACTTCGTTTGCAGTGCTACTTGCGTTGGTGATTGTGGAACTTTTCTTGCCCTATTACAATCAATTTTTATCAAAAGAACTGGTTTTGAGTAGCGGTCAGTTTTACCTTCAATTGCTTGCTGTTTTTACCTTCACGATAATTTTTGCCGGAGTTTTTCCTGCGATTTACATCTCAAATTTTGAGGTTTTAAATGTTCTAAAAGGAAATTTTAGCCGAAGTAAAAAAGGAATTTGGCTCAGAAATTCAATGCTGATTCTTCAGTTTTCCATAGCTTCCTTTTTTATCATTGGCTCTTATATTGTTTTCCAGCAAGTCAGTTTTATGATGAACAAAGACCTTGGATTTAAAGGAAATCAAGTGATAGACATTTCTTTTAGCGAAGTAAAAAAGCCAAAAGATTTCGAAATGATTCAGAGAGAATTGTTGAAAATCAAAGGCGTTGAAAATGTTTCAGCAGGTAATTTTTCTTTTGGAATGGGTGGTTATTTCACTTCTGTTTTCAATTACAACGGAAAGGATGTGGAGGTCGATAATATGTCGATGGAATTTGGGCTGTTAGATTTGATGAATATCAAGATTGTTGATGGAAGAAATTTGTCATCAAAATTGGCTTCTGATACAATTACTTCGGTGTTAATTAATCAATCAACTGCATCAATGATGGATGAAAAAAATCCTGTTGGTAAAGAATTTGATTTTAGAGACGATGGAGAAAATCCCGGCGTCAGGAGATTAAAAATTGTTGGTGTAGTCGAAAATTTCAATGTGTACGGGCCTCAGAAAAATGTGCCACCGATGATTTTTTATCATTTGAAAACTATTTCTGAAAGCAGTTTCTTGAGTCGCCTTTATGTGAAAATTAATCCAGAAAATAGCGAAGAAACACTATCAGAAATCGAAAAATTCTGGACTACAAAAATTGACACACGCTATCCATTTTTTTATGACTTTGTAGATAAAAGCTTTGCACGAACTTACAGCGATTATGTCAGCCAAAGAAATCTCTTCTCATTATTGAATATTGTGGTCATTTTAATCGCACTCTTTGGATTATTTGCCCTCGCTTCTTATTCTATCCAAAGTCGAATGAAGGAAATTGCCATCAGAAAAACATTGGGAGCCGAAACAAATATGCTGTTGAAAGATTTGTCAAAACAATATGTCTTTTTCTGCATCATTGGCTTTCTCATTGCACTTTTTCCGGCGTACTTTCTTTTGAATAAATGGCTTGAAAACTTTGCTTATCGAATTGACATTTCGCTAATTCCGTTCTTAATTGGATTTCTGTCGCTTCTGTTTTTGACTTTGATAATTGTTTTATCAAGAGCTTATCAAGCAACGAAAGTGAATGTCTTAAAATATTTAAAATACGAATAAAATAAAATTGAAATCATGTTAAAAAACTGGCTAAAAATATACTTTCATCAAATCAGAAATAACAAATTCTTCACTGCCCTGAATGTTTTAGGACTAAGTATTGGAATTGCAGGTCTGATATTTTCCATCCTTTATTGGAACGATGAACATTCTTATAACGCTTGGAATCCAGAGAAAGAAAAAGTTTTTATTTCAATAACAGACATAGGCGAAGGGCAACTTTGGGCGTCAAATGTTGCTACATTTGAACCATATCTTCAAGAGAATTTTCCAGAGTTGGAAGCATATTGTTATTTGGATAATTTTTATTCTGAAGAAATAATTCGCTACAAAAACAAGAAAGAAATTGTATCAAAAGTAACAGATTCTCAAAAGAATTTCTTCGAATTTTTTCCTTTTGAATTTATTAAAGGAAATCCAAAAACGGCCTTGGCAGACAATAGCAGTATTGCACTTTCAGAAACTACCGCAAAGCGATTATTTGGAAACGAAAACCCAATCGGCAAGCAAATAATGTATGGAGAAAAACCGCTTGTGATTAGAGGAATTTACAAAATTCAAGGAAAATCATCGTTGGCGCCAGAAGCAGTTGTTAGTTTGGTCGATGCTAGAATGGAAAGTGATAAAGGACAATGGGGGAATTTTAATCACGGATTGTTGTTAAAGCTAAAAAACCCTGCAGAATCTGAAAAAGTCCAGCAGAAATTAGAAAATCTGCTGTTTGAAAACCGAGATAAAAAATGGGCTAGAGAAGAAGGAATTTCCTTGGAACAATGGAGAAAAAAGGGCGGACGAGAAACAAAAATAATTTTAGAATCGTTAGAAAATTCGCGGTTGCATTCGGCAGTTGAAGGTTTTGCGGAAGGCAGAGGAAATTACCAGTTTTTGATGATTATGATGGGTTTGTCAATACTTATTTTGATTTTGTCGATTGTGAATTACGTCAATTTGGCTACAGCAAGCGCCATTAAACGAGCCAAAGAGGTTGGAGTTCGAAAAGTTTTGGGCGCTTCGAAAAGTAATATTATCAAACAATTTATTTTTGAAACCGTCATCACAGCTTGCCTTTCAATACTAATTTCTTTAGTGATTGTTGAACTTTCGCTTCCTTATTATAACGAATTTCTAAACAAAGAATTGGTTATCCACAGCAGTCAATTTTACCTGCAAATCATTATGATTTTTGGTTGTGTAATCTTGTTTGGAGGAATATTTCCTGCCGTTTATGTGTCAAACTTTGAAACGCTAAAAGTGCTTCGTGGTAACTTTTCTAGAAGTAAAAATGGTATTTGGGTTCGCAACGGAATGCTTGTAATTCAATTTGCCATTGCTACATTTTTTATTATCGGTTCTTACATCGTTTATGAGCAGGTCTCTTATATGAATTCGAAAGATTTGGGCTTTGAAGGAAACCAAGTAATTCAAATTAAATACAGAAATAATTACAACTATAAGGAAGAAAATTATTTAAAGAAAGTGCAGCAACGCTATGAATTGGCTCGAAACGAAATTTCAAAAATTAACGGAGTAAAAACAGTTGCAGCAGGTTCATTTTCTTTCGGCAGTCCCGTTGGAGCGTCTTCGGGGTTTAATTATAAAGATAAAAGTATCCAAGGGAAAAATGTCTTGATTGATTTTGGAATGCTCAAAATGCTCAATTTAAATGTAATCGAGGGGCGTGATATTTCGAGCCAATTTTCTACAGATACTGTTTCGTCAATTTTGCTGAATGAAACTGCTGCACGATTGATGGGAGAAAAAAATCCGGTTGGAAAGGAAGTAGATTGGAATAATAAAAAGCTTACTGTCATTGGTCTTGTAAAAGATTTCCACGTTGATGGTCCGCATAAAGAAATTCCACCAATGACCATTTTTCATTACAAAACGATCGACTGGATGCTTCAAAATGCGCACACGATTTATGTGGAAATTGATGCGTCAAACACCGAAAAAACTATTGCTGACATTGAAAAATTTTGGAAAAAACAGATAAACGCTGACTATCCTTTTGAATATGAATTCGTCAATAAAGGTTTTGCAAAATCTTATGAAAACTACGTAAATCAAAAAAACTTATTCTCACTTTTAAACATTATCGTAATTCTGATTGCGCTTTTTGGATTATTTGCATTGGCTTCTTATTCTATCCAACGAAGAATGAAGGAAATTGCCATCAGAAAAACATTGGGAGCGGAGACAAAAACTTTGCTAAAAGATTTGTCAAAGCAATATATAATTTTCTGTGTTATCGGATTTTTAATTGCGTTATTTCCGGTTTATTTCTTGCTTGGAAAATGGCTTGAAAACTTCGCGTACCGAATTGAAATCTCAATAATTCCTTTTGTAATCGGTTTTTTTGCCTTGCTGATTTTGACTTTAATTGTGGTTTTATCAAGGGCGTATCAAGCTACTAAAGTGAATGTTTTAAAATATTTAAAGTATGAATAAGGGGTTAGTATTAAGTTTGCTCTTATTCACTTCGAGCATTTTTGTATATGGCCAAGAAAATTCTTGGTCATTGCAAAAGTGTGTTTCTGTGGCGTTGGAAAATAATATTGACATCAAAATCAAGCAATTGCAAGTTGTAAAAGCGCAGAAAACCTACACGCATCCGCTGTTAGAATTATTTCCTTCGGTGGGTTTTACGGCCAATCATTCTTATAATTTTGGTTCTACAATTGACCCAAATACCAATAATCGTGTGAGCTCTGATATTCAATATGATAACTTAAATGTAAATGCAAATACAAATCTTCTCGACTTTGGAAATTTGGCCACAGCCCAAAAAAATAAAATCGAAATTGAATTGGCAAAAGCCGATAAAGAAGTGATTGAATATGAATATAAATTGCAATTATTATCCAACTATTTCGATGCTTTATTTTCGCAAGAATTAGTCAAAATCCAAAAAGAACAACTGAAAAATTCAACTTTTAACCGTGATAGAATTTTAAAAGAAGTGGAAATTGGAAGCAAGCCACAAAGCGATTTGTATGACATTCAGTTGAGTTTTTCGCAAGATGAAAAGCGCTTGATGGAAGCCGAACAATTGTTTTTTACCCAAAAATTACAGCTTTTTCAATTGATGAATTTCAAAGTGGAAAATTTGCAGGAAATTGTTTTAGAAGTTTATCTAGCTTCGGAAGAAATTCAAAAAGAATCCATTTTCCAGAATCCAAAAATTGAATATGCAGAGTTGGCTTATAAAAGTTCAAGAAAAGACATTGCAGTTTTGAGGTCGGCGAATCTTCCGTCGTTAATTGGGTTTTATGGATTTTCTACGTTTTATTCCACGCCAATAAACCAATCGAATTTCGGAATTCCAAGTTTTCAAACACAATTGGCAGACAATAAAAACCACCAAGCGGGTTTGCAATTAAACATTCCAGTCTTCAACGGATTTAAAAGAAATCGCCAGATTATTGCTTCCAAAATTGAATCAGAAAAAGTAAAATTAGTTTCAGAGCAAGAAAAAATTAAAATCGAACAGCAAGTCGAACTAGAAACTACACGAAAAAATCAATACCTTCAATTGACCAAAAATCTTCAGAATACACTAAAATACGCCAAAGAATCTTTCAAAACCACGCAGTCAAAATTCACTAGCGGAAAAGTGGATGCCGTGATTTATACTTCGGTTAAAAACCAATTATTATCTTCTGAATATGACTTTTTGAAAAATAATCTGATGTTGCAATATGCTTCGGTGAAAATGAATTTGATTCAAAAAAACGATTTTTGATTTGTAATTATTTGCTCTATCTAACGATAAACTTTTTCAATCTATTAACTTTACATTACGAAGTTTTCATACTATCTTTGTAATTTAAAATCAGTCTAATTTAAAGGCTTGAAAAAGAGAGTTATACAAAAATGAAAATAGATAGAAAAGAAGTTCTTAAGGCATTGGAAACCGTTACCATTGCTGGAGAGGGAAAAAATATGGTGGAAAGCGGGGCAGTCCAAAACGTATTAACTTTTGGTGACGAAGTAGTTGTTGAGGTAACGCTTGCAACGCCAGCACTTCACATTAAAAAACGTGCGGAAGCTGATATCATCAAAACAATTCAGGAAAAAATTTCGGCTGATGCCAAAGTAAAAGTCAACATTAAAGTGGAGACGCCAGAAGTAACTAATGAAATCAAAGGAAAATCTATTCCTGGAATCAAAAATATTATTGCGGTTGCTTCCGGAAAAGGTGGCGTTGGAAAATCAACAACAACTGCAAATCTTGCTGTGACTTTAGCAAAAATGGGTTTCAGTGTCGGAATTTTAGATGCTGATATTTACGGACCGTCAATGCCAATTATGTTCGACGTTGAATCTGAAAAACCAGTGTCTGTGGTAGTTGACGGAAAATCGAAAATGAAACCGATTGAAAGTTACGAAGTAAAAATACTTTCTATCGGATTTTTCACAGCGCCAAGTCAAGCCGTAATCTGGAGAGGGCCGATGGCTTCAAAAGCATTGAACCAAATGATTTTTGACGCAGATTGGGGCGAATTAGACTTTATGTTAATCGATTTACCACCAGGAACCGGCGACATTCACTTGTCAATCGTTCAATCATTGCCAATCACCGGAGCCGTTATCGTGAGCACGCCACAAGCAGTTGCCTTGGCTGATGCCAAAAAAGGAGTTGCGATGTTCCAATCGGACAGCATCAATGTTCCGGTTTTAGGAATCATTGAAAATATGGCTTATTTCACGCCAGAAGAATTACCAGAAAACAAATATTATATCTTCGGGAAAGAAGGCGCAAAAAATCTTGCAGAAGATTTAGAAGTTCCATTCTTGGGAGAAATTCCAATCGTGCAATCCATCCGTGAAGCGGGAGATTACGGACGTCCGGCGGCGTTGCAAACAGCATCTCCGTTAGAAAAAGTTTTCGAAGAAATCGCAAGAAACGTAGTTCAAGAAACAGTAAGCAGAAACGAGAATCTTCCACCATCAGAAGCTGTGAAAATCACAACAATGGCAGGATGTTCGGCAGTTAAAAAATAACTACAATCAGATAATTAGAAAATTTAATAATTAGAAAATTAGCATTTGCTGAATCATAATTATCAAATTATCTAATTATCAAATTATCTAATTAAAATGACATCAGAAGAAATCAAATTAAACGTAGAAAAAGCATTGGATGAAATTCGTCCTTTTCTTGAGTCTGACGGAGGCAATATTTCGCTAATCGACATTGAGGACAACAAGCACGTGAAAGTGCGTCTTGAAGGCGCTTGCGTGGGCTGTAGCGTGAACCAAATGACCTTGAAAGCTGGTGTTGAAACCACTATCAAGAAATACGCTCCAGAAATCGAAACTGTCGTAAACGTAGCTTAACCACACGGAGTTTTTGGGCGTGACCCTTGAAAAAAGCCTAGCGGCGTTTTTTCAAGGGTCGTGCTTTCCGCTCCCAATCTTTTATTTTTTTAAAGAAAAAAAATAAAAGGATTTCCGCTACAATCACTCACGCGGACGAGCATCCGCTTAAAATTAAACTTTTTCGGAGTAAATGACATTTGTCATAAAAAAGCTTTACGGTTTCCCAGCCCTTTGCGCCTTAGAAACTCAGAACCTTTGAACCTTTTAAAAATGATTGAAACAGATATATTAATAATCGGTGCGGGTCCCACAGGACTTTTTACCGTTTTTGAAGCAGGACTTTTAAAATTAAAATGCCACATTATCGACGCTTTGCCTCAGCCAGGCGGACAATTGTCAGAATTGTATCCAAAGAAACCCATCTTTGATATTCCAGGATATCCATCCGTTTTGGCAGGAGATTTAGTCGATAATTTAATGGACCAAATCAAACAATTCCAACCTGGATTTACCTTAAACGAAAAAGCCGAAACCATTGAAAAATTGGAAGACGGAAGTTTTATCGTGACCACAGACAAAGGCACGAAACACGCTTGTAAAGCGGTTGCGATTGCTGGTGGTTTGGGAAGTTTTGAACCAAGAAAACCGTTGATTGAAGACATTGAATTCTACGAAGAAAAAGGTGTGGAATATTTTGTAAAAGACCCAGAATTGTTCCGTGATAAAAAAATTGTGATTGCCGGCGGAGGAGATTCTGCCTTAGATTGGAGTATTTTCCTTTCAAATGTAGCTTCAGAAGTAACTTTGATTCACAGAAGAAATGAATTCCGTGGCGCGCTTGATTCTGTCGAGAAAGTACAAGAATTAAAACACGCCGGAAAAATCCATTTAATAACTCCAGCAGAAGTTGTGGGATTAAACGGAGCAGAACATTTGGAATCAATTGACATTGATGAAAACGGAGCGCACAGAAATATCAAAACCGATTATTTTATTCCACTTTTCGGATTATCTCCAAAATTAGGAGCAATTGCCAATTGGGGATTAGAAATTGAAAAAAATGCTATCAAAGTAAATAACGCTTTAGATTACCAAACAAATATCGAAGGAATCTATGCGATTGGCGACGTGAACACGTATCCAGGGAAATTAAAATTGATTCTTTGTGGTTTCCACGAAGCGACTTTAATGTGCCAAAGCGTTTACAATAAATTGAATCCGGGAAAAAAATATGTCTTGAAATACACCACGGTTTCAGGCGTTGACGGATTTGACGGAACTAGAAAAGAAGCTGAAAAAGCAGTTGTAAAATCAATAGATTAGTATCAAGATTTTAGTATTGAGAATTGAGATTCATCTAGTGGTCAATTCTAAATTCTCAGTACTCATTTCTAAATTCTCAATACTTAAATGGACGTTACTATAAAAATTATCGACAGGGAAGGAGTTTCGCATGAAGTTCAGGCGCCAACAGATATGAATATGAACATTATGGAATTGGTTCGTGCATACGAATTAGCTCCAGAAGGAACTATCGGTGTTTGTGGCGGAATGGCAATGTGCGCTTCATGCCAATGTTATGTTTTAAATGAAGTCGCTTTGCCAGAAATGGGCGACGATGAGGAAGCCATGTTATCAGAAGCTTTCTTCGTGAAAGACAACAGCAGATTGGGTTGCCAGATTCAAATCACTGAAGAATTGGAAGGTTTAGAACTAGAATTGGCTCCAGAATATTGAAAAAAAATTTATAAAATAAAAAAGGGAGCTAAAATATTTAGCTCCCTTTTTATTTATAGTCAATTGAAATTATTGAATAACAATTTTCTTAACTTCTTTTCTATCGCCATCTTGAACAGTTACAAGATAAACTCCAGCTTGAACGTTGCTCAATTGTAAGTTTTGATTGAAAACACCTGAGTTTTGGTATGATTTATTGAAAATTTCTCTTCCTCTCAAATCATGAACTCCAATTTTAATTTCGTTGCTCGATTTGGAATCAAATTGAACCGTGAAATTACCATTGCTTGGATTTGGGTGAATTGAGAAGTTTGTCAAACTGAAATCCTCATTGCTTAAAACTATAGTTGTTGTAGAAGAACAGATTTGCAATGTAAAGCTATTTAAAGTTCCACTGTTTGGAATTGTTAAATCAGCAACCGCTAATCTCCAAGTTCCTACAGAATTAATGTTGTTGAAAACATCTAAAGAGTTGACAGGTTTGTAAGTGTTTCCGTTTGCAATACCACCGCATGCAAGCGGTACGCCAGCATCGTCAAACGTTGTTATCATCGGCGTGTTTGCAGCAAGAAATGTAGGGCAGTTTCCTTGGTACACGACTCTATCAACTGAAGTTGAGCCAGGTTTCACCAACCCAATGTATAAATCGTTTATCCTAGCGTGTGAAATATTTACTGACAAATTAACGTCAGAAACCACCACGTTGTCTGGTACGTTTACTGAGTAACCAATGTATCCCGGAGGATTGGTTCCAACAATTGTGGAATTTGGCGTAGCGGTGTAATTATTACAAACTGTAGTCGTAGTAACGATATAACCAATTGCAAATGGAGTTGAATTAATATCATAATAGATGTTTCCGGTTGGTTTCACCATAACTCTACAATAAGGCGCCGCCACGTTTGGAACTGTAATCACTTCACTTCCGTCGTTTGGAGTATTTGCTTTTAAGACTGTTGGGTATGTAAGTCCGCCATCGGTAGATAACAGGATATCTACATTTGTTGAACCAGCTAAATTTGTCGTATTATTTACTGCCCAAGTAATCGTTTCAGATCCCCCTTGTGTCCAAGAGATTCCAGCTGTAGCTTGAGAAGTTACATCAAAAGGTCCAACAGCTGCATTTACTGTAACCACCATACCATCAGTATTTGTCTGGCCACCGCCTGGCGTACCGTGATCTCTTCCTGTTAAGGTAAAGTTCAAAGTTCTTGCAACACTTGATACCGACTCATAAGTACTGCTTAACTGATTTGATAAAACGGTGTTTAACGCCGGCATATATCTTTCAGGGCTCAATGTTGGAGGTAAAGATCTAAAGTTTGGTCCAGCAGTTTTTGTTGGAGACGCAACACTATTTGCGCCAGTTACTGCTGCAGTTGCAGGGTCATTTTGTTCCCATGTGTAAGTTAAACTGCTGTTTGTTTGAGCATCACTTCCGGTCCCTACCAATTTAAATGGTGTACTTTTTGGGATAGTATAATCTGCGCCAGCATTAATTGTTGGAGGTGTGTTCGACATTGGAACACTAACCGGACAAGATTTTGTAGCCAAGTTGTTTTGGATTTGCAAAATACTTCTATATGCAAAATAATCGTCAGAATTTGCTTGGATATTATAATTTGTAATTCCGGCGTAAGCCATTATCGTAGATCCTCCTCCTGGTTCTACATTGACACCATTAATTTCGTTCGAGTGAGAAAATGTGTGATTTGCACCCAATTGGTGACCCATTTCGTGAGCTACATAGTCAATATCAAAAAGGTCGCCAGCAGGAATGTTGTTATAAGGAGATGTAAAGGCACTACCTTTTCCATTTCCGCAGACACAACCGATGCAACCTGCGTTACCGCCTCCACCAGAAGCACCAAAAAGGTGTCCGATATCATACGCAGCCTCGCCTAAAGTTGCAGTAAGATTACTTTGAAGTTCACCATTCCAAGCTCCAGAGGCACCTAAACCATCACCCGCGCCATTGTTTGCGCTTGGATCGCCAGCGTCAGAATAGGGATCTGTTGCTGCATTTGTGTATATAACCAAATTGTTATTTGCAATAATCTCTAATTTGACAGCTAAATCAATAGCATACACTCCATTTACTCTGCTCATTGTCGCATTCATTGCAGCCAAAGCTCCAGCAACGGTGTTACCATGATAAGCAGTATATTCTGAAGTACATGACAATGCTAAACGCAAAGTTTTAAAAGACTGATTGTTTGAAAAAGTAGTGTTTACACCCAGATCTTGCAGCCTGTTGTGCAATTCATGATCGTCTTGCGTCGAACAAACAAATGGAGTTTCGCCAAACTGTCTTCCTTCAGAATTAAATAAAGCATACACTTTGCCGTCAGCAGAGTATGGCTCCATAAACTCAGATTTTTTGTCCGCTCTTAAGACCATAGTTTGAATTCCGTTTGGAGCAACGCTAATTCTTATTGATGCGGTCTTATCATTAACTCCAATTCCAGAATAAGCTCTGATATCTGGAAACTGCGCTTGCAATTCTGGTGCA
>Ga0265780_10000293_pt1 | contig 78019 bp, 65 predicted proteins | sample P1T30metagenome_FD_192432 | JGI IMG/M metagenome (GOLD analysis project Ga0265780, IMG submission 192432) | Plant litter microbial communities from East Loma Ridge, Irvine, California - P1 T30 | ecosystem: Environmental > Terrestrial > Plant litter > Unclassified | place: USA: California...
CCCTGAATATTTGTATACACAGCAGTGTAAAAGCTGTTCACTCTTGCATCCGCAGGAAACAAACCGTTATAAGTTAATATACCACGGTCAGTACTAGTATTCCTGGTTGACTCATAAATGTCAGTTCCAGCAAAATATACATAAGGAGCATTCTCCCCATCGCGGCCGAAAACATTGCGCAGACCGCTATACGAAGCCGTCATTAAAGACTCAAAACCCGAAGCCGTTTTGTAAAATTCGTCATTTGTTATACCCGCCTTGTTATCCTCATCAAGGAAGTCGGAACATCCTGAAAATAATACACAACTTAATATCAATATACTGAATAGCTTTTTCATTATAATTAGAATTTAACGTTCACACCCAATTGATAGATCGTGCTGCTGGGGCCATTGCCATTTACTAAGCTGGTAGTAGCATATTCAGGATCCCATCCCTTATAGTCTGTAAATGTGAATGGATTTAATACATTCGCATAAATGCGCAGGTTGCTGAGCTTGGTTTTGTTTAATACAGCTTTTCCGAAGGTATAACCCAGGGTTATGTTCCGAACCTTAATAAAATCGGCTTTTGTATAACGACCATTATTTCCCCAGAAAGCTCCTGCATTACGGAATACCGGCAAGCTTGCATTTTCATTACCGGCACCCGTAGTTCCCCATACTACTGTAGGAGAGCCGCTTGAAGTGTCCCAGTTACTCCAGTCAATAACTGGAACGTTGGCCGGAACAAAGTAATCAGTGGCAATCTTTGGTCTGCCACGGTCATTGTTGGCAGCAGTACTGTATTCACCCAGGAAGTTGTCACTCACAAAAGTACCCCATCTGCCGTATAGGTTTACACCTATATCCAAGTTTCTAAAGCCCAATGTTGTTGTGAAGTTGCCGGTCCATTTGGGATCGATCTGCCCTAATACAGTTCTGTCATCCGCATTATATTTCCCATCTCCATTTACATCGACAGGAATCGCTTGTCCCGGCTGCTGTCCTCTTGCCGCAGCTTCGGCAAGTTGATCGGTTCTCCAGATCCCGGCAACTTTGTAATCATAAATTACGTTAATAGGTTGTCCTACGAACCATCCGTTACTGATATCCGCTGTTGCACCTGCGGTTAAATTTTCAATTCTGTTTTTGTTATATGCAAAGTTTACCGAGGTTGTCCAGTTCCAGTTTTTTGAACGTACGTTCACGGAGGTTAAAGAAACCTCCACACCCTTATTGGACGCAGAACCTATGTTATCGGTCATGCTGGCTACTCCTGATTCGACTGCTAGGTACCTCAGCATCAACAAGCCATCAGACAGTTTATTATATAAATCAACTGTGCCCGAAATACGCTGATTGAAGAGACCGAAGTCTATACCATAATTTAACTCCCGGGTTTTTTCCCAGGTAATCGAAGTATTCACCGGAACTCCCACAGCTGCTCCTGTAACCAATTTACCATCGCCGAAATCATAAAAGTTTTGACCAGTTAGATTCGGAGTTTGCATAGATCCGAAAGCTGATATACCACCATTACTTCCGGAATAGCCGAAGCTAAACCGCAATTTCAGGTCAGATAACCAGTCTTTCTTCAGGAATTCTTCTTCGTTAGCTCTCCATGCCAGTGCGAAGGAAGGGAATGCAGTCCATTTATCTCGCAATTTAGAGCTACCATCGAAACGTACAGTACCGGTTACCAGATACTTGTTCTTGTAATCATAATTGACACGCCCTGCGTAAGAAGTCAGGCCTGTTTCCATATAATATGAACCGGTCCCTGATTGAACTATCGACCCCATGCCAAGGTTGTACCATTCTGAATTATATGGCAGGTTGTTAGAGGTGATTCTGGTTCTCTCATAACGAGTTTTATAGAAACTGTTAATCAGAGTTGCATTGATATTATGATCGCTTGCGATCGTCTTACGATATGTAATCTGGTTGTCCAGGGTCCATTCGAAATTTTCTTCATTCTGCTGGTAAGCAGTGCTTTGTGTACGATCCGGTGTTATACCGTAGTAATACCCATCGCGTAAACGATTCTGACGGGGCATGAAGGTACTTTTAAATTCCAGTCCCTGAATTGGGCTGATAGCCACAAAAGCACTTCCAAGAATATCAAAACGACGATTTTCACGGTTACCGCTTTCAATTTCCAGAAGTGGATTTCCGGAACTCGTAAAGTTTGCAGCCCCTTCTATAGCCGCCGCAACGCCAGGCTGCCTGACAATATTACCCTGACTATCGTATGCGGCCAAAATAGGTGCCATACGGAAAAGATCCTGATAACCGTTCTGGCTGCCACTGCTAAGTATGTTCTGAGCTAAATTAACAGACGCGCCCAGAGTTACCATTTTTAATGGTTTACTGTTGAGTGCTAATTTCAAGGTGTACTTATCAAGATCTTCCCGGGCAAAGTTTCCTTTTTCTCCTTGATAACCTATGCCTAAATTATAAGAAGTTGTTCCATTGACCCCACTAACGTTAATAAAATGGTTCTGCTGCGATCCCTGTTTTGTTCCCAATTTTAACCAGTCTGTATACGTCTGGTCATACAAACGTTGTTGCAAAATCTTGCTGGACTGAAGAATTGAAGTTTGGTTTGGCAGTGTTAGTTCGTATTTACCCTGGCCGGCATTATATGTATAAAAGTTTGTCGTTCTGAAATCAACCCAGTCTCTTCCATCCAGAAATTCAGGAATACGCACGAGGTCTCTTACGCCATAAAAGCCGTCATAGCTGACACTGGTTTTATTAACATTAGCAACAGCTGATCCTTTGGTACTTACCAGTACAACTCCTGCCGAACCGCGGGACCCATAAATTGCCGTTGATGACGCATCCTTCAAAACGTCGATCTTACTGATGTCCGCAGGGTTCAGCCAGTCTATATTGTCCATTACTATACCATCAACCACATACAACGGCTTGGCACCGTCAACATTCAGTGAGTTCTGTCCACGAATCTGTATATTGAATGAAGCGCCGGGCTTAGCAGACGCGGTATTTATATTAACCCCCGCTACAGCTCCCTGTAATGCCCCCATTACCGAGGTAGTACCTCTTGCAGTAATAGTTTCTGAACTAAGAGATCCAACAGAGCCTGTCAGATCTCTTTTCTTTACGGTTCCATAACCCACGACTACCACCTCTTCTAAGGTGCTTGACGTTCCCTTTAAAACAACACGTAGTGTCTTTTGTCCGTTGACTGCGATCTCGTGCGGCTCGTACCCTACATAGCTGAAAACTATAGTTGCATTCTCGCTTACGGTTAACTTAAAATTTCCGTCTATATCCGTAGAGACACCCTGGTTTGATCCTTTCACTTTTACTGAGACTCCAATAAGAGCCTCCCCCTTTTCGTCCACAACTTTGCCGGTAATAACAATATCTGCAGCGGTGGCTTCAACTGTACTAACATTAAAAGGCGAACAGACAGCTGATGCAGGCAATACCCCGGTAAGCAGGCATGACACCATCAAGGTTCTTTTACTGGTCTGAATTAGTTTTTTGATAGTGGATTCCTTTACTATCGGGTAAAAACATTTCATAATAATTGGTTAAATTTATTTTTTCGGAATTAGGTTTATATCCCTGGAATTTGTCACTCTAAGTAACAATACAATTACAGAATCTTATCCTTGAAAAGAATCTGCGCAAATGTGTATATATTTATATTTCCTATAAGATCTCTCTCTACCCAATTGAGAACGTAGTTATAATTAGTTAAGTTTAATACAAGTTTATATGGTACTATCTTTAAAATAAGGTGGTTACGGTTAAACGAAAATGACCATTAAATTCATTCCAGCTCCTTGACACAATGGTACATTTAAAAAAAAAGAGATGCAAGAAAATTGTAGTAACAAATTACGCAATCGATCCCGGCATCGTTACCGACCTATATAATCCTGGCTATCAGCACTATAAATCAGTATTATCATATCACACAATTGCCAGATTCTAACTATAAAAAACATATATTTGCTGCATCATAAGGGGTGCCTTGTTTGAAGATGTGCGCATCTGCCCACTCTTAACACAAAAACAGGCTGAGAACATACCCATCGGTGAATTCAGAATTAATAAGTCTGTGACAGGACTTAACCAAAGCTGAATGTTCACCGGGAACCTGATCCGGGTAATGCCGGCGTAGGGAAGGTAAAACAGTTGAAAATGTACGTACCCCTGACGTACATAAAGTTTAACTATAACACAGATTCAAGTGAAAAAGCTCTACTCATTGGCCGCTATGGCAATGCTTCTGCCATTATTTGGCCTCGCACAATTTAAAATTTCAGGAAAAGTTACCGACCAGGCAAACAATCAGCCACTGGCCGGGGCAAGTATAAAAGTTGGAACCATTTCTGTTCAGACTAACGCTGGCGGAGATTTCACAGCAGAGGGTTTAAGTGCCGGTACGTATTCCCTTAAAATCAGCTTTCTGGGTTTCAGAACCTATACGAGCTCTTTTAACCTGAATGAAGATAAGGTATTTAATGTTCAGCTTCAGCCATCCCGTATGATTGCAGACGAGGTGATCGTAAAAGCCACAAGGGCAGGAGATAATACCCCGACTACATTTCGTAATGTGGGAGCCGAAGAACTGCAGAAAAATAATCTTGGACAAGATCTCCCTTATCTGCTCAATCAGACACCTTCCGTAGTGGTTAGTTCCGATGCCGGTAATGGCGTAGGATATACCGGAATCAGAATCCGGGGCAGCGACCCGACAAGGGTGAACGTTACTATTAACGGCATTCCATATAACGATCCTGAAAGCCAGGGTACCTTTTGGGTGAATATGCCTGATTTCGCATCCTCTGTAGACAATATCCAGATCCAGCGGGGTGTTGGTACATCTACCAACGGAGCGGGAGCTTTTGGGGGGAGCCTGAACGTGCAAACCACTACATTGCGTGATTCTGCTTATGCTGAACTAAATAATTCTGCAGGCTCCTTCTCCACAATGAAGAATACAGTACTTGTAGGGACCGGACTCATTAACGGAAAGTTTTCATTCGACGGCCGCCTGTCAAAAGTAAGTTCTGACGGATACATAGACCGCGGAGCTTCCAATCTGAAATCATATTTCTTAAGTGGATCGTACTATGGTAAAAGTGATTTATTGCGTGTTAATGTTTTCTCAGGAACGGAAAAAACCTACCAGGCATGGAACGGGGTACCAGAAGAACTTTTGAAAACAAACCGTACATACAACGCCTTCGACTATAAAGACCAAACGGATAATTACACCCAGGACCATTACCAGCTATTATATACACATACATTCTCGGAGAAATTAACCGCAAATGCGGCCCTTCATTATACCTATGGCCGGGGTTATTTCGAGGAATTAAAAGACGGGGCTTCACTGGAAAGTTACGGCCTGAGCCCGGTTAGTATCGGAGACTCGACTATTGAAGAAACAAACCTGGTGCGCAGGAGATGGCTTAGAAATGATTTCTATGGTTTAACTTATTCATTGAATTACATCCCTACAAATAAACTGAATTTCACTCTCGGCGGTGCCTACAATGAATACGACGGGGACCATTTCGGCGAAGTTATCTGGGCTGAATATGCGTCGAACAGCCGGAACGACTACAGGTATTATAGTGGCAATGGCTTTAAAACAGACTTCAATATTTATGGACGGGGTAACTATCAGCTAGGGCGCCTTAATCTCTATGCCGACCTCCAGTACAGAAGGGTCTCATACACCATTTCAGGTACCGATAAGAACAGGACAGAACTTGACCAGGACGACGAGCATAACTTCTTTAATCCAAAAGCCGGAGTCTCTTTTAACCTGGACCAAAGAAACAAGTTTTATGCCTCTTTTGCAGTGGCAAATAAAGAGCCCAATCGTGATGATTATGTAAATTCTACCCCGGCAACCCGTCCCCTGAGCGAGAACCTGAAGGACATCGAAGCAGGATACGCCCTGACAGGCCGCAGTTACAGATTGGGTGTCAATGCTTATGGAATGTTTTATAAAGACCAGCTGATACTGACAGGCAAAGTGACTGACGTTGGCGAACCCATCAGGCAGAATGTTGGAAAAAGCTACCGCGCCGGCATTGAGCTGGACGGAGGTCTGTCCATAAGCCGGGTTCTGTCGTGGGCTGCGACGGCAACCTGGAGCGCCAACAGGATCAAAGACTTTACGGAGGTAATTTATATTTATGATGATAATTACAATGTTACCGGGCAAGTAGAAAATAAATATACCGATACCAAAATCGCATTCTCCCCGGCTTTTATCGGATCTTCTGAGTTTTCTTACCGTCCGCTTAAAAACATTGAAGCAGCTTTCCTCACTAAATATGTTGGCAGCCAATACCTCGACAATACCGCAGATGACAGCAGAAAGCTTAACTCATTCTTTGTCAATGACCTTCGTCTGAGATTCAATACAAGCTTTAAAGGCGTCAGAAATGTGGGCATAACTCTTCTTGTGAATAACCTGTTTGATGAATTATACGAAAATAATGGTTATACCTACAGCGGAATCTACAGTACCGGACTTGCTACAAGCAACTTCTATTTTCCTCAGGCAGGCAGGAATTTTCTGGTGTCTTTAAATGTGAAATTTTAAAAAAAAGAGGGTTTCTTTACCCTTCGTTAACCCTTTGTTTACCCATTCTTTACCTAAGGGGTAAACAAAGGGTAAAGAATGGGTAAACCAGGTACTAACTATGTGTATAGACAGTTTTTGAAATTTAACAGTTTTTTAATCCGCATTTACGACATTTGCGGCTCCTGTTGTATTTTAACTTTATACTGATGAAATTAAAAACTCTTCTTTTTGTTGCTGCATCCTGCTTTTCCGGACTTGCCTGTGCACAAAATCAGTCAGCCTCGCTTCCAAGACCCAAACTTGTTGTCGGACTGGTCGTAGATCAAATGCGCTGGGACTACCTGTACAGGTATTATGACCGCTACAGCAATAATGGATTTAAAAGACTGCTCAGAGACGGGTTCACCTGCGAAAACACGTACATACCTTATATTCCTACTTACACCGCCATCGGGCACAGCAGTATTTATACCGGCTCAGTACCTTCGATTCATGGCATAGCTGGCAATGACTGGGTAGAACAATCAAATGGTTACAGGATGTACTGCACTGAAGATACTACGGTTCGGTCGGTCGGAACGACATCAAAAGCCGGTGAAATGTCGCCAAAGAACCTGCTTGCCTCTACTATAACTGATGAGCTTAAACTGGCTACAAATTTCCGTTCGAAGGTTATAGGCATAGCGCTGAAGGACAGGGGCGGGATTTTACCAGCCGGTCACGCGGCTAATGCCGCCTACTGGTTTGACGACCTGACAGGCACCTGGATCAGCAGTACATATTACCTCCAGGAGCTACCTGCATGGGTAAAAAAATTTAACGATCAGCGTCTGGTGGAGAAATATCTCACTCAAAAATGGAACACGCTCTATCCCATCGATACATATAAACAAAGTTCTCCTGACAATTCGCCTTTTTATGAAGGTAGATTCAAGAATGAAGAAGCCCCGGTTTTTCCGCATGATATTCCTGTAAACCGCACCAGCGACTGGAACACTATCAGAAACACTCCGTTTGGAAATACCCTAACGCTGGATTTCGCGAAAGCAACGATCCAGAATGAAAACATGGGAAAAAGCGGCATTACCGATTTTCTGGCAGTCAGTCTTTCTTCTACGGATTACCTGGGACACCAATTCGGAATTAACTCGGTCGAAATAGAAGATACCTACCTTCGCCTTGATACAGATATCGCGTCCTTCCTGACTTACCTCGACAATACGATAGGAAAAGGTCAGTATACTTTGTTCCTTTCGGCCGACCATGGCGCTGCACATAATCCGGTGTTCCTGAGCGACAACAAAATACCGTCCGGACTATGGTCTGGTTCCTCGGGTCTAAATGCTGATCTCGGTGAAATAAATACGCTTTTGTCAAAGAAATACAAAGAAGATAAACTCATAAGAAGCCTTTTCAACTACCAGGTGAATTTCAATTACGATCTCATTCAGCAGAAAGGGCTTAACTTAAATGATATCAAGAGAGATGTAATAAGTTATTACAAGAAACAGCCCGGCGTAGCTTATGTCGTAGATCTGAAAAATATAGGCAATGAAGCCGTTCCTGAAATTCTGAAGAACAGGATTATAAATGGCTATAACGAAAGAAGAAGCGGCGAGATACAGATAATTCTCCTTCCGGGCTGGTACCAGGGCTATGGCAAGCAGAAAACCGGAACTACACACGGAACCTGGAATCCTTATGATGCACATATTCCTCTCGTATTCACCGGATGGGGAATAAAAGCGGGTAAAAGCAATGAAGTGCATTATATGACAGATATTGCAGCTACCCTGGCCGCCCTATTGAAAATACAGGAACCCAACGGATCTGTTGGTAAACCTATTATTGAAGTTCTTAAGTAATGAAAAAATATATATCAAAGTTCCATTATCTAACGCAAGACCTCCCCGGATACAGCCATAGTGCGCAGGCGCAGGCAGCATGTGAAAATGGCGCCAACTGGATCCAATACCGTTGCCTGACCAAACCAGACAGCGAGTTACTGGAAGAGATTCACCAGATAGCAGCCATATGCGACGACTGGGGTGCAACGCTGATAGTAACGGATCATTATCATTTATTAGATCAGGCAGATATACAGGGCGTTCATATAGAAGATATGAACGCCGATTTCGCGGCTGTAAGAAAGAGTATAGGTCATGAAAAAACACTTGGCGCCTCGGCTAACACTATCGGGGATATTCTGAGGATAAGAGATTCCCTTGCCGTTGATTATATCGGCTGCGGGCCATTTACTGTAACTCATACCAAGCCTAACGATTATCCTCTTCTTGGAACCGCAGGCTATAGTGAAATTACTACGCTGATGAAAAATGCTGGAATTGATATCCCCCTACTTGCGGTCGGCGGGATTACTATTGATGATATAGAAGAGCTCATATCTGCCGGAGTATACGGCGTCGCACTATCAGCAGCAGTTAACCTGGCAGAGAATCCGGGAAGAGCCTTCAGAGAAATTTACAAAAAACTATATTAAACAGTATTTTATTATTAATATAGAACTCTGCATGGGCAAGCTTATAAGATAGTCCGGAACAGGAGCTCTGCAGGGCAATACCTGGCTAATTATAAATTTGCTATATGTCATCACATCATATCGTAAGAGATAAGCAGGAGCCCGCTCTTCTTATCATGAACCTGGAAGGTTTTAATTTTGAAAATTTAGGACAGCTTCTTGAATGGAGTCCTTTTGTTATTGTTTCCGAAAATGAACATGAAAAAGTAGATTCGCTTGGTATTAAGATAGACGCAGTAGTGAGCAGCGATCCTAAAAAGACGCTGCAGAACAGTACGCAGCTCATTCACACCGAAAATAATCCCCTTCAGGATGCTCTGAAATTTCTTACTGGCGAGCGCTACCCGGCGGTGAATATCATCACCGACGAATTCTGTGCAAAAGACTTTGCCCTGTACGTCGGCCGTATAAATCTGGTTATCCTCACCCCTGAAAAGAGAATCTTTCCGATAAACAGCGGCTTCAGTAAATGGAAGGTTGCAAATGATCATATAGAAGTGCTGCTGGAAGTAAAAAATCTTAAGACATCAGGATTAGCTCATCTTAAGGACCATACCTATAAAACAGAAAAAGACGGCTTCTTCTCGCTCTCTTTCGACCAGCCATTCACATTTATCGCCGAAATTTTCTGACCTTATTAGAATGATACGATTTGCCGATTCAGCTGACATTAACATAATACACTCGCTGGCACATAAAATATGGTGGCCTGCCTACAAGGATATACTAAGCACCGAACAAATAGAAGTTATGCTGGAGGAAATGTATTCTGTTTCAGCTTTAAAAAAACAGTTTGAAGAAGGTGTGTTATTTATCTTAAACGAAGAGTCTTACGGCCCGACCGGCTTTGCATCATGGTCGGCTGCTGACCAGCAGGGATCCCTGTATAAAATCCATAAGCTTTACATACTCCCCTCCGAACAAGGCAGAAATATTGGCAGAAAGTTACTAACCTTTATCTGTTCGTATGTAAAAGACCGGGGAGCAAAAACCCTGGAACTAAATGTAAACAGAAATAATCCGGCGCTTAATTTTTATAAGAAGCTGGGATTTGAGATATTCAGAGAAACAGACATTGCATACCATGGCTTCTGGCTGAACGATTATGTGATGCGATATACAATTCGCGACCAGGAGGGCTTGCTACCTTTTTAAAGCAGGAACACGGGTTGGTGTCTCGGTACCCGCCACAATACCGGAAACGCCAGCAATTATGGCCTTTATCGTAGCTGAAATATTCTCCACATCAAGCGTCGATACCTCGTCCTTAACTGTATGATAATAGGCATCCTGATCTATTTTATCGGTGGATACGGTGTGTGCCGGAACCCCCAGTGAAGCAAGCGAAGCATTATCACTCCGGTAAAACAACTGTATATCAGGATAAGGATCGGGATAAAACTTAAAAGCAGTTCCAGATACATTTTTCTGCAGTATCTTACCAAAATCGGACCTTTCGTACCCTGTTATAAAGGCGGCATTTTTACCGAATTTCGATTCTTTGCCGATCATTTCAATATTAACCATAGCACTTACCCGTGCAGGATTTATGGCAGTGGCAAAATATTCAGAACCAATCATTCCGGCTTCTTCAGCTGTAAATGCTGCAAACAGCAGCGTGCGTTCATTATTTCCCAGTTTTTTATAATATCGTGCAAGAGATATGACTGCGGTGATACCCGAAGCATCGTCATCAGCTCCATTTGCAATCGAATCACCTTCTACCGCATCTATTATCCCTAAATGATCATAATGCCCTGAAAATATTACCATCTCTGTCGCCTTCGATTTACCGGGCAGCACGCCGGCTATGTTAAAAAGGGGAGACTTCTGAATACGATTTGTGAAATTCACTGAAAATGACACCGGGTCTTCAGCTCCAAGTATAAACACGGCAGCCGTCTTTTCATTCGGCTGCGAGATCAGCCTGTCGCGCATGTTATAAGCCCTAAGCCTGGCAAAAGCATCAGCAAACTGCCTGTCTACGAATACAACAACAGGCTTATTTAAAGCAACTATCGCCTTATAACGCGAAGTGAAAGATTCGCCGGCCTTTATAAACTCACGGTCGGCAAATGTATCGCTCTTAAAGTTGATTGCTGCTTTATCAGTAAGCGCAAACACATTATCGGGCTCTACGGCGATTCCGTTCACTTCTGCAGAAAGCTGGCCGGGCTGTACCCGTGTCATCTGGAAATCCTGCCTGAAGCCCGTTAGCCCGTCCATTGGCTTTAACCCGATACTGCGAAATTCGTTCTCAATGAATTTCGCAGCCTTTTCAATGCCGGGTGTAAAAATCAGCCTCCCTTCCATATCATCAGATGAAAGGGTAGTAACGATTCTCTTTACCTCGTTAATATTAACATCAGCAGCGGGCTTCTGAGCCGAGCAGAAGACATATAGAAGAACACATAGGAATGTCAGGGGCAATTTCTTTTTCATAATGTAAACTCAGTACGGCAAAGGTAGTTAAGGTTCCGTAAAATTTAGTGCCAGGGGTAATTTTCCAGTTCATGCGAAGACTTCCCCCTGATGATTTTCTTTTGTTTGTCTATTTCGGTTTCTACTTTGGTATCGTAGACTCCGTCGGTAACGGCAATATCATAATCTTTATTTCTGAACGATCCATGAACTGCCGCCTCTTCAACATGCTGCAGAGCTATATCATAAGGCCCTTTATTACTCATCAGTTTTACAAAAACAGGAAGGCATTCAAAAAGGATAAACAGGAGGCCAATAAAGGAAATAGCCAGATAAGTGCCCGTATCCCGGCTACCATCGGCATTAAAGCTTAACTGACCGAGCGCCCAGTTTCTGTCTGCAAAGCCTGCTACATTTGCCAGGCTGTCCAGCTGTTTGCCACTAAACATACGCTCCCGGGCAATTCCATCGAGGTCTTTCCTTCGCTCTATAAAATCTTCTACTCTGTCAATCTCAGCCCTCACTGTCTCAAGGCGTGCTGCCTTTTGGTTTACAACCTCTTCTTTCTGTTTGGCATAAGTACCGTAACCTACTTTTCCGGAAGTCTGATTGGTCTTATCACCAAATATTTCCTGGTTTAACACATACCGGGACCTGTTAATATCTTTTTCCAGAGAATCTTTCTCTGATTTAAGATCATTCATCTTTTTCAGCTCCAGGGTATATTTCCTCGAAAACGTATTATTCAGTGTGTCAATTTTGCTGCGCTGACCGTTAAGATAGCTGGTTTTGAGTTTCTGCCTGATCTCTTTATCGAAGATCTTAAGTTCAAGAGGTCTTGAAATTACAATGCCTATCATAATTGCCAGTAGAATCCTCGGTGTAGCCTGCAATATCTGCTGAGAGCTGGTTCCGCTTTTGCTGATGCTCGACACAATATAACGGTCCATATTGAAAATAGCCAGGCCCCAGAGCAACCCAAAAACTATAGCAAAAAAAACTGCTGCAGTACTCCCCGAGAACACAAAATACATAGCATAACCTCCGGAAAGTGCAGCGAACAATGCCGTAAAAAATATGGTGGCGCCGATTCCTACATACTTATTATGTTCTGTGGAAAACCGTTGAATGGTTTGTATATGAGCTCCGGAACAAAACCAGAAAAAATCAGTAATTTTCTTCATCAACACTCAGGGGATAGTATACTATAAAACGACCGGCATAAGCACTTGTTACAAGTTAAAGTAAAATATTTTGTTTCTGAAGCGATTGGACGTCAAAGAAAAAGTTTTAGTACTATCTTTGATTTAAAACTCATCCCACAATGAAAGAGATAACAGTAGAAGAATTAAAAGAAAAGATAGATAACGGAGAAGACTTTCAACTGATCGACGTACGCGAACCATTTGAATATGAAGTGTCTAACCTGGGCGGCGAGAACATACCACTTGCCGGAGTGCTGATAGAATCTGATAAAATATCTACCGAGAAACCGGTTATAGTTCAGTGCCGCAGCGGTAAACGTAGTGCAGCAGCTATTATGCAGCTTGAGCAACAGCTTGGTTATGATAACCTTTATAATCTCGAAGGTGGAATTCTTGCCTGGAAGGAAAAGTTTGAACCAGGAATGCAGGTTTATTAAACTATATTAATGTATATAAAGCGGTAATAATGCTGCTTTATATACATTAATACTAAATATTTCCGATTACGACCATTTGTTCAAGTGTTGGAACAGGACTGCCTCCTCTTACTTCACGTGTTACTGCAAAGGCCTGAGCTCTTTCAAGCGATTTCATTTTAATCATACCCTTATCACTGTCGCCCGCATCAAATACACCCAGATCAACTGGCTTGCCATCTACAAGAGCCCATAACTGGTACTGATGTTTATCATCATTCTCAGGCATCTTAAGTGATGCACGGTCGATCATCACTATCTTTTTTGCAGGATTAAATGCGACACTCATACTTGCTCCCGGAGTTTTAGGCGTTCCGTTCAGCTTCACGAGCCTGTACTCGCCAGGCCGCTGATAAACAGTTAATGCTTCATTAGCCTCGTTCAGCATCCTGTCTGTATAATTTATACGGTTTGTGAATTTCTGATTAGACAGCTCCAGCGCAGCTATCCGGCTGTTAGATTCTTTCAGGCGGCTGTTAAGACTTATTATTGAACCGATACTCAGCAGCAATAATGCTACTGACGCGGCAAAAGCATACTTATAAAATGTATAATGCCTGCGTTCTGTTAAAGTTATTACCGGTTGAACCTGTTCTGTACTCACGGTATCCAGAGATTCCAGAATCCTGTTCCGCAAACTTTCGTCGGGTTCTATTGCATACTCTTCTGAATAACCGGCCAAAGCATGTTCTATCTCCTCAAGTTCCTGCTTCAGTTCAGGATACCTGGCAAGCATCAGCTCTACTTCATGCCTTTCATCCGGGCTTAGTTCTCCCAGGGCATAAAGCTCAAGCACTCCACTTTCAATATATGCTTTTAAGTCTTCCACTTCAATTAAAAATTTTCCTCAGGGTATTAATAGCGATCCTTATACGCGTTTTTACTGTGCCTAATGGCAATCCAAGTTCTTCTGCTGCTTCCACATGGGTATATCCCCTGAAATATACCAGGTCCAGCACCATTTTAGACTCCGGTTTCAAACTCTTCAACATATCTTTTACCCCAACCGTATCCGGGTTTATTGACGTATTTAATTGCTCATCTATGGCATTTACGGAATTATCAATATCCTGGTTCTTATTACTATTACGAAAATCTTTTGAGCGCAGTCTGTCGATAACAAGATTTCTTACAATATTTACCATCCAGGTAAATAGACGGCCTTTACTTTCATCATAGGATGCGAAAGAGTTCCATATTTTTATATAAGCATCCTGCAACAAATCTTTGGATTGTTCTTCATCCTGTAAGGTCCGGAAGATTATACCATATAAAGCGGGTGAGTACATATCATATAACGCTTCAGAACCGATCTTCTCTTTGTTCCGAATAGCTGTGATCAGCTCCGTTTCAGGTAATGATATCTTATTTTTTTTACTCAAAGTCAGTAAGAGGTTTTTGATACCGGTACTCAATGATCGGTCCCGGATAATTTCAACAACGAATGTTTTTATTAAACAAGATCCGTGCCCCGCTTTCTGTCGTAAGTTAATAATATTAACATAACCTAATATATTTTATTTATGGAAAAACTAAAAAACGCGGAAGAACTGGTTCTGGCAGAGAACCGGGACCGGTTATTACAAGCGAAAGTTCAGCGCAGGTCCTTTTTAAAATACGCAGGTGCCGGCCTTGCCGGAATTGCGGTGGTAGCTGTTGGCTGCGACAAAGGTGATAACCCCGATGTTATTTCTCTGGGAGAGGACGACACCCGCATACTAAATTATGCTTACGCGCTGGAACAGCTGGAGGCTGCCTTTTATATAAAGGTTATAGACTCTACAAGTAATGGCTTAAGTGCAGATGAAGTCGCCTTGTTTACCTCTATCCGTGATCATGAAATCGCCCATCGTGAATTCTTCAAAAATGCGCTGGGAAAAATGGCCATAAAGTCTCTGGATGTCGATTTCAGCTCAATTAACTTCAGCAGCCGCGATAGTATTATTGATACCGCAAAGGCCTTTGAAGATCTTGGAGTATCCGCTTATAACGGAGCCGGCAGGTTAATAAAAAACCCGGACTACCTGCTGCTGGCCGGCAAAATAGTATCTGTTGAAGCAAGGCATGCTGCCTTGATCAGAGATTTAAAGTCAAACGGGACATTTGCAGACAGTACCATAATTAACGCTCAGGGACTGGACACTTCGATGAGTCCGGAGCAGGTGCTGGCCATTGCTCAGAAATATCTGAAAACAGAGATCCGCTTCTAAACACCACTTATTTAACTTAAAAACCTATTATTATGAACTTATATAGTATCATTGAAGAGATTGAAAAAGTTGACGCCGACGTTTATGAACGTTTAAGTCCGCGACGTAATGCCCTGAAATCATTCACGAGTTTTGGAAGTAAGGTTGCAATGGCAGCTATTCCTCTTGCTCTGGGATCTGTATTTAAAAAAGCATACGGGCAAACTACCAGCCTGTCTAAAGTACTTGATGTATTCCAGTTTGCACTCACGCTTGAATATCTGGAAGCCGATTTTTATGACAAGGCACTGAATCTGAACCCTCTGCTCGTTCCTTCGGGAGCCCCCCGCGGAGCTATCACTACCATATACAATCATGAGGCAGCCCACGTTAAATTTTTACAGGATACCATAAAACAGCTGGGCTCGACCCCTGGCAGCAAACCTGTATTCAATTATATACGGAATTTCCCTGATGTGTTCACTAATTACGATACATTCTTAGCAGTATCCCAGGCTTTCGAAGATACCGGAGTGCGTGCATACAAGGGACAGGCCGGCAATCTGATGGGATTCAGTGCGGCCGACGTTCTCACCCCGGCATTGAACATACATTCGGTGGAAGCCCGCCATGCCTCTCATATCAGGCAAATGCGCAAGGCCCGCGGTGCTGCTGTTAAACCCTGGATAACAGGCAACGACACCGGAGGAATAGGAGCCGCCGTACAGGCAATATATAACGGTGAGGATCTTGACACCCAGGCAGGAGTCAAAATAACCGGAATAAACGGTATGTCAATATCGTCTGCCGCAGCTACAGAAGCTTTTGATGAGCCATTAACCAAGGAACAGGTACTGGCCATTGTAACGCCGTTCATTGCTTAACAATTAAAATCCCTTCTGATGCTTTGCATCAGGAGGGTAATTTAATAAAATGCATAGCCGGTACTATTGCATAATAGCACTGTATTGAATAAATATTATCTTTGGGGCATGATCAAATCCATGACAGGGTATGGTATTGCAGCAAAAGACTTTGCGGGTACTAAATATACCATAGAGATCAAATCCCTGAACAGTAAATTTCTAGAGCTTTCCCTGAAGCTTCCCAAAGCTTTTTCTGATAAAGAATTGCTGCTGCGAAACGAATGCAGTAAACATATTGAACGGGGCAAGGTTAATATTTCCTTTAATATCGAGAACGCTGAAAACAGTAAAAAAGCAGCGAGTGTAAATTCAGACCTGCTGAAACATTACTATCGCCAGTTGCAGCAAGCCGCTGTGGAATTGAATGACAGTGGTTCAAATTTACTTCAGATGGCCCTGAATTTCCCGGAAGTAATAGAATTTGAAGATGATGTAATCTCTGAAGAAGAGTGGAAGCTATTACTGGCAACTTTCGAGGAAGCGCTGGCAAACTTTCAGACCTTCAGAAAAGACGAAGGCGGAATACTCGAAAAAGACCTGAGCATGAGGATCAATAAGATACTGACTTCTCTTAAGCAGGTTGAGGAACTGGAACCCAGAAGAATTCCAGCGATAAAGGAAAGGATCTCCAGCCTGCTGAATGAATATGTAGGACGCGAAAATGTCGACGAAAACCGCTTCGAACAGGAACTCATCTTTTATATAGATAAGCTGGATATCACAGAAGAAAAAATACGTTTAAAAAGTCATTGCGACTATTTCCTTGAAGCCCTTAAGTCCCCCGATGCCAACGGTAAAAAACTGGGATTTATCTCTCAGGAGATCGGACGCGAGATCAACACCATGGGATCAAAAGCGAATGATGCTTCTATACAACAGGTTGTTGTTGGTATGAAAGAAGAGCTTGAAAAGATCAAGGAACAGTTATTGAACGTATTATAACTTCAAGCCGGACCCCTTACAGGGCTGTTCAGCATTTAACAAAATTAAAACATCTGCAGGTTTGATGAATCAGGAGCTTCAGGAAAATTAACACTGATACCTGTTTAAGCTGCACAACCTCAGTATACAATAAAAATATGATCCAGGGCAAACTTATTATTTTTTCAGCTCCCTCAGGCGCGGGTAAAACGACTATTGTACATTATCTTTTATCCAGAATACCAGAGCTTGAGTTTTCTATTTCAGCGACAACCAGAAAAAGCCGCGGGACTGAAATAAATGATAAAGACTATTATTTCATTACAAAAGAAGAATTCCTGCACAAAGTTGCCAAACATGAGTTTGTAGAGTTTGAAGAGGTATATTCAGGAACATTCTACGGCACGCTACGTTCGGAAATAGAGCGGATATGGAAAGAAGGCAAACATGTAGTTTTCGATATTGACGTTGAAGGCGGCTTAAGACTGAAGAAAAAGTTTGAAGATGACGCACTAGCCATTTTTGTTCAGCCTCCGTCTTTAGAGGTTCTTATACAGAGGCTCGGAGCCAGAGGTACAGACAGTGCTGAAAAATTAAAAGAACGTATAGATAAAGCGGGCAAGGAATTAAGATATGCGGAGCGTTTCGATGTAATCCTGCCCAATAATGATCTTCAGACTGCCTGCCAGGACGCAGAAAAAATTGTTCGTGAATTTTTATTTGCAAAACAGTAAACACTCAGGATCATAATAGTTTAACACTTGAATCTTTCTTAATGAAGATAGGTTTATTTTTTGGCTCATTTAATCCCATTCATACCGGTCATCTGATCATAGCGAGTTATATGGCCGGTTATACAGACCTTCAGGCTGTCTGGCTCATTATTTCGCCTCAGAATCCGCTAAAGAATAAATCCGGGCTTGCCAATATGTACGACCGGCTGGAAATGGCCAGGCTTGCTACCGAACATACTTCCAATATCAAAGCAAGCGATATAGAATTCAAGCTTCCCGTTCCTTCATTTACCATTGATACCCTGACTTATATCAAGGAGCGTTATCCGGAACACGAGTTTACCCTGATAATGGGTGCAGACAACCTCAGCTCTCTTAAAAAATGGAAGAACTATGAGATTATTTTAAGAGACTATAAGATTGCTGTTTATCCGCGTCCGGGTTTCGAACAGCCGGAGCTCGCCAGCCACCCTTCTGTGAGTATAACGGAAACACCAGTAATGGAACTATCATCGACCTTTATCAGAAATTCGATAAAAGCCGGTAAAAACGTACAATTTTTCGTGCCCGAAAAAGTTCTCGACTTTATACAGTCAAAAAATTTATACAGGTAAGTTATAATATCCCTAATTTTATACTGTGAGCTCTGAAAAAACTATCTTAAAGCTGAAGCTGCCGACGGATCCTAAATGGGTCAAAAATGTTGTCGAAAGCAATATTGAGGAAATTTTAACCGACCATGCCTTTTGTGAGCAAAAAGCGGCGAGCAATGCAATTACACTAATTGTTCAGAATCCCAATCTGTCTGATCTTGTTCAGGAAATGGCAGCTCTGGTACAGGAAGAAATGGACCATTTTAAGCGGGTGCATGATATTATACTGGAAAGAGGTTATATTCTGGGAAGGGAACGTAAAGACGACTATGTAAATGAGCTGGCCAAATTCATTATAAGGGGAGGCGGCAGGCAGGCACAGCTTGTTGACCGCTTATTGTTTTCTGCGATGATCGAAGCACGCAGCTGCGAACGCTTTAAAGTCCTCTCTGAAAACATCAAGGATGAGAAACTGTCTGTATTTTATAACGAACTGATGATCAGCGAAGCCGCCCACTACACTACCTTCATTAAACTTGCCAAAAAATACGGCGCAGGCGTTGATGTTGATAAAAGATGGGAAGAGTTTCTGGCCTATGAAGCCGATGTAGTGGTTAATTACGGCAAAAAGGAAACTATACACGGTTAAATAAAAAATCGTCCCACCCGGGGGGAGGCAGAACGATTAAATAATATCTTCCCATACGCGGTCCGGAACGTTCGTGACATATCCAGCATCTTTATCTACAGCGTCAGGCCCTTCATCTTCTACTGCCTACAGCACATTCATGCCCCCAGACGATTTACATATAGGCCTTAACCGGCAGAAAAGGATCTTTATATATCGCAGATCCTGGCAACTTTGACAATTCATAAAGAGTCAGGTTCCTATGAAGTGCGAAGAGTTCTCAATGTCTATTTCCGGCTCCAGCCAATTGCCTCTTCCAGGTAAGTAGCTATCAGCTCAAGGTCTATAACATCGTTAAGATACCCTATATGAAGATCAGGGCGGACCACAACCACTCTCTTTTGCTTTTCTGTCATCTCGAAAGCATCAAATACATGACTGTTTTTTTCTGACGGAGGCAGATAATAGAAATGAAGATTAAATGGATAGGTCTGCTGTATCCATTTTGCAATCAGAAATATATCCTGTTTAGTAAGTCTCGCTATAACCAGCAGGACAAATCCCGGCTTCGTGCACCAGTCGTGAAGATCAGTCTCCTTTCCTGATTTTTCATCAAATAATCTGAGATAGGGAAGCCTGTCGCCCGCCACTATTTTTTTCATCCTGCTATGATGTACCGATAATCTGCTTTCACGGTAATTAATGCCAGTTTGAGAAATAGCAGGGAAGATACCTTGGCTGAAATCTCTGTTTTTCCGCAATAAGGGTGCAAGAGCCGGCAAGATCCTGTTACGGAAAATCTTCACAAACCAGCTTGCGGATACCTCCATAGCGAACATGCGGTCGGATGTTTTTCTTAATTCTGCGGCAGCAGACATTCGTTCAAGAGAATAACTGTCTAATACACCGGCGGTATATTCTCCTTTTATCAGACCGGCCAGCTTCCATGCCAGATTTACGGCATCCAGCATGCCAGAATTCATTCCCTGCCCGCCGGCAGGAGAATGGACGTGCCCTGCATCGCCAATAAGGAAACAGCGCTGAACACGGAGACGCTCTGCTGTTCCGTGATATAAATTATATACTGAGAAGCTGTCGCACTTTTCTTCCTGCAGGGGCAGCCCTATCGTATAGGTCAGATAGGGTTTAAGATCTGAGAAGTTAAGACCAGCTCTTCCCCTGAGATTTTTCGGCAGCACCCCGGTGAAGCGGGCCCGATGATCACCGGTAGGCAAACAGATCACAAAGCCCTCTTCTTTCAAAAAAACCTGTATGGTCCCGGCATCTATTTTTTGTGTAAAAGATACGTCTGCCAGATAAAACTGATGATGATGGCTCCCCCACCTGAATGGCAGAGCGAGAAGCTCCCTTACCTTACTTGATATTCCATCTGCTCCGATAAGCCAGTCGCAGGAGATGTTCTCTTCTCCCCAGTCACTTTTAACAACTGCTTGTACTCCCTCGTCTGTCTGATGGACAGCTGTAATCCGCGAGTTCCAGTAAACCGGACAGGCATGGGCCGTCAGATAATCAAGCAGGATCTTTTCCGTTTTACTTTGCTCCAGGTCAAGAATAAAGGGATAATGGCTTTTATCTTTCCCGAGATCGAAGAGATCCAGGCTAACCGTCTCCTTCTCACTATGAAAAACCAAGTTCTGAATTACATTACCCTGGTCTTTAAAGATCATATCCAGCCCTATCTGCCTTAAGCTCTCAAGGGATCGGGCCTGTACCATCACGGCCTTTGAATGATTGCTCACCGCGGTGCCTGCATCGATGATCAGGGGCTGGATGCCGAAACGAAGCAGCTGGGCGGCCATCATCAAACCCGAGGGGCCTGCACCCACTATAAGCACCTGACTATGACCGGGGAGTCTGTTCATTATTTATAAAGAAGGAAGATAGCCGGCATCTTATGAAAATCCGCTTTTCGTTTCCTCCAATCCTCAACACTGCATGTTATAATTTGTTCATCATCTGCGGTAAGGTTTACTGCTACGCATAATTTTGTTCCCGGGCTGCAGCTGCGAAGAATTTCTTCCAGCATTTGATTATTTCTGAAAGGTGTCTCAATAAATATCTGGGTCTGGTTATACCTTGATGATGTTACCTCCAGCTCCTTGATTTTTTTAGCCCTCTGCCCTTTATCTATAGGCAGGTAACCGTGAAACGTAAAACTCTGTCCGCTGAATCCGGAGGCCATCAAGGCTAGCAGTATGGAACTTGGCCCAACCATCGGCACCACCCTGATACCTCTCTTATGAGCCTCAGCAACGATTTCTGAACCGGGATCTGCCACGGCCGGGCAGCCGGCTTCACTCATCAAGCCAACATCGGCACCGGCTTCGAGCTCCTGAAAGTAAGACCTCATATCATTTTTTTCCGAGTGTTTCCCATACACGTGGATAACAAGTTCGCTCTGAGGCCTTCGCAGTTTCATGGCTTTAAGCCAGTAACGTGCTGTTTTTTCGTTTTCAACAATATAGGTGCTGACATTGTTAATAATATCGCTGTGATATAAAGAAAGCACCTTATCGGCCGAATTTTCAGCTAAAGGCACTGGTATTAAAAAAAGCTTCCCTTTTGGCATTGTTGCAAATTTGATCTTTTTTCTTTATTTATTGTATAATATATAATCTTAAGCGTATGAGGTCACTAAGCGTTAACTGGTTTATAGAAGGCTCTGTCGATTTTGAACATAAAAAATACCAGCTGCTGGCTTATCTTCAGCAAATCAATCAGCATTTCCATAAAACTAAATTATACCCTGATCTCACTGATCTGGTATTTCATTACAATAACCTGCTCAGGTTCAAAGAAAATAAGTCTGCCCTGCAGAAAGCTTTTCCTTCCCGCCTTACCAATGCCGATATTGAAGCGGTTAAGCTTACGTACGAGAAGATGATACATGATGATGAGGTGATGCAGCGTATTGAGCAGATAATCGGCTATTCATTGAGAAAGCTGGATCCCGCAATTAAGGAAGGAAAAGAGATTTATGAATTTGTTGAAAGCCGGATAAAAATAGAAGCTATTGGTGTTATTCCGCTTTACCCTTTTCATGGCTACCTGTTATTACGTAACGGAGATGAGAAAACAACAAACGTTTATGAATACCAGGTAACAATATTTGAGGGCAAGGACGAAAAATACCGCGGAATAAATACGCTGTATCTTACCAGTTTTGAGCGTAATATTATTTATACACCGGAAGCCATCAGGAAAGAGCTGATACACAAAAGAAGAGAAGTTCCCAATCCGGCAGTTTATCATGTAGAAACGGATATAACTTTTCCTCTTGAACAAACACTTCTTCCCTTAGCCAAGAGAAGTCTGATCAAGCATATTTCCACAGCGGCCTGACAGGCCCTGAAGCCGGTTTTTATTATTTGGTTCCGGGAGCATGGATTTCTTTAACGCTCATAGGAATTAGCTTTTTAGTTTTCAGATAAGTAATACTAACTACCAGCAAGGTCATTCCTCCTCCAAATACAACGGCCGGAACCACTCCCATAAGCCTGGCAGTCAGGCCTGATTCAAACGCTCCTATCTCATTGGACGAACCTATGAACATAGAATTGACAGCAGATACCCTGCCGCGCATTTCATCGGGCGTTAGAAGCTGCATTATCGTTGAGCGGATTACGACACTCACGCTGTCAAATACACCTTCAAAGAACAGGAAAACCAGTGTAAGATAGAAATTAGTAGACAAACCATAACAGATAATGGATAAGCCAAAACCGGTTACAGCGAAGAGCAGATTGCGCCAGGGCTTATTCATCGGCGAATGCCTGGCCATAAAGAGCATGGTAAGTACTGCTCCCAGAGCCGGCGCTGCTCTCATTATACCGAATTGTTCGGCGCCGACGTGCAGCACTTCGCTGGCGACGACAGGTATAAGAGCCACGGCTCCGCCAAAAAACACAGAGAACAGATCAAGACTCATTGCACCAAGCATCATCCTGCTGTTGAAAACAAACCGGATACCTTCCGACAGGCTTTTTACAATACTCTCTTTAGGAACAAATACCGGCGGTCGTTTTTTTATAAAGAAAATGCAACAGAACGATATGGCGAGAAAAACGAGAATAATGAAAAACGTAACAGAAATACCCGAATAGGCATAGATCAGTCCGCCTACTGCGGGCCCCGCTATTGAAGCAACCTGCCAGCTGGTACTATTCCATGTCGAGGAATTAGGATAATGTTCCCGGGGAATGATAAGTGCCATAAGGGAGAAAGTAGCCGGTCCCATGAATCCCCTTGCTATACCTATAACAAATATCATAGCATAAATAATCCATACGACATGGCGGATACCCAGACTTCCGGATATTACAGGAAGGGTTATGGCAAAAAGAACAGAGGAACAAATGAACATCCCTCCCAATATCCATTTCAGCAGAAAGGTCTTTTCAGATTTATCAGCGACGTATCCGCCGTAAAGAGCAATACCGATGGCAGGGATCGCCTCTGCTAATCCGATCATTCCCAGGGATAGCGGATCCTTCGTAAGATGGTAGATGTACCATCCTATGACCACCGCCTGTATCTGATATCCGAAAGTTAAGAAGAAACGCATCCCAAGGAATGACCTGAATTCGGGAAAACGTAATGCTATATAAGGGTCTTTTTTTTCTGCTGTATTACTATCTGATTCCACCGTATACTGATAACGCTGTCAAATTTACGGAATTAGCTCATGAAATTTTATTCCAGTTGATTGTTCTTTCCTTTTTTAAAAAATGCTCTTTAAGTAATTGATTCTTCTCTTCCTTAAGTTCAGGATCCTCATCGAATATTCTGATCACTTCGTTTCTCGCTTCTGTTAAAATCTGCTGATCGCTGCTGAGGTCTGCAATTTTAAGATCAAGTACCCCGCTTTGCTGGGTGCCTTCGATATCTCCCGGGCCACGCAGCTGCAGGTCAATCTCAGATATCTCAAATCCGTCGTTCGTTCTTACCATAGTTTCCAGCCGTATCTTTCCTTCACGGCTCAGTTTGCTACCGCTCATCAGGATACAAAAAGACTGCTCAGCTCCGCGGCCTACCCGTCCTCTTAACTGATGCAGCTGCGATAAGCCGAACCGCTCTGCATTCTCTATTACCATAACGCTGGCATTCGGCACATTCACCCCCACTTCTATGACAGTCGTTGCGACCATGATCTGGGTCTCTCCTTTAACGAACCGCTGCATTTCGAATTCTTTATCGGCAGGTTTAAGTTTACCATGGACAATACTGATCCTAAAGCCGGGCAATGGGAACTCCCTGGATATTGCTTCTATTCCTGCTTCAAGATGCAGGAGGTCGAGTTTCTCGCTTTCTTTAATCAATGGGTATACCACATAGACCTGCCTGCCTTTTGCGATCTCCTGACGCATAAAGCCGAACATTCTCAGGCGCTGACTTTCATACAAATGCACCGTCTTAATTGGTTTTCTTCCTGCCGGAAGTTCATCAATTACAGAGACATCCAGATCTCCGTACAAGGTCATTGCCAGCGTTCTGGGAATGGGGGTTGCCGTCATCACAAGAATATGAGGAGGCACTGCATTTTTCTTCCATAATCTTGCTCTTTGCTCTACGCCAAAACGATGCTGTTCATCAACTACAGCCAGGCCAAGATTCCTGAACTGAACGGCATCCTCAAGCAGGGCATGCGTACCTATGAGGATATGCAATGATCCGTCTTCAAGTGCAGTGTGTATCTTTTTACGTTCCTTCTTTACGGTTGAACCTGTTAAAAGGGCTACTTCTGCCAGCCCGTCTGAAAGTAAATTCTTTATAGATATGTAATGCTGCTGTGCCAGAATCTCTGTCGGAGCCATCAGGCAGGCCTGGCATCCGTTATCTATAGCCAGCAGCATGCTCATCAGCGCTACTACAGTTTTTCCGCTACCCACGTCTCCCTGTACCAGGCGGTTCATCTGCACCCCTCGCTGTGTATCTGCACGTATTTCTCTTATAACACGTTTCTGGGCATTTGTAAGGTCAAAGGGGATATTTCTGGTATAAAAAGTATTAAACCGTTCGCCCACCTGTTCAAATACCTGACCTTTAAACTTCTGCACACGCAGCACTTTGTTCTTAAGAAGCTTCAGCTGAACAAAAAACAGTTCCTCGAATTTCAGCCTTCTTGTGGCTTGTTCAAGTGAATGCTGGTCTGGCGGGAAATGAATATTGGAAAAAGCCTCTCTTCTGGATTGAAGTTTATATTTGGCAAGCAGGTAGGCAGGTAGAGTTTCCTCAATTTCTCTTGATACAACCTGGAGAACAGCCGCCGTAAGTCGCTGCAATCCTTTTGTATCCAGTGAAAACTGTTTGAGTTTCTCGCCCGAGCTATATACAGGCTGGAGTGTCAAGTTTCCTGTCTTTTCAGCGCCGGGATTAAAAAGCTCCAGTTCAGGGTGAGGAATTGAGATTCTGCCGTTAAATTCATTAGGTTTACCGAAGACGATGTAAACCTTGCCGGTATGCAAAGCTCTGTCTACCCAGCCAATTCCCTGAAACCAGATTAATTCTACAACTCCGGTTTCATCCTTTAACAGGGCTACCAGTCTTCTTGACCGCTTATCTCCGACTATTTCTTTTGCTGTTATTCTGCCTATTGTCTGAACGGAGGGCAGATCGCCGTTCAGCTCTCTGAGCTTGTAAAATTTGGTACGGTCTATGTACCTGAAAGGAAAATACTGAAGCAGGTCATAAAAAGTAAAAATACCGAGTTCCTTCTTCAGTATTTCGCCTCTCTGAGGGCCGACACCCTTAAGATATTCGACAGGAGTCTTTAAACTATACTCGGCCAATTTTATCTTTTTAGTGAAGCATGAACCGGTAAATGTCTTAACCGAACGCCATTCTTAAACGGCTATTGCAGTTACAGATATTTCTACATTAACATTTTTAGGCAAACCTGCCACTGCTACTGTTTCTCTCGCCGGAAAAGTACTGTTGAAATATGAGCCGTAAATCTCATTAACTCTTGGAAACAGAGACATGTCAGATAAAAAGATAGTGGTCTTAACAACGTTTTCGAAATCCAGTCCGGCTTCCTTTAATATTGCTGCAACGTTTTTCATTACCTGGTGAGTTTCATCTTCTACATTTGCAGTAACAAGCTCGTTAGTAGCGGGGTCAATCGCAATTTGTCCGGAGGCATAAAGTACATTATTCACAAGTATAGCCTGGCTATACGGGCCGATAGGAGCGGGGGCGTTGGGTGTATTTATAATCTGCTTCATAATTTATTCTGATAATACGAGAAATTCACAATCCTTTGCAGCCATATGCCGCATGTAATACAGTTTATTTAAGTATAAACCAATCTATGAGTTTATAGATCAGGCCTGCAAGAAACAGAACTATCGCAGTTGCATTAATAAAATGCATTATTTTCAGATTGAAATTTTCGGGCCTTTCGGGATTCTTTTTCCTGAAGAAATACATAAGATCAAATATAAAAAAAAGAGGGCTTCGATTGAAGCCCTCTCTGATAATATGCTTAAGATACTATATTATCTAATTATTTGATGTCGACACGACGGTTCTGAGAACGACCTTCTTCAGTAGCGTTTGAAGCTACCGGACGGCTTTCGCCATAAGCTCTAACAGTTACACGGTTTGCATCAACACCAGAGTTAACTAAGTAAGTTTTTACTGAATTAGCTCTGTCGCGAGACAAGTTCATGTTGTACTGCTCAGTACCTTCAGCAGAAGCATGTCCTTCTAAAGTAACAGTTGCAGAAGAGTTAGCTCTAAGATCAGAAGAAACCTTATCTAAAGTAGGATAAGAAGAAGTTCTTAAAACTGAGCTATCAAACTCAAACTGAATTGTTCCTGAAGCAGCAGCTGAATCAGCACTAGCAGGGAACTGAATAGGGCAACCAGCACCATCAACAACAGTACCAGCAGGAGTTCCAGGGCATTTGTCGAATTTATCAGATACACCATCACCGTCAGCATCAGCTGACAATTGGTTAACAGTGCTTTCCAATGTGCTTACACGGTTCTTTAAAGCTTCAACTTCCTGACGTAATGTAGGATCTTTTAACTCGTCGTACATTGCAGCAACTGGATTTGACCACTGAAGACTTGGTTTAGATTTTTTACCAAGTGTGAATTCAAGACCTGCATAACCATAAGACCATTTGTCTTTGTTAGAGCGTCCGCCTACCCAGGTTGCATCAAGGTTATCAGCATCAAGGAAGTTAACATCATAACCTAAGTTCAAGGCTACAACATCACCTAATTTGAAGTTCGCACCTACTCCAACCGGAATAAACAGTTCGTTACGAGAATTTGCATCTGGCTCGTAGTTAGTTAAACCAGCACCACCTTCAACGAAGAAACCAACACTTTTAGTCCTGTTAAGGAAAGATACGGTTCCTACATTAATTACACCCTTTAAAGATACTGCGTAGTTAATGTCTGTTTTAAAGTCCGGGCTTACACCTGCAGGAAGAGGAGTTCTGCCATCGCTGGTATCCCACTGTCCTGAAACGGTTCCAAAATGACCGCCTAATTTGATACCGAAAGAAGGAGCAAGTTGTTTTTTGATGAAAAGACCTGCACCGAATTCTGTGTTCCAGTCATTGTAATCGTTAGATCCGAAAGGAATTACAGGAGTTAGTACACCTGCGTTAACACCAATAGACCATGTTCTGTACTGCCCTCTCCCACCAAATACCGTGGCGGTAGAGGAAGCTGTTGCAGTAGTGTCTTGTGCAGAAGCAGATAATCCTGCTACTGCCAACACTGAAGCTGCAAAAACTTTCTTTAATGTAGAATAATTCATGCTGTGTTTTTTTTAAGGTTAAACAATTTTTAATTGCGTAATTTTTTACAAAAATAAATATAAGTTTGATTTTCCCAAATCAACCAAATACTGTTCCATTTTCTTCTGCATTAAACAAAGCCAATAAGCAAAGGTTTGAGCTTTGTTCAAATTTTTCTATCGCCCAAATGTACTATAATAATAACAATTTATATAAAAAGGTTCGTAATAGTTATTTTAATAAACTGAAAAACAAGATACTCGGGTATAATTTTGTTCGCAAAACAACAAAAATATTTCATTACAAAACAAATTACGCCAAAGTTTATCTGATTTCAATATTTTTGCCATTAGAAGCAGGTTCATTTAAACGGAGAGGTTTTGTGTACTATTTTAAATACGGAGAATATATATAGGGCGATTTTCAGGATTAATACAAATTAAATAGAAGAAAATCAGACACTTAACCATCTGTTTGAAAAAAATCAACTATTAAAATGTAGCGAAATTTAAAACTATCCGTATAAGATAAGAAAAGAGTGCCTCGATTTTAAATGAAGAAGCATTCCAGACGGTTTGTAAAGACGCAAAATTTATTATATTTAGAAAACTGGTAGTTTTATATTATGATATATCTGCAGTCGGCATAATACCGGGATGCCTGGCATTCAAATCAACAAAAACATGTTTTTATATGTTTAGAAAATATCTGGCACAAAGAATGAACAGTATTAAATGTAAAATAAGTGCAGAGGGATAATGATTGCAGAAAGAAACCTTAAAGTTTCGTTAATTATTTCTACCTATAACTGGCCACAGGCTCTTGAACTGTGCCTGTTGAGTGCTAGAGATCAGACACTTCTACCTGATGAAATATTGATCGCTGATGATGGATCGCGGCAGGAAACGCTTCAGCTTATCAGTTCATTTAAAAACAATTTGACTATTCCGTTAATACATGTATGGCACGAAGATAAAGGATTCAGGAAAGCGATAGCCCTGAACAATGCCGTAAAAAAAAGCAGCGGGGATTACATTGTCCAGATAGACGGGGACGTTATACTGGATGCTCATTTTATACAGGATCATATTGCTTCGGCCGAAGAGCAGGTTTTTCTAAGGGGTACAAGGGCATTATTAAGTCCGGACAAAACCAAAAAGCTGATCGATGAAAAAAAAATTGAGTTAAATGTATTTTCATCAGGCGTTCTTAACCGAAACAATGCATTGAGGTCTTCTTTGTTAAGAAAAGCAGGAGCAAGAAAAGAAATGTCAGGACGTAGTGTAAGAGGAAGCAATTTGTCTTACTGGAAGTCTGATTTTATAAAAGTAAACGGTTATAATAATGACCTGACGGGCTGGGGACATGAAGATGAGGAACTGGCTACCAGGTTTATAAATAATAATATAGTGAAAAAGATCATTAAATTGTGTGCAGTGCAATATCATTTACACCATCCTATAGCATCGCAGAATAATGAACCTCTTCACAGAAAGGCTGTTGACGAGGTCAGAGCCGGTAAAATAAAATTTTGTATAAACGGTTATAATAAGTTATAATAAGATTGAAGTTTCAGATGAATAAGAAAGTATCAGTTTCATTAATAATTTCCACCTATAACTGGCCGGAGGCTTTAAATCTTTGCCTGTTAAGTGTTTCTCAACTGAATGTTCTACCGGATGAAGTGATTATTGCAGATGATGGTTCATCTTACGAAACGACTCTTTTAATAAAAAGACATCAAAAAAACTTCCCTGTGCCACTTGTTCATGTGTGGCAGGAAGATGAAGGCTTTCAGTTATCGAGGATAAGGAATAAAGCAATTGCAAAAGCCCAGTGCGACTATATAATACAAATAGACGGCGATCTGATATTACACCCCTCCTTTGTAAAGGATCATATCGATATAAGCAGGAAAAACACATTTGTATCCGGCAGCCGGGTATTGCTGAATGCAAGCCTTTCCAATGTAATGCTTACCAACCTGGATACATCTGTAAATGTACTCGGCGGTGGAATTACCAATTTACTGAACGGCCTTAGGATTCCTTTTGTAAGAAATTATCTTTTTAAAAACTACAGGGTTAACGATGTAAACACTGTCCGGGGCTGCAATATGGCATTCTGGAAAGAAGATCTGATCGGCGTTAACGGGTATAATGAAAGCATGCACGGCTGGGGGAAAGAAGATAATGAAATTGCGATCAGGCTTGTAAAAAAGGGCTTGCAGAAAAGAACCATTAAGTTCGGAGGTATCGTTTTCCATATTCACCATTCAGAATACTCCAGGAAACATGTCAAACAAAATGTTCAGCATATGGAATATGCTTTAAGGAGCAATTTCAGTTATTGTATCAAGGGTTTAAGTCAGTATTTATGACAGCGCCTCATTTTTAAAATATAACAGCGGCGTCATATACGCTGCTGTAAATTGATCTCCTTTTAAAAATGGAGTATAGTCAAAAAGTATCCGTGAGCAGTTTCCCCCATATAAATTCTACAAAGCCCTCAGTTAGTATAATAATTGTCACTCTTAATGCTGATTCGGTTATCGAAAAATGTATCAGGTCTGTACTTGCGCAATCTTGTAAAAACATTGAGTTGATTATAATAGACGGAGGAAGCAGGGATGGCACTGCAGATATAATAAAAAAATATGAAGATGGCATAGGATATTGGACAAGTGAACCAGATGAGGGAATATACGATGCCATGAACAAAGCACTTGCTCACATCAGCTCCGACTGGGTTTATTTCCTGGGTGCTGATGATGAATTACTTCCTGAATTTTCCTCGCTCCTGCAAGAAATCAAAGATCATAATACAATTTACTATGGCAGTGTTCTTAAAGAGAATAAAAAGTACCTGGGGAAGATGAATCCTTACCAGATCGCGAAAACTAATATATGCCATCAGGCAACAATATACCCGGCATCTGTATTTAAGAAATATAATTTCGATCTTAAATTCGCTATTTCAGCAGATCACGTGCTCAACATGTTGTGTTGGAAAGACGAACAATACAAATTTGAGTTCGTTGACTATATTATTGCCAGATTCAATCATACAGGTGTTTCGTCCCTCACCAAAGACAAACTTTTCGAGAGCCGGAAGGGACGGCTTATACTAGAGAATTTCGGCTGGAAAATCTGGTTGCGTTTTGTATTTAAGAGGTTCAAAGAATCTTTCAAAACCCGTCCCGCTCTCACATAAATCCACTAAAACTCAAAACATTTCGCAGAATGAGTAACTTTGCCGCTCAATGAAAACGTATTTTAGATTATTATCCTTTGCTAAGCCTCTTGAAAAATTTGCTGTTCCATATATCCTGTGCACGGTTTTGGCTGTGATTTTCAACACGCTGAATCTTGCCTTGCTCGCTCCTTTGCTTACTACTCTTTTTAATCCGGCAAATGGAGAGACAACTGTATATACAAAGCCAGATAGCTGGATAGACATCCTGGCCAACTTTAATTATTACGCCCAGGAGATGAACAGGACTCTGGGAACATTTGGTGCATTAAAATTTGTATGTGCCGCGATAATAATCTCAGTGCTGTTAAGTAATGTGTTCCGGTATATCTCACAGCGGGTGATGGAAAACCTGAGGATACATACATTGCTGAACTTTCGCAAGGCTGTTTTTAATAACGTTATGGACATGCATATCGGCTTTTTCAATAATGAGCGAAAAGGTGACATCTTATCTAAAATTGCATCAGACGTGCAGGTAGTACAATTTTCTGTGACTGGCACCTTGCAGGTGGTTTTTAAAGAACCATTCCAATTAATTGCCTACCTGGTAACGCTGTTTTCGATCTCCTACAAACTCACCTTGTTCTCCATTTTATTTTTACCGGTATCTGCATTATTTATAGCCAGGCTTGTCAAGAATCTGAAGGCACAGGCTGCGCAATCCCAGTCATCATACGGAACAATGATAAGCTATCTTGATGAGGCCTTATCCGGGGTTAAAATTATTAAAGCGTTTAATGCGACCGGTTTTATTAAAGATAAATTTCACCGTGAAAATGTAAATTACTCAGAGGTTGGGCGTAAAATGGCTAAGAGGCAACAGCTGGCAGGGCCTGTTTCCGAGTTTCTCGGCGTATTCATGGTCGCAGTTATCGTACTATATGGAGGCAGCCTGGTAATTTCAGGAGATGAAGAGCTCAAAGCAGCCTCTTTCATTACTTATATTGCAGTATTTTCTCAATTGATGCGTCCGGCAAAAGCGCTTTCGGATTCCTTCACTGGCATTCATCTCGGATTAGCTGCAGGGGAAAGAGTGTTAGAACTCATCGACATGACACCAGAAATAAAGGATGCGCCTGATGCCGTTAAACTAAAGAATTTTCAAAATGCTTTGACACTGGAAAACATTACGTTTGCCTATGGCGAGCGGATCATTTTAGATAACGTATCGCTTAAGATTCCGGCAGGAAAACGTGTTGCCCTGGTGGGGCCATCAGGCGGAGGAAAATCAACATTGATGGATCTTATTCCGCGCTTCATAGAGCCAAGGGAAGGAAGAATACTGATTGATGGAACTGATATCAGAAAAATCACCATGGAATCATTAAGATCACAACTTGGATTTGTAAACCAGGAGTCGATATTATTTAATGATACCATCTTTAATAATATCGCCTTCGGTAAGCCCGATGCAACCCGGGAAGAAGTTGAGGCGGCTGCCAGAATCGCCAATGCACATGAGTTTATCTTGCATACCGACGAAGGCTACGATACCAGTATAGGCGACAGGGGTATAAAATTATCCGGAGGACAAAAACAAAGGATCAGTATAGCGCGGGCAGTATTGAAAAATCCGCCTATCATGCTTTTGGATGAAGCTACCTCAGCACTGGATACAGAATCAGAAAAACTTGTTCAGGATGCTCTGAATAAGTTAATGGAAAATCGCACATCTCTTGTTATTGCACACCGTCTGAGTACTATTCAGGATGCTGATATCATTGTTGTGCTGGAAGCAGGAAAAATCGTTGAGCAGGGCGATCACAATGATCTTATGGCTAAAAATGGTCTTTACAGGCGATTAATCGAGATGCAAACTTTTGGTGAGTAAGCATTTATTTATGGTGTGTTATGCAAAGCAGGAATAAGTTCAGGGCAACCAGGTTTGTACTCTTAAAGATTTCGTGGCTCTTTATATTCTTTTCGAGATTAAGACGTGCAGAAAAACGAATTCTTATAATTAAAATTGACGCAATAGGGGATTATATTCTTTTCAGAAATTACCTGGAAGTCTTAAAAAAATCTGAAAAGTATAAAGGATATAAAATTGACCTTCTTGGAAATGTCAAATGGAAAGATCTGGCCCTGGAATACGATAAGGATTTTGTTTCAGATTTCATTTTTATAAATGAAGATGAACTGCTCGTAAAACCACTAAAAGTATTTAAGCTCGGGATAAAGCTGTTTAAGAGGAGATATCAGATTGTACTGCAATCCACTTATTCAAGAACGTTACTCGGCAACGGCATATCCGCCCTCGCATCTCCGAGGGAAAATATATCTTATCTTAGTGATAATGAACATAACCCTCGCTATAAAAAGAAGACAGATAAATTCTACACTTCCCTTATAAAACTCCCGGATACTTCCTATCACGAGCTGGAAAGAAACCATTTCTTCTTTGAAGCAATAACAGGCGAAATCATTCCGTTCCAACAACCATCGTTACATGTTAAAAAAAACAAAAAAGAAGGTATATTAATTTTCCCGGGCTCAAGTACGTATAAAAAGAATTGGGAAAAGGAGAAATTCCTAGAAATTATTAACCGAATACTACAAACAACAAATCACAATGTAATTATTGCGGGAGGCCCGGCTGAAAAATCTATCGCATGTTACCTTGTAGGGCAGTCTCCTTACTACGATAGGATAACTGATAAAACGGGTAATACCACATTACCTGATCTGATAAGTCTTGTAGCCGGATCAAAACTCGTAATTTCAAATGATACCAATACTGTACATATTGCAGCTGCTACTGATGTACCTGCAATATGCATTCTGGGTGGCGGACATTTTGGGCGATTCCTGCCATATCCGGCTCATTTTAAATCAAAGCCTATAAGCATCTTTTCACATATGCCATGTTTTAATTGTAGTTGGGAATGTAAATATCACACACTACATCATGAGCCTTTTCCCTGTATCTCAAGGGTTAATACGGAATCGGTCTGGAACGAAGTAATAAAACTTGTCTGATTTTGCTTTATTAAAGTAGCAATTCGACATTAAGTTACGTATTGATAGATATAACGATTCAAATACTATGAACATAAATTCAAGCCATGCTGATAATCTGCCTTTGGTTAGTATTATAACGGTTACACTTAACGCCGAAAACTTTTTAGAAAGATGTATTAAGAGCGTACTTTCTCAGGAATACCCCAACATCCAACATATAATATTAGATGGAGGGAGTACAGACGGTACAATAAACATATTAAACAAGTACAATGATTTACTGGCTTTCTGGAAAAGTGAGCCGGATGAAGGAATATACAATGCTATGAATAAGGCGGTCAGACATGCAAAAGGAGACTGGATTGTGTTTATAGGATCCGATGATATCTTATTTAAGGGATTCAGTGATATGGCTTATCTTCTGAAGGAGGAAAACACTATTTATTATGGGGAAAGTAAGTGGAAAGAGGAAATACATGGCGGGGCATTCAGCCTTAATAGACTTACTAAACGGAATCTCTGCCATCAAAGCATTTTTTATCCGAAGGAGGTCTTCAATAAATATCAATATGACGAGGATTATTTAGCGAGGGCAGACTATATCCTCAATATGCAATGCTGGAATGACAAAAAATTCAAAAATGTATTTCACCCTATTCTAGTTTCTGATTATGCTCCCGGCGGATTCTCAGCATATAACCCTGATTATCTTTTTCATACAAACAAAGCACAGTTAATAAAAGAACATTTCGGTTTCTTTTATTATCTTAAATATAAGCTCAGATGCTTTAAGAACACCATAAAGGGCCGTACAGCGGATCCTGACCTACTATATTAAATATAATAATACACTATATTTGGATACTAACATTCAATATAGTGTATTATCAAACCACCTCGCCTGTACTATTTATAATCTTTAACAGGCCTGATACAACTCGGTTAATTTTTGATGAAATAAAAAAAGCCAGACCTGCCAAATTATATATTGCCGCAGACGGCCCTCGTGAAGACAGAGAAGGAGAAAATGTACTATGCAGTCTATCCAGATCAATTATAGAACAAATCGACTGGGACTGTCAGGTTAGCAGCCTTTATCAGATTAAAAATCTTGGTTGTAAAAATGCTGTTGCTTCAGCTATTGATTGGTTTTTCGAAAAAGAAGATGAGGGTATAATACTTGAAGATGATTGCCTGCCAGCCAATGAATTCTTTCGGTTTTGTGATACTCTTCTAACAAAATACAGGTATGATTCCAGAATAAGACATATTGGTGGATGCAATTTACAGTCTGGCATAAAAAGGGGGGATGCATCATATTATTTTTCAAATATGACCCATGTATGGGGGTGGGCTTCATGGAAACGAGCATGGATAGCCTATGACAGGGAACTAAGCAACTATAATATAAACGATGTTCCTACTCAGCTTGGAAAAATTTTCAGTGAGCCGCTGATCATTGAAACATGGACCAATATTTTTATGCAGGTAAAAAACAAAGAGGTAGATACATGGGATTATCAGCTAACGTTTACTAATTTTTTTAATAATGGATTGTCCGCAATGCCCAATGTTAACCTAATAACTAATATCGGATTTAGACAGGATGCAACCCATACGAAACTAACGGACAGCAATGCCAACATACCGTTAGGTACTCTGGATAGTAAGATTACGCATCCCCTATATTTCTTACCAGATAAAGAGGCCGATACATATACATTAACTATAGATTTTCTTATTAACGAAAGAAAAGCCGAACTAGAAAGAAAAAATAAGTGGTTGCGCAGAACGTTTAAACGATGGTTATCTTCGATAAAAAAAGCAGTAGCAAACTAAGTTTTAATAGGTAAGCAACCACGATAATACCGTTAAAAAACGGATTGACATATTGAAACTCTTATTCTACTTTTGCGACTTTAAATTCGTTTTATGATGACAAACCTTAACATGAAAAGCTTTACAAGGCTATTTCTCGCAATTTTATTCATTTCATTCGCAAGCTGTAAGAAAGATTCTGCAGTACCAACCCAAGTTGAATCACATGGCTCACTTCAAAATCCGTTCAACATTTCTGTTATTGGAGATACCCTTCCAAAACTAACGCTTAATCAAATCGAAAAGCTAGGATTGCTCCCAAAACACACAACAAAAAGTGGAGATAAGACATTAAGCTCAGACGACTACAAATTGAAAGTTACAAGAGACGGCGATCTTCACAAATTAAGTGGGACATTCCTTCCTACCGTTAATCTTGTATATAGTGAATGGTATTTAATAAAGGATGATTCAAGAGTCGCCTATATTGGTGCCACTGATAATACAAGTATCAGCTTTAGCATGTACAATCCGGAAGGTGGTGAATATACAGTTGAATGTGTACAGACGATCTACGATTATCCACTTAACAGATATGTCACGTTACCACCGGCAAAGATGAATAAATGGTCTTTACCATATCCTCCTTACAATAAAACTGGAGAATTACTTGTTGGTGCTGAGTGGGTTCATGGCCAGACCCTGATCAATACAAGCAATACTCCTATATTAACTGCTGGGCCGATAAGCTCATCATCCACAATTTATTCAAAGAATAATAAGTTCAGATTAACACTACAAAGCGATGGAAACCTGGTATTATACGAGATAACATCAAATGGTGACATTTCCAGATGGAATTCAAGTACACAATGGCAAAGCAATAAGCCCAAATACTTAAATTTTCAACCTTTCGATGGAAATTTAGTTTTATATGCATCGCCCAACTCAAATTCACCGTGGGGTTCCCAAGTTTATTCCTACACTAATGCATTTGATTCAAACCGGGGTATATATGCATTGCAAAATGACGGTAATTTTGTCATGTATTACCCAACAAAGCCTGGTTATTATTATGCAGTCGCATCGACAGGGACACAAAATGGCTTAAGTTACAGAAATACAAAAATAGAACCAGACAAATAGGGTACAACGGGCACTTTTAATAAGTGGTCGTAATAACATGCGATCACTTATTATTTCCAATTCTCATGTACTACTTAAAAAATATGAATTTGATTATCCTGAAAATACGCCACTTTCGAGGTAAATCTTCAGGGTAGTAATATTTAAAAGGAGTCATATCTAAATATTTGTAATACATCTTTTTGAAGGGATGTGTATTATTATATAGCCACGGCTTACAAATCCCTCCTCCGGTAAAGTGTATTACAACCGGACGAGTCAGAGTCTTTTTTATAAGAGGGTCCTCACTAAATCTTTCATAAAAGACACTTTGAACATTATATCTATAGTCGAGCTGGTAAAAATCTCCTTTTAGTATACCATTAAATGCATCCTGATCCCAAAACTCACATAACTGCGGTTTATTCTTAATGAATTCTGAGATCCGTTCAGTTAAGTTATGTTTACGAAAATATTCCAGATTTAATATCATAACTCCGGAATTAAAGTATAATCTATCTGGTTTTATTCCAAGACCAATTTTCTTTTCAATACTCATTCCCAAATCCGGAACCGCAGCAATAGCAAAATTTTCAATCTGAAGTGATAACAGATCTTCAATATTCCCATTTATCACAATATCAGAATCCAGAAATAATACCTGTTTTAAATCTTTCAGGATTTCTGGAAGCCAAATCCTGAAAAAGGCAGCTGGCGATACGTGATCATCCTTTCTAATTGGCAACGTAGGCAAAACCGTTTTGTCAAATTCTATAAAAACAAGTTTTAATCGGCTATTCCTGAAATATTTCTCAAGCAGTTGTCTGTTTTTCTCTTTTAGCGAATCGAAAATACAGTAAATATTTACATCGGAGTTGATATTTACATTTAAAGACTGAAGCATTACACAGGCATGCTGTATATAATTATCGTCTATTGTTATGGCAATATTGGAAGAAGACATTTACAATGTTGTATAATAAAGGATCACAAATGAGGATGACATGGCGAAAATTCAAAGGCGGGCATTTTCAAAATTAATATTTATTAATGTAACTAACTGGAAGATTTAAGAAATATAAATTTTAAATCTCTTCTGATTTCAAAAATATCTCGTTTATTTTAAGGTGATATAATTAAAAAAATAAACCCTATAAATCTCAAACTTTTGATATGCAGTCCCTTAAAGTTATATACAAATCACACCAAGTAAAATAGTTTCAAAGGCGTGATATATACCGTTAAAAAACGGATTGACCACGCTTATAATTATGAGTTAATTTGAAATATAATAAACTTATACATGAAACATTTTACTAAAGGATTATTTTTGTGCCTGGCGGTATTATCAGGCGGTTGTAAAAAAGAAGTATCGGATCAACGAGATAGTTTAGCGACTTCGATATCATCAAAAAATACAGTTAATATTGCCGACTATAACACTTATTCGCTTCTACCTATTTTTGAATATCAATCATATTTATCTTTGTATAAAATTAACGAGCCTCGATGGGTTTTTACCTATCATTTTACCAATTACCTCCAGCCAACTGTAAAACCATTTTTTGGTGTTAAATTTTTGGCTTACAATAGGCAGATTGAAGGAACGATGCCATTCTATAAATATATGAGATATACAAATAGCAATGGAGATGTTGATTTTGCTTATATGTCTAACAGATCTATTGCTAATACAGGAGGTTGGAACAGTGGTGAAGTTGCTTTTTATGCGTTTCCTGAAGAAACGCCCGAGTCTGTTCCATTATTTGGGATGTTTCATACCGGGCTTTCCAAACATTATTTAACGATTGATTATTCACTTGCTCAACAACTAATAAATTCCGATTCTCAATGGAGACTAGATGGAACTTTGGGATATGTCCTTCCTCCTACGCCCAAACCAACAACAGCGCCTCTACCTGTATATGAATATGGACAAGATAACGACAAGTCACATCTATATACACTAATCAGGACTTATGACGGTGATGGAAACTCGATCTATAAAAGCACGCAATTCAAGGCATATAATACTCAAGTCACTGGTTCTGTCCCTATTTATATATTCAGAAATAATCAGTCAAAGGATTGGGTGCTACAGTCAAACAATAGTATAGCAAATACCGGTGGCTGGGATAACGGAAAGCTTGCATTTTACGCTTTTCCGACACAAGTTCCAGGTTCAATTCCAGTATATGCCTATTGGAATACTTCAGACAACAAGCATCTTTTAACCCTTGATACGGGACTAACAGGAACGCAGTGGTGGAGATATGACGGAATCGCATTTTATGCGGTTCCCAACCAATAAACACTGGTTCGTCACAGCTTTCTAAAAGCATTAAGCCCGAGCTTGTAAGTAATAACTTGAAAGCACCGGCTTAATGCTTTGTGCCAACCTTCTATAGGTAACTCCGGTTAGTTTTGTTTCAGCACCGCTCTTTGCAAGTATGGATTTAAGCAAATTGCCCCGGTTAAATTAGAGCAATCTATCCGAAATCATCCTTTTGGCCTACTCTTTTCCTAAAAATAAAATAAAATAAAACACTATGTTAGTAAATGACTTTAGTGTTATTAGCATAAATGAATACAGAAAAATACGATTATCTGATAGTCGGCTCCGGCTTATTCGGCGCCGTCTTTGCACATGAAGCCACTAAGGCAGGAAAAAAATGCCTGGTTATCGACAAGCGGGACCATGCAGGAGGAAATATATACTGCAAGGAGACAGAAGGCATAAATGTACATCAGTATGGAGCGCATATCTTTCATACTAATGACAAGGAGATATGGGATTACGTAAACCAGTTTGCCGAATTTAACAGGTATACCAATTCTCCCGTAGCTAATTATAAGGGGCAGCTCTACAATCTTCCTTTTAACATGAATACCTTTTATGCTTTATGGGGTACAAAGACTCCTGAAGAGGCTAAAAATAAGATTGAGGAGCAAATTGCCGGCCTTGACATAACAGAACCAGCGAATCTGGAGGAGCAGGCCCTGAAACTGGTCGGAACAGATATCTATGAAAAGCTCATCAAACATTATACAGAAAAGCAATGGGGACGCAAAGCAACGGAGCTACCTGCTTTTATTATCAAGCGGCTGCCGGTAAGATTCACTTATGATAACAACTATTTTAACGATAAATACCAGGGAATTCCTACCGGAGGTTATAATAAGATAATAGAAGGTTTATTAAAAGGGGTTGAGGTTCGTTTAAACACAGACTTTTTCAGGCAACGCGAGGAACTGCAGAATCTGGCCGATAAGATTGTCTTCACAGGAAAAATTGATGAATTCTATGATTTCCGCTTCGGAGAGCTTGAATACCGGAGCCTTAAATTTGAAACCGAAGTATTGGATACTCCGAACTATCAGGGAAACGCCGTAGTAAATTACACCGATTCAGAACCTGCATATACCCGTATTATTGAGCATAAGCATTTTGAATTCGGCACACAGCCAAAAACGGTTGTTACCCGGGAATATCCGCTTACAGGTGCGAAAGGGGCAGAACCTTATTATCCGGTTAACGATGATAATAACTCAGCTATCCTGAAGTTATATCTTGAACTGGCGAAGGAAGAAACAAAGGTGATATTTGGAGGCAGACTTGCCGAATACAGGTATTATGATATGCACCAGGTGGTTGGATCTGCATTAGCAAAAACCAAAAAGGAGCTGGCGGTTTAAAAAGCACCCGGAATTAAGTTTAAACAACAAAGGCTGCTCAAATGAGCAGCCTTTGTTGTTTATTATGATGTAATCAGATCAGTATTTTCGGGTGATTACAATTTTCTCTTTACTTCAACATTTTCGTAGGCCTCTACAATATCTCCAACCTTAATATCATTAAAATTATTAATATTCAGACCGCATTCGTAACCAGCACTTACTTCCTTCACATCATCTTTGAAACGTTTCAGAGAAGCCAGTTCACCTGTGTATACTACCACACCATCGCGGACGATACGGATTTTACTGTTACGGTTAATCTTACCGTCAAGTACCATACATCCTGCGATTGTACCAACTTTGCTGATCTTAAAGGTTTCCCTGATCTCAACGTTTGCTATGATCTTCTCTTCAAACTCAGGAGCCAGCATACCTTCCATCGCCGCTTTCACTTCATTTATGGCATCATAGATGATAGAGTAAAGGCGAACATCGATTTCTTCCTGCTCGGCGAGCTTACGCGCACTGCCTGAAGGCCGTACCTGGAAACCTATAATAATCGCATCGGAAGCAGAGGCCAGCAATACATCAGATTCTGATATCTGACCCACTGATTTATGAATGATATTAACCTGGATCTCTTCAGTAGATAGTTTCAGCAATGAATCTGACAGGGCTTCGATTGAACCATCCACGTCACCTTTAACGATGATGTTAAGTTCACGGAAGTTTCCGATTGCCAGACGACGGCCGATTTCATCAAGAGTAATATGTTTCTGAGAACGGAGTCCCTGCTCACGTTGCAACTGAAGGCGTTTGTTAGCAATCTCTCTTGCTTCTACTTCGCTTTCAAGTGCATTGAACTTATCGCCTGCAGTTGGTGCTCCACCCATACCCAGTACCTGTACCGGAGTAGACGGGCCAGCTTTATCAACCTTTTGTCCGCGTTCATTGGTAAGTGCTTTCACACGACCGCTATAACTTCCTGCAAGAATAGGATCACCTACTCTCAAGGTACCGGCCTGGATAAGAACCGTTGTTACGATACCACGTCCTTTATCAAGAGCGGCTTCAATTACAGCACCTGTAGCACGTTTCTCAGGATTAGCTTTAAGATCGAGCAACTCCGCTTCCAGTAATACTTTTTCTAATAAAAGATCTACGTTAAGACCTGTCTTAGCAGATATTTCCTGCGACTGATATTTACCACCCCAATCTTCAACCAGGATATTCATTGCTGAAAGTTGTTCCCTGATCTTATCTGTATTGGCTCCTGGTTTATCGATCTTGCTGAATGCAAATACGATAGGCACACCGGCTGCCATAGCATGGTTAATTGCCTCGCGTGTCTGAGGCATCACACTATCGTCTGCCGCAATAACGATGATAGCAATATCCGTTACCTTGGCACCGCGGGCACGCATAGCGGTAAACGCTTCGTGACCCGGCGTATCAAGAAATGTGATCTTACGACCATCCTCCAGTTTCACTTCGTAAGCGCCGATATGCTGGGTAATTCCTCCCGCTTCGCCTCCTATGACGTTTGTTTTACGTACAAAGTCGAGAAGCGATGTTTTACCATGATCGACGTGGCCCATTACAGTAACGATAGGAGCACGTGGAAGCAGATCCTGTTCTTTATCCTCTTCTTCAAGACTGGCTTCCTCATCTTCAGGTTTAACAAATTCTATAGCATAACCGAATTCATCGGCGACAATAGTAAGCGTCTCTGCATCTAATCTCTGGTTAATGGACACGAACATTCCAAGGCTCATACAGGTCGAGATAACCTGGGTAACCGGAACATCCATCATATTTGCAAGCTCGTTAGCGGTTACAAACTCAGTAACCTTAAGCACCTTAGCCTGTAATTCCTGCTCCATTGCTGCTTCTTCGGCTGACTGCGCAATATCATCACGTTTCTGCCTTCTGAATTTAGCTCTCTGAGCAAATTTACCAGATTTACCAGCTCCGCTTAAACGTGCAAGCGTTGCCTTGATCTGGTCTTGTATTTCTTTTTCTGATGGTTCTTCTTTCTGAGAATCAGTACGTCCGCCTAATTGCTGGCTTCTGCCCCGGAAGTCGGGACGTCCTGCGTGCTGACTGCGCTGAGGACCGGTAAAGTTAGGCCTGTTGGCATGTTGATTACCACCGCCTTGCTGCTGGCCGCCCTGGGCTTGCTGGCCACCTGCATGCTGGCCGCCCTGAGTGTTAGGCCTGGCGCCACTACCCTGCTGGTTATTCTGGCCTTGCCCCGGATGTTGTTGCCCCGGTGCATCTTTTCTTTTACGCTTTCTCTTATGGTCGTTGTTATTGACATTGGATGACGATGCCACAGGCTGGTCCCTTTTACGGGGCTGCTGGGCAGAAAGATCAATCTTACCGATAACGTTTGGACCGGTAAGTCTCTGAGCTTTTGCGCGTATAACGTCATCGCCAGCCGGTTCTTCAACTGCCGGAGGCTGTGCTGCCTGTTCTTCGGCAACGGGTGTTGATGGTGTTGTCAAAGGTTCCTCTTTAGGGATATCTGCCACAACAGGTGCAGGTGGCTCTGCTGAAATATGCACGGGTTCAGCCTTTTCTTCCGGTGCGGCTGCCACAGGTTCGGGCGCGGCCTGAACTTCCGGAACAACGGCAACCGGCTCTGGAACTGGTACGTGTACCGGTTCGGGCTTGACTTCTTCTTTGACAGGTTCCGGAACTGGTTCATGTACCGGCTCTGGTTTCACCTCTGCCTTAATTTCCGGTTTCACCTCTGGCTCGGGTTGTGGCTTGTTTTCCTCTGCCGTCTTAACTTCCGGCTTTGGCCGCTTATTAAGAGCATCCAGGTCAATCTTCCCAACAACCTTCACGCCAGGTAAAGAAGAATCATCCTGACTCTTTTCCTGTTCTTCTTCTAAAACTGGCTTTGGCTTTTCTGCCGGAACATGAGGAATAAACGATCCTGTATTTTTAATAAGAATTTCTTCCTGTTCAAAATCATTGTTGCGACGAGTTGGTTCCTGTCTTTCGGTCGCAGGAGGGGGCGTATCGTCACGGCGTATTTTTCCAATAACGATCTGGCGTGCTTCATCGCGCACGATCTTATCGCCCTGATACTCCTTTAAAAGAGCATCATACATCTCCCCGGTGAGTTTTGTGCTTGGCTTAGGATCAACCTTAAAGCCTTTTTTATGTAAAGACTCTACCGCAGTCGACAAACCGATATTAAGCTCTTTTGCAGCTTTTAGTAAATTTATGCTTTTACCTTCTGACATCTAAAAAAATTACCTCTCGCTAAAATTTAAACAAAAGTACGTTTTTATCTCATTAATTAATAGCGGAACCTAAATCAGTGCTTACTTATTCAAATTCTGCATTTAAAATACCTAATACTTCCCTAACTGTGCTTTCCTCGAGATCTGTACGCCTAACCAGCTCATCTACAGACAATCCAAGAACGGATTTCGCCGTATCTAAACCAATACGCTTAAATTCGTCTATGATCCAGCCGTCTATCTCATCAGAGAATTCTTCCAGATCAACATCCTCATCGTCTACATCTGATTCGCGGTAAACATCAATTTCGTAACCGGTAAGTTTACCTGCAAGTTTTATATTATGTCCGCCGCGACCAATAGCGAGAGACACCTGGTCTGGCTTCAAATATACCGCAGCACGCTTATCCGAATCATCCAGCTTTATGCTTGTAATTTTAGCCGGACTTAAAGCACGTTGTATATAAAGGGAACTATTATTTGTAAAGTTAATTACATCGATATTTTCATTTTTCAATTCACGTACGATACCGTGGATGCGTGAGCCTTTCATACCCACACAAGCTCCAACCGGATCAATACGGTCATCATACGACTCTACAGCAACTTTGGCACGTTCGCCAGGTTCACGTACAATCTTCTTGATCGTGATCAGACCATCAAAGATCTCAGGCACTTCAAGTTCGAACAAACGTTGTAAGAAGTCAGGAGCTGTACGTGAAATGATGATCTTGGGATTGCTGTTCATCATATCCACCTTTGAAACTACGGCACGAACGGAATCTCCCTTCTTAAAGTAATCGGCAGGAATCTGCTCTGTTTTAGGAAGGATTAATTCGTTACCCTCATCATCAAGAACCAATGTTTCCTTCTTCCATACCTGATAAACTTCGCCTGTAACAATTTCGCCTACACGATCTTTATATTTTTTGAAGATTTCGTCTTTTTCAAGCTCGAGGATCTTAGATACAAGGGTCTGGCGCGCAGCAAGTATTGCGCGACGGCCAAAACTCTCCAGGGTGATCTGCTCAATAAAGTCGTCTCCTACTTCCAGGTCAGGGTCTATCTGATGCGCTTCTGCCAGCTCTATTTCAAGGTCATCGTCTTCAGAAAACCCATCTTCCATTACTGTTCTTGTACGCCAGATCTCCAAATCCCCATTGTCAGGATTTACGATTACATCGCAATTTTCATCTGTTCCATACTTTTTACGGATCATACTACGGAAAACTTCCTCAAGCACACTGATCACTGTAGGCCGGTCGATGTTTTTAAAATCTTTGAACTCCTGGAAAGAGTCAATCAAATTAATATTGCTCATTTTTACTTAAATGAAATTAACACCTTTGTTTCTGTTATCTGATCAAAAGGAATAAAGCTTTCTATCTGTCCGCTTTTTTTCCCTTTTTCTTCTCCTGTTGCTCGTACAGGCTTCGTTTTTTCTTCTATTGTTATACCCTCTTCACTTACCTGGAGAAGTTTCCCTTCCCGTTTTGAGGCATCCGCAAGTTTAATACCAACGGTTCTTCCTGCATTCTTCTCATACTGTCTCTTCAGAGTCAGCGGAGTATCTATCCCGGGAGACGATACTTCAAGATTATAAGCATGCTCAATAGTGTTTTCCTCCTCAAGATGAAACCCCACATGTCTGCTTATCGCAGCACAGTCAGCAATTCCGATGCCCTGATCTCCATCCATGAGTATTATCAGCTTTCCGTTAGAATGCATCTTAACATCTACAAGGAAAAGGTCCGGGCGGTCGGCGATCTTCTGCTCTACTAATTCACTTACCTTCTGCTCAATGTTCATAATTTTCCTGTAAAAGAAAAGAGGGGACGCAATGTCCCCTCTTCTCAGATGATGCAAATATAAAAAAAATATTTTATTCAAGAAATTGATATACAAATGGTTTTTCTAATATTCCAGTACAACGTCAGAAAAAAGCGGCTGCATAACAATGATAATAAGGCCGCAAAAGATTATTACCGGCCATCTTGTTAAACAAAACAATAAGTCTGAGCGATTATTATCTTAATATTGTATCAGGATTTAGATAAGAAATTACAATGAAACTAATAATCGAAATTTTATTAATGGGAGTTGCTGTATCAGTAGCAGCCTTTCTTATTCCCGGCGTCTATGTAAACGGCTTTGGCAATGCCATTATCGCTGGATTTTTGATTGCGCTTGCAAATGCAACGATAGGTACTATTTTGAGGATCTTTACATTTCCAATTAATTTCCTTTCCCTGGGCCTGATGTCTTTTGTAATTACAGTACTTATGGTGTTGCTGGTAGACAGCTTCATGGATAGCTTTAACACCTCCGGCTTTGTGTCTGCACTAATATTTGCTATTGTACTGTCCCTGATAAAGATGGTGTTCGGCTCATTGAAAAAAGACGATTAATTATCTTGAGCCCAAGGCCTTTATCACGCTTGGGGCTATATCCTCTTTTGCTTTGTTCCAGACCTCTGCATTATCAGCATTCTTAAATACTCTGCTGATTACCGTTATAGCTGCCGCCCTCACGTAAGAACGTTCATCATTAATGGCTGTTGCTTTCAATTCATCGTATACCGCAGCTCTTTCCTGCTCCTGAAGGTAGACCACAAAATTAACGGCCATCAGTCTTATCCGCCAGCTCTGATCTTTTAAAGCACTCATTACTGTTTGCCTGGCCAGTTTATCTCCCTTGATTCTCTGAAGTGCATTTATTGCTTCGAAACGATCGGCAAATAATGGAGCGTGCTTATACTGGAAAGCATATTGCTCAATACTTTTACGTTCAGTTTTTTCAGCAAGCAAATATTTATCAGCATCAACATTTACGAGTTGAGGCTCTGAGGGTGTGTCAAAACTAAATATCTCGCTTTGTTTATCTAATACCACTTCATGCCTTTCGGCCTTCCCGTTCATGTATATATCAATTGCAAAAGGTAGGCGGTATACGGCAACTTTTGCTAACTGCTGTTCCTGTTTTACGGTTACAAGGGTTTTCCGTGCCGAAGCATCGTAACTGGTAGTTATATTGAGTACAGGATGTCCGGAAGCCAAAAACCACTGATTAAAGAACCAATTCAGATCCTGCCCTGTCACCTCCTCAAATACCAGCCTGAGATCATGGATTTCGGCAGTTTTAAAAGCGTAACGGTTCAGGTAAAGATTAAGCGCTTTAAAAAAAGCATCGTCTCCTACAGTCTTGCGTAACATATGTAATATACGTCCGCCTTTCTGATAGCTGACAACATCAAACATATGTTCACGATCGGCATAATCGAACCTTATAACGTCCCGGCCAGTCCTGTCGCTTTTCAGATAAGCATTCTGGTCATTCCATCCGTTAAAATCAGCATAATCACGGCCATACTTATATTCGTTCCAGAGGTATTCACCATATGTCGCGAAAGACTCGTTTAAAGGCAGATTCGACCATGACTCTGCAGTAACAAGATCTCCGAACCAATGATGAAAAAGCTCATGAGATATTATATCCTCATGGTTCTCATCAAGGTATTCCCCTTTTGACATATTCATCCGTTCGAAAAAGACCGTTGCTGTGGTATTTTCCATCGCACCATCATTAAAATCGCGCACCACGATCTGGGAGTACTTTTCCCATGGAAATTCATAGCCAAGCTTCTTCGAGAAAAAGCTTATCATTTCGGGAGTCTTTCCAAAAATAAGTTTTGCATTACCCGCAAATGCAGGCTCCATATAATAGTTTACTTCCTTATCTTCCCATTTATCTTTTACTACTGTAAACTCGCCTCCGGCTACCATAGTAAGATAGGTTGAATGCGGCTCGTCCTGTCTCCATATATCGGTCCGGGTACCGTCTCCGTTATCCATTGAAAAATCAAGCGATCCGTTTGAAAGAGTAGTAAATTTTTTTGCTACAGTAAGACTTATTTCCTGCGTCATCTTTTCCTGCGGGCCGTCTATTGTAGGGAACCAGGTTGAATTGTTTTCTGTTTCGCCCTGCGTCCAGAACTGCTGCGGTTTCTTAAGATCGGAGCCATTGGGGTTTATAAAATTAAAGCCTCTCTCAGCTGCGGATGGAATATCAGTACCAATCTTCAGCTTATTCGGCATGGCAACATAGTCTATAAACACCGTAAACTTCTGATCTTTTTTGTACGTCTTATCGAGTTTTATTGTAATGAGCTTGTTATCGTAGGTGTATTTTAAAGGCAGGGAATCAACGTCGCGGATCAAACCTACTCTGTTAATCCTGAATCCTTTGGCATTCAAGACAATTTTGTCAGACGGGTAAAAATATGGCTTAGCATCAATGTAAGCTTTCCCGATTACAAATGTACTGTCCCAGTCAAGCCTGAGGTCCAGCCTGGTATGAATAATATCAATATCTTTTGAATAGCTGCCATGATATATAGTAGCACCAAAGGCATTTTCGTTAACAGTTACAGGATCAAGCGTTACTTTTTTTGTTGCACATGCGACAAAAAAAAGAGATGCCGCCAGTGGCAGACCACATTTGAGTATTCTATTCATTAAAAGATATCGTTAATTCAGGGATCGGTTATTTATTTGCAGACACCAGTTTCATTCGGCCAGTAATCCGTCGATTTGTTTTTCGAATTCCTTCGTAAAATCGACATAATGCGTCCCTGTTCCGGGCCCGCTGAATCCGGTATGTATTTTCCGGACGACACCCTTCTTATCTATGATTATCGTAGTAGGGAAGGCATTAAAACTATCCAAAGCCGGTATGCTCTTTAATACTTCTTTATTCGTATATCCTGTAAGCAGCAACGGATAGGTTATATCGAACCTTTTCTGAAGTGCGCCAACGTTTTTTCTGCCTTTTTCAACATCGGGAGTCCGTTCATAGGCCAGCCCGACTACCTCCACACCTCTTTCTTTATATTTTTTATAAAAAGGTGCCAGATAAGCTGTTTCATCCATACAATTAGGGCACCAGGATCCCAAAAACTGAACGATAACCACTTTATTACGAAACCTGTCATCTTTTAATGACACCGGCTTTCCATGCAAATCGTCAAATTTGAATTCAATTTTATGAAGCCCCTTTTTTAAGGATGTGATCGAATAAGCGTCAGGTAAGAGCGCCTTATTGTCGCGTTCTGCGGTCCAGTTTTCAACAGATGATGCTCCCGCATAAAATTTACCCTCAGCAAGAGTACTGTCACTTAAAATATTAGCCGTAAATAAAAAAGCATGAGACCCGTCGAATGTAGAGAGAAAGAGTTTATCGTCAGATACCGAGCCCTCAAGAAATCGGTAATCTCCCGTTGTTGTCAAAAAGGTACCGGTTATTTTTGTCTTATCCTGAACAAACTCACCTACAGCAACAGTAGTATCCTTTCCGTCGGGGCTGATAAACAAAGTTGACCATCTCCCGCCTACGTTAAACTTTGTATTCTCATTTGCTTTAAAGAAGCGCCAGTTTACCCCGTGTTCAGCATTGAAGGGCATGGAAACATCTTTATCTGCAAGATGCCTTACCCAGCTGCCATTCAGAGTACTGCCTTCAATGCCCGCTTTTATCTCCGAATCAAATAAGGGTAAACGGATATTGATAGAATCATTGACAAGAGAAATTTCATCAACTTTAAGTTTCTCCTGGCCGTTTATAATATAAATAAGTTTATGGCCGGCAGAATCGCTTACTTCAAAATTAAACGGTATTTCAGCCAGCGAGTCGGTTTTTAATGTTCCGCGCCATACTCCATTTTTCAAATCCTTTCCCGGGGATCCACATCCGTTAAAAAGTTGAGTCATTACTAAAGCGGAAATAATCAGGATGAGATGTTTCATTTGAAAAGAATAGAAAATGGTTTGAACACAAACCCTCAAAGGGTTGCAGCTTTATCAGCTATTTTTGATTTTACGCTCAATCGCAGTAGTAGAATAACCATCTATATAATCAATGGTTTGTACTTCCCCGCCATTTGCCAGTACAACATCCGACCCTACTATGTTTTCTACGGTATAATCGGCACCTTTTACGAGCACATCAGGTTTGATCCTGCTGATGAGATCAAAAGGCGTTGATTCATCAAAAAGAACCACTGCATCGACAAAAAAAAGCGAGGCAAGGATACGACTCCTTGATCTCTCATCAGTAATAGGTCGGCCGGGCCCTTTCAACGACGAGGTAGATCTGTCACTGTTAAGCCCGATTACCAGTTTATTTCCAAGATCGGCAGCCCTGGCAAGATAATCAATATGACCAAGATGAAGTAAATCAAAACATCCGTTTGTGAAAACGATTTTCTGCTCTCTGAAACGCCACACGCTAATCAGCGGCATCAGCCGGTCCAGGGTAACTACCTTATTCTCCAGTACATCGAGTTTTGTCATTCTTATTTTATAAGGTGATTGTTTTCGTCAGGGAAGACCAGAATGGGCTGATAATTACGAGCTTCGGCCATTGGAAGCATGCCATAAGACATTACTATTATAATATCTCCAACCTGGGCCAGCCGGGCACACGATCCATTCAAACACACAACTCCGGATCCCCTCTCTCCTTTAATTACATACGTTTCGAAACGTGCTCCATTATTGTTATTGACGATCTGAACTTTTTCGTTCGGAATAATATTGGCTGCATCTATTAAGTCCTCGTCGATGGTGATACTTCCCACATAATTCAACTCAGCCTGCGTAACCTTTACCCGGTGTATCTTCGACTTCAAAACCTGAATAATCATTGTGCAAAATTAGCAAAAGTTTAATAGCAAGCATAACGGTGAAATTTGATGAAATATGCATGCCTGAATACAAATTACTTTAATATGATATTGTCTATCAGACGCGTTTCACCGACTTTCGCCGCCACAAGCGCTACAACATTTTCGGTTTCCTGGCTCACAGGGCCAAGGTTTCCGGCGTCCAGGATCTCAAAATATTCGAAATCAATTCCATCGCTGTTCCTGAGAAAGCGTTCGGCGTCATCCCTCAACTCAGAAACCTTTCTGAGACCGAAATCTCCTTTAGCTTTTATCAAAGCTTGTGACAAAGCGAGTGCCTGTTTTTTTTTCATTTCAGACAACCGAACGTTGCGGGAACTCATAGCCAGTCCGTTTTCTTCCCTTTTTATAGGGCACATAATGATCTTAACCGGCATCTCCAGCTTTTCGACCATTCTGTTTATCACTTTTACCTGCTGAAAATCTTTCTGCCCGAAAAATGCGGTATCTGGTTTCACTACGTCAAATAACTTTTTCACTATCTGTGTTACACCCTGATAATGCCCCGGACGAAACTCCCCCTCAAGGATCAGTTCCAGATTTCCCAGATCTATGCACCAGTTTTCATCAGCAGGCGGATACATTTCATCAACAGAAGGCAGAAACAGCACATCGCAACCCGATGTAGCAAGCTTTTCTATATCCTGTTCGACTGTACGGGGGTAATTCTCAAGGTCTTTTTTGTCTGTAAACTGCGTAGGATTTACAAAAATACTGCAAACCACGATATCCACATCGGTAACAGCTGTTTCTATCAGCGAAACATGCCCCTGGTGTAAAGCTCCCATTGTAGGCACCAGCCCAATTGTTCTGCCTTGCAGGCGCGATGCGGAAAGGTACTTTTCTATATCAGACTTTAGGGTAAAAATCTCCATTATATATTTTTTCTAATTGTATTTTGCTATTGATCTGTCTATTGTTATACTGTAAAACTGAGGCTGCACGACAAGGTTTATCTGAGTGGAATAATCCTGTTTCAATGTTTCAGAAATTAATCTTACGGAGTTGCTACTTAGTGCTAATAAATAAAGAACGTTTACAGAACATTCTCTTTCTCTTTGTTTAAGCTTAAATTATGGTATTTCCAATCAGGGTTTCTTTTTTTGTAGCGGCAAAGTTGGTTATTAATGAAAAAATATCAAAGCGGTTTGTATATTTCGTTGATATATCATAATATAATGCTTATATTTGCAGTCCCAAATTCTATTCTTTTAATCTTTAACATTTGGAGATGGCAAAAACGAAGTTACTGTTTATTACCCACGAGATGTCGCCTTTCCTCGAGTTAACAAAAATTTCTGAAATCACACGGCAGCTTCCTCAGGCAATGCAGGATAAGGGTTTTGAGATCCGTATTCTGATGCCGCGTTTCGGCAATATCAATGAACGCCGGAACCGACTGCATGAGGTAATCCGCCTTTCAGGGATGAACATCATTATTGATGAAAACGATAACCCGCTGATCATTAAAGTCGCATCAATACCTTCAGCCCGTATGCAGGTATATTTCCTTGACAACGAAGAGTATTTCCAACGAAAGCACGTTTTCAGGGATAATAGCAATAAATTCTTTGAGGATAACGACGAACGTACGATCTTCTTTTGCAAAGGTGCGCTTGAGACGGTTAAGAAATTAGGTTGGTCTCCTGACGTGGTACACTGCCACGGATGGATGAGCTCACTTGTTCCTGTGTATATTAAAACAACGTACAAGGACGACCCTACGTTTAAAAGTTCTAAAGTGGTTTATTCCATTTACGACAATGGATTTACTGAAAAACTGCATGCTGATTTTTCACGTAAAGCAATAATGAACGGCATGAATGCCGCTCATACTGAGGCATTCAAAGGCTCAGACATTGATGCATTAAACATTGGCGCCGTTACTTACTCTGACGCTGTTGTTCTTGCAACAGCTGATGTAAACGACGAAGTTGTTAAGTTTGTAAGAGACAGCCAGAAACCTATTCTGGAATTTGAAGGAACTTCAGATTTCGAGAATTATTATAATCTGTACGAAGAAATTGCAAACGAAGATCTCGTTACTCTGGCCTGAGAAGACCAGAATTTAATTTCTGCTACATAAAGCTGGCTGAATAGCCGGAAAAAAGGGAAACTGATCATTGACAGTTTCCCTTTTTTATTAGACTGCGAACCTTACTGGATCCGTGAAAACAGGAACAACCCCACGTTCCTTTTGAAACTAAACCATTATCTTAACATGGGCTGGAAATACCTTGAGTATTAAGAGTAAAACTAAAACTTTTATGCTTCCTGGATTTTTCTATATATTAGCATTAACCAATTATGTCCTCATATTCCGCACTTAGTGATATTACTATTGCTGACCTCTTACTGTCAGGAGACCCGGTTGCTTTTACCGAGATCTTTAACCGGTACTGGCACAAAATGTTCGTCCATGCATTGAAGATGACCGGGGACGAGGACGAAGCGGCCGACCTTGTGCAGGAGGTGTTTACAACTCTCTGGACAAAAGCCCAGGCAGGAGAAATACAGATTCAGAACCTCCCGGGCTACTTGTACATGAGCACTCGTAACAGAGTTCTGAATTGTATGCGTCAAAAGAAGACTCAGACGAACCTGGAAGCTGCACTGTTATCATTTATACAGGACAATCAATACTCAGTGCTCGACAAGATAACAGAGCAAGAGCTTGCTTCTGCACTGGATAACGAAATAACTAATCTGCCTCCGGCTATGAGACGGATATTTGAGATGAGCCGCAAGAATTATCTTTCCTATAAAGAGATTGGACAGGCACTGAATATATCAGACAACACAGTAAAAAAACAGATCAGTAATGCTATTAAGATTCTGCGGGTCAAATTTGGCATCTTCATTATTCTTGCACTAAGCAGTATCTTTTTGCTTTTTTTATAAAAAATTTAAATTCTGATACTACTCTCCCTTCCGGCAGGTGTCTTTAACATGAAGACAACCAACTATGCAGCCTGCTGATCCTAAAAAATTAATAAATAAATACCTGGAAGGCAAATGTACGCCCGAAGAGAAATTAATGCTGGAAAGATTTTACCAGCATGAAGCAGCCAAACGTGAACTTCCTCCAGGTGGAATTGATTTTGAAGGAAGGAAAACTAACGCATGGAATACTATTCAAAAAAACATAGCGAAGAAGGCGGCGCCGTCAGGAAGAGTGCACATTTATGATGCAATTCTGGCAGCTGCATCTGTCTTGTTGCTGATCAGCCTTTCGTTCTGGTTCTATTTCGGGAGAGAAAAAAACGAAGGAATGTCAGCCAAAACAGCAAACAAAACTACTACTATAAGTCCTGGCACCGCCACCGCTGTACTTACCCTGGCAGATGGATCTGACATTAGCCTGGATGTTTCAGCCAATGGAACGCTTTCAAAACAGGCCGGTGCGGAAGTGGTAAAAACGGCGAATGGGAGCCTTGCATATAAACCCGGTCAAAAGGAAAACAGCGGAAATTTATCATATAATACCCTGTCGGTACCGAAGGGTGGAACTTATCACTTAACACTTTCTGACGGCTCGGCAGTTTGGCTTAATTCTGCGTCTTCAATAACTTTCCCGGTATACTTCCAGGGCAATGAAAGAGCAGTAAGCATTAGGGGTGAGGCATATTTTGAGGTTGCCAAGAATAAACATAAGCCTTTCCTGGTTCGGTCCGGCGATCAGACTGTCCAGGTTCTGGGCACACACTTTAATGTACAAGCATATGATAACGGACCTTCAGTAACTACTCTCCTCGAAGGTAGCGTAAAAGTGTTAAAGAAAAACTCGCAAACATTGCTGAGACAGGGGCAGGCAGCCTCAGGCAATAACAACTCGGACATGATTACGATCACCGACGTTAACCCTGCCGATGCTATTGCATGGAAACAAGGCTATTTTAAATTCAATAACGAAAATCTGGAAAGTATCATGAACAAGATTGCCAGGTGGTACGACCTCGACATCAACTTCAGAGATGATGTCAAAGAAAAAAAGTTCTGGGGTACATATTCGCGATCCAAGAAGCTTGACGATCTGCTTGATAATTTAGAGGCAACCGGGGATGTCCATTTTAAAATAGAAGGGAGGAGGGTAACAATTATGAAATAAGGCGGAGATTTATAAAGTACAGGCCTTAATAACCAGGAGTGTTGACGCACTCCCGGTATCAGCTTCCGCTGCTAAGGCTTAATTCAATTGCAGTGAACAACCGTTATTATTAAACCTAATATTCAAATGTATAAAAAATTTAACTCACTCCTGTACAGGAGCCTGCCCGGTATTTTCTCTAATTTTTGGCTAAGGATGAAACTAACCCTACTTCTCTCCATCATAGCGCTTCTGCAGGCAAGAGCATCATCTTTTGCCCAGATCATTACCCTTGAAGCACAGCGTCAGCCCGCTGAGATCGTTTTTGACCAGATGAGACAGCAAACCGGCTACGATTTTCTCTGCAGTGCCGATGTTTTGAAGAGCATGAAACCTATTACAATGAGCGCCAAAAGAATGCAGCTCAGGGAGGCACTTACCAGGTGTACAGAAAATCAACCTGTAACTTTTTCAATAAACGATAAAAACAAAACGGTAGTCATCAAAAAGCGACCTGAAGCCGCCGTTTCAGAACCACTTAATAAGCAATTCAACATTGTCCCGGTTACAGGAAAGGTAACAGACGAAAAAGGAGCACCTCTTCAGGGAGTCAGTGTTAAGATAAAAAATACGACAGAAGGGGTGGTGACGGCCCAAGACGGCTCATTCCGCATTAACGTGGAGAACAGCAATGCCGTTCTTATTTTCACTTATGTCGGCTTCGACAGCAGGGAAGTAAGCGTGGGAAACAACAAGGAATTAACCGTACAATTAAAAGAAGCTATGATGTTGCTGGATGAAGTGGTGGCTATAGGCTATGGCACTATAAAACGCCGGGATGCAACGGGGGCTGTAAGTTCTGTAAACAATAAAGATCTTATAGCTGCACCCGTATCTTCACCTCTGGAGGCTATGGCGGGGCGCCTTGCAGGAGTAAAGATAACCGTTCCTGAAGGAAATCCTGATGCAGAAGTCATTATACGTGTAAGGGGTGGCGGCTCCATTACCAGCGATAACTCGCCTCTGTTCATCGTCGATGGATTTCCGGTAAACAGTATTTCTGATATTCCGGCCAATGACATTGAATCAATCGATGTTCTGAAAGATGCCTCTTCGACCGCTATTTACGGATCAAGAGGAGCAAATGGAATTGTATTGGTCACCACAAAAAGCGGTAAACAGGGGAAACTGACTGCCAGTTATAATACCTATGCCGGATTCAGAAACGTGTTGGGAAAAATGGAAGTACTGAAGCCTTATGACTATTTGAAATGGCAATATGAATTACACTCGCTAAGGAACATAAGCTCTCAGTTCACCGATGTATTTGGAGAATTTCTGACCCTTGATCAATATAACGGCGCTGCCGGCGCCGACTGGCAGGAGCAGGTTTTTGGACGCACTGGAAATGTATTCAATCATAATCTCGCACTTTCAGGTGGCAGTGAAAAAATGAAGTTTAACTTTTCTTACAGCCATCTTAAAGACAAGGCTATTCTGCAGTCTTCTGGCTTCAAAAGAGATAATCTTAGCCTTAAATTAAACTATGATGCAGGCAAAGACATAAATATCGACTTTTCAGGAAGGATATCAAGGACCAGAGCCGAAGGCGACGGTCTTTCCGGAGAAAGCGGAGGGCCTGATGACCTTCCGTCCAATTCATTTGGCCGTATTAAACACTCGGTTATCCAGATGCCCTTTTTTATAAAATCAATTAATGAAAACATCGATCAGGATGAACTGGAAAATGGACTTACAGATCCAATCACTGCTATTAACGATAACTATAAAGAACGGCTAAGAAATAATTACAATCTCAACGGGTCCTTTTCCTGGGGAATCACCAAATGGCTTAAACTTCGTACAGAATTCGGACTCGATGAATACAGGAACCAGTTAGAATCTTACTACGGGGTAACTACTTCCGAATCAAAATCCAATGCACTTCCTGCCAATATTGGAAAACCGATTGTTGAAAATACCGATGTATTTACCCGGACATTCAGAAACACTAACACGCTTAACTTCAGGCTTGGCCATCTGTTACCCGATGACCAGTCGCTCACTGTACTGCTAGGCCAGGAGATGATCAACGCAGTCTCTGATAAGGAAACCAACCGGACAGAAGGACTGCCTGACTTTTTTAACGCACAAATGGCCTTTCGTTTTCTGGGTGAAGGCTCACCGGTACAGCATAACCAGTTCTACTATCCCGATAATAAACTGATGTCTTTTTTTTCCAGGGTTTCATATGACTATCATGGAAAATATCTTTTTACGGGTACTTTGCGCGCAGACGGATCCAGTAAGTTTACTTCCGGTAATAAATGGGGATATTTCCCTTCTGCTGCCCTGGCCTGGAGAATCTCTGACGAGAGCTTTATAAAAAGGGACTGGTTGAATGAACTGAAAATGCGCTTAAGCTATGGCATTTCCGGCAATAATAATATTCCGGCCGGACAAACACTTAAAACGTTTGGTGTAGCCGAGCAAAAGCCCTGGTTAAGTATAACAAACACCTGGTGGACTGCCGGTACTACACTGAATAATCCGGATCTGAAATGGGAGTCCACACATTCCCTGAATCTGGGGATAGACTTTGCTGTATTTAACAGGCGGCTTAGCGGTACTGCCGACGTATATAAAAACAATGCGAAAGATCTGCTAATGGAATTTACCATTATGGGATCAGGTTATAACACACAATATCAGAACATAGGAGAAACGCAAAATAAGGGGCTGGAGCTCTCGCTGAATTATGCCGCTGTTAAAAAACAGGATTATGGCCTTGACCTGGGCTTTAATATAGGCTTCAACAGGAACAAAGTCATGAACCTGGGCCCGCTTACTTCCGGCTATACAAAATCTACCAACTGGCAGAATACTGAGGTTGGAGCAGACTACATCATCATGCCCGGACAGGCTGTAGGAAAAATGTACGGGTTTGTTACCGATGGCAGATACGAAGTAACAGACTTTGATGGGTTCGACGGCAGCAAGTGGATCTTAAAAGCCGGAGTGGCCGATGCAACAGAGGTAACAGGCGCTGATGCAGTAAGGCCTGGCGGAATAAAGTTCAGGAATGTTGACGGAGATGCCGCCGGCAAAATTTCAGAATCTGACAAAACGGTTATTGGCAACGCCAATCCGCTGCATACCGGAGGATTTAATATCGCAGGACGAATTAAAGGCTTCGACCTTATGACCAACTTCACATGGAGTTTCGGCAATGATATCTATAATGCTGACAAGATCGAATTTACTTCTCCCACGAAATATCAATTCCGTAATATGAGCAACATTATGGCTGAAGGAAAGAGATGGACCAACCTTTCGCCGGCCGGCCAGATAGTAAATGACCCTGCCCAGCTTGCAGAGATGAATAAAAGTACTACATTATGGTCTCCCTATATGAAAAAATCAGTATTTCACAGTTGGGCGGTAGAAGATGGCTCCTTTCTGAGACTCGCTACCGTTTCTTTGGGATACACTCTTCCGAAAATCCTGGCGAAAAAGATATATACGAGTAACGTGCGCTTATATGTTACCGGATATAATCTCTTTTGTGTTACCAACTATACCGGGTTCGACCCGGAAGCTGATACCAGGAGAAATAACAGGGTTACACCCGGGGTAGATTATTCTGCTTACCCGAAAAGCCGCCAGTTTGTAATGGGTGCAAACATCAGTTTATAAATCAAATAGCTAACCTAATTATATTAATTATTCATGAAAACCATTATATACGCATTCTGCTCCCTGGTATTACTGATTGCAGGATCTTCATGCGAAAAGTATCTGGATGCTCCAAGTCAGTCCTCATTTTCTGACGAGATCGTATTTAAAAATGAAAAGCTGACAGAGAATATGATCTTTAATATCTACAGCTATTTTGCACAGACGAATTCACATAGAGGGCGGTATCAACCTCTTTTCGGAATGAATACAGATATAGAGATCTTTAACCCTACCGAAATTGATGATCGCTCAGTTTTATCAACATATTCGGCCAGTGCTACCAATGCGCAGATGTCTGGCACCAAAGATCCAAATCCCTGGTCATCCTTTTACAATGCAATAGAAGCTGCCAATATCTGCATCCGCGGAATTAAAGAATACGGCAATCCGCAGCCCGACAATAATATGGGATATTTCTATGCCGAGGCCGTGGCCCTGAGAGCTGTATATTATTATGATCTGCTCAGAGCATGGGGCGACATACCAGCCCGTTTTGAGCCGGTGCAGCCTTCTACTATCTATATGAAGAAATCAGACCGTGACGTGATCTATAAAAAACTCATCGCCGACCTCGGAGAAATAGAAAACTATCTACCCTGGCCAAACGGGAGCACCCGTACAAGCACAGTCGAAAGAATGAACAGAGCTTTTGTGAAAGCTTTCCGGGCAAGATTATGCCTCATGGCTGCTGGATACGCCCAAAGGCCTGCAAACCTGGAAACAGATCATACAGGCAGTGTAATCCGGTTAAGCAACGATCCGGAATTACAGAAGAACGTTCTTTATAAAATCGCAAAGGAAGAACTGGAAGATGTTATAAACAGCAACAGTTGTAAGCTGGAACCAAACTTCGTTGATATCTTTATCAAGAACTGCCAGGATGTAGTCAAAGCCGGAGAAGAGCCCCTTTTTGAATTGCCATTTGCTGCCGGCCGCGGACGCATGCTTCAAACATTTGGCGTTTACCATTACGACGCAAGTAAATATATCGCCTCTACAAAAAAAGGGGGCACCAATGTGCCTTCACCCACCTTCTTTTATGATTTTGACCCGCAGGATATCCGGAGAGACATTACATGTGTGCCTTATAAATGGCAGAAAGCAAAACAGGTTGTCAATACCGATGGTGATAAAGCCGGCTGGAACTGGGGCAAATACCGGTTTGAGTGGATGGCAAAAGTTCGTCTGGTTAGTGGCGACGACGGGCTGAAACAAATATATATGAGATATGGAGATGTTCTGCTAATGTATGCAGAAGTGGTGAACGAACTGGACAATGATCAGACCACAGCAAAAAAACAACTTGAACTGATACGTCGCAGGGCTTTCCCTCAAAGCCTGTGGCCGGAAAAAGTTACCGCTTATCTCAATAATCTAACCTCGAAGGAAGAGATATTTAACGCAATTGTAGACGAGAGAGCTTTTGAGCTTGGCGGCGAAATGTTACGAAAACAGGATCTGATAAGGTGGAATCTGCTGGGTGCAAGGCTTTCCTTAACTAAGAACAGGATGCAGCAGCTTAAAAGCAAAAGCGACCGATATTCTGCTGTTCCCGACCTGGTGTACTACAGGTTAAAAAGTGACGGAGAATCTCTGGAGTTTTATGGATTTAATCCAGGCGAATCGGGAATACCTGCCGGCGGGAACTGGAGCTCGATAGATTGGCAGAACCAGGTAATTACCGATAAAAGGATCTCTACGTATTTTCAGAACGATCCGGACAAGAAACAATTCTGGCCAATATTCCAAAGCGACATCGATAGTCAGGTAGGCTATTTGATAAACGATTACGGCTATTAGATATCATTAAAAACGCAAAAAATGAGACCAATATATTCGCTGATCTGTGTATGGATCTTTTTAGCTGCCACCTTCCCGGAGAAGGCGCTCCCTGCCGTCGCGGTTAAGCCTGTAACGGAAAAAGAAAACAACGAAATTATCACTGAAATTAAATACCGCGGCAAAGTTGTCAAACTCGGTGAAAAAGCTATTTATGTTAATTCCGGATTAAAAGCCGGTACCGCCGGCAAATACGTCTTTTCAACCTTGCAAGACGCTGTGAAATTTGCTAAAGACGGAACAACGCAAGCGCCAACAGTAATTTACCTGGAACCCGGTGTATACTGGACAGATGATCCGAAAAACAACAATTCGCAAAATAATCTTATCGGATTGGTTATACCGCAGGCGAACATAACTCTTACAGGCTTGTCTGCAGATCCCGATCATACAGTTATTGCCGGCGACAGGGGGCAGATGGCCGGTGCTATAGGTAACTGGAATACCATCGGCGTAGGCGATGGCTTCCATGCTTACAATATCACCTTCGGAAACTACTGTAACGTTGATCTGATTTATTCACCCGATCCCTCTAAAAATCACACGAAGCGCCAGAAAACGATTACCCAGGCACAAGTTATTACAAAGGCCCACGCAGGCCAGATGGATAGATGGCTGTTTGACAATTGCCGGTTTATTAGCTTTCTGAACGTCTTTTCCAGAACGGAAGAACCTCATCGGGCATATTATAACAATTGTTTCTTCCAATGTACAGATGATGCAATTGGAACCGGAGATATCAACATCTTTAAAAACTGCAGATTTAAATTCTATTCCAGTCATCCTTCGGGTAGCGGATCGGGCATACTTCAGGCATATCTTGGATGCAAATTTGAGATAGCACTTCGCAGTCCGGGGAATAACCCTATTCTTTACTTTGCAAAGAAGAACAGCATTTTCGCGGTACTCGATGGCGAGTTTAGAGGAAATGCCGGAAAACTGGAATGGACAGAGCGAATGACAGACCAAACCAGACACTATGTTTATAACAATACCCTGAACGGAAAACCCGTAATTATAAGTCCGTTAAAGCCAGACTTATCTGTCAGGCTAAACAGCGAATCTTTAAAAGCCTATAAAGTGGGTCAGGAATATAATATTTATAATCTGTTGCGCGGTAATGACGACTGGGACCCCGACAATCAGAAAGAGCGACTGGCAAAGTATGCAGATCTGGCTTATCGCCTGGAATTAACCGCCGGTAAAACAACTATCGATCCCCGCAAAAGCGAAACTGCTACCGTCTCATACAACATTTTCCCTGAACGTGTACGCACCCGCACACCCCTTAAGTGGAGTGTAAGCGATAATAAATTACTATCATTTAGTATAAATCAGGACGGCACGGTAACTGTTTCCGGGCATAATGATACTGACACAAATATTCGTGGTTATATAAAAGCCGAAACGCCCGCAGGTATTACCGCCGCTTTTTATTTCGATGTTGCGGGCACTCCCTTACCCGCCCCGGCCTTCACCAGGAATCCTGCTATTCTGGCTCTAAAGAACGGTAGCCTGAGTATTGACTACAACCTGGATCAGGGCCGGGGAGAAGATAATTCATACGTTAGCTGGTACCGGGCGACCCGCCCAGATGGCAGCGACAGTATTAAAGTGGCTGTAAGCAGATTTAACAGGCCAATGAAGACCTATAATTTGAGCACTGGCGATATCGGCTATTATCTGCTTGTTAAAGTTGAGCCCAAACGTTCGTCAAGCAATACAGGAGCTCCTGCAGAAGTTGTAAGCCGAAAGATCACAGCAGCTGACGTCCAAAGTCAAAACCTGTATACCGACTTTGTAAATATGCCATCCGAAAGGAGCAACATCATCCGCGACGGCTTCTGGATGCCCGACACGCATCGCCCCATAGATCTCAGTTCAGACTTCCCCTGGGAAGCCGACACCGTAAACGGATGGACATACGGCTTAGGCACCGATGGGGCCGACGGGCGTTACGGTTTTATGGCAACCGGGCGGGGTGCCCGCCTCTTGTATTCGCAGAAGGAAGCGTACGATGATATGTCGCTCGCAGTTGCTTTAAGCCCTCACAAAAGCTCAGGTCAGGGCTTTGGCAGCGCTACCGGGCAATACCTGGATATCTATATTAAGTTTGATCCAAGGACATTAACAGGCTATGGCCTGAGGATTCAGAGATTTCCTGAAGCTGGCGAAGGAACACGGTTCACCTTATACCGATTTGTTAACGGTGCCGGCACCCCGATTAGTAAGTATATGGACTCTTCCGTTTTTTTAGCCGGATGTAAGGTAGAACTAAAGGTAACAGGACACATGCTGTCTGCCCATGTAACAACCAGCAGTGTCCAACATAAACTGCAAAAAGAAAGCGGACTGCCGCACGAAGTGAATTTATCATGCGAGATAGAGACAAACAAATTCGGCGGTTTTGGCGTGCAGCATACGGGTACTGTAAAAACAGGTAACAGGTTTATGCTGGAGAGTTTTTCTGTGAAGTACCTGTAAATCGATCTTATTTTACAAGTGCTTTAAAACAAACAGCATAGCAGGTATATGAGCCGCTATGCTGTTCTGTTTATATATATTGCAATGAAAGTTCTTATAAAAGATCAATCGTCGTCCGAAGCATTCGGATCAAACATCCACAGATCATCTGTTCCGCTGATACTTGAACCACCACCGGTTGCTACATAACCTTTATCACCAATAGCAAAACCTACCGCCCCATATCTGGAACTTGCTTCAAAAGTATCTGCCTGCTCCCAGAAATCCTTAGCAGGATTGTATCTCCAGGTGGTGCTTATTACTCCGCTGCTCATACCTGTAGTTATAAAACCATAATTTCCTATTGAAAATGCGGCCGCCGCATATCTCTGCAGATTGTAGTTGTAATCATCGTCTGATTTGATGGTTTCGAGCTCTTCGCTGTCGCCATCAGGATATAAAGATGTTTTACGCGTCCAGGTATCAGTGGATGGGTCGTAAGCATAGAAAGATGGCACCAGCGATCCGTTATTCTGACCTCCGCCAACATAAGCTATATTGTTTATAACGAAGGCAAAGGCCATGGTCCTCTTGGTTTTTATATTAGATATTTTATCCCAGCTCTTTTTGGAAGGATCGTATTTATAAAAATCCTGCTGATCATTATCACCGTCTGTTCCGCTCCCTACATAGCCAATATTATTAACAGCAAATGATACAGCATAATAACGTCCGTTCACTGTCGGAAAATCTGCAATTTTCGTCCATGTATTCGTTGCAGGATCATATTCATAAAAATCTCTGTATTTAGTTTCTGTGATCACATTATGGCCCAATCCCACATAACCTTTTCCATTAGCTGAAAACGCAACCGCATCAGTCCTCGGTTCGCCCGGGAATGTAGCTATCGTATCCCAGTTATCCCGATCTGCATCATAGCTCCAGAAATCAGAAAGATGCTTTTTATCAGTTGAAGCGGCACCATAGTTATAACCAGTACCCATATAAGCCTTGGTACCGATAACGAAAGACACAGCACCGCGCCTAGAAACACCACCAAAGTCAGACTTCCTGCTCCAGTCTCCCAGTAAATAATCATCGCCATCATCCTTGCTGCAACCTGCCAGGAGAGTAAGCATAAAAAGGAAAAATGCTCCTGTGAAAAGTTTATTCATAATTCTGTTAAATTTAATTTTGTGTATGTAACTCTTAATTTGATTCTTACTTTAGCATTGTCCTGAGAGCCAACGACCAGCCGGTTATACGTTTTCTGAAGATCGGCAACGGGCAAACTCAGCAACAGGGAGGTATTGTTATAACTCTTGTAATAGTTATTTATATAGTCTGTTAAGGGAAAGCTATATGAGGCTTTAGATTCCGCATAATCACCAAGTGTTAAATACAGGGCAGAAAGCCCGGTCTGAGAATCCGAAAGAAGCTGCACCGGCCTGTTATCCTTATCAGCAACGAGAAGAACGAGCTGAGATGGCCGCTCAAAAGGCTTGTATGAGCCACCTGGAGTTTCTATTATCAATTCAGCCTTATTAATTGAAATATCATCGCCCGTCAAAAACCTGATATAGGGAATGGAGACCTTTGTAACCAAGCCCGCCATACCCTGTACATAGGTCTGGCCCGAAGTGGCAGCTGAGGCAATCTGAGTCTTAGACAAGCTGATATTTTTCAGCTCAGTACTACTCCTGTCTACATCTACGTGATTAAACTGATAGCTGCTCTCATACAGGCTAAAAATGGCCTCCTGCTTTTTCTTAATACCCATTCCATCCACATACGAATAATAAAGTTTTACCTGGGCCGTATCTGTAAATCCGATTACAGCATTTCCGTCATTTGCTCCGGGCCTCAGGACCACTCCGCTGAAATAGTTTAAAAAAAGCTCTGTATTCGAAAGCGTAGAGCTTTTATTCTGCAACAGCGTAAAAAAGTCTGAACCCAGTTCATCCGGCAGGCGGATCATCAGGCTGTCTTTCCTGGACGGACGGGGCTTGTACGATATTGAAGCGAGCGGTGTGCTGTTATATTTAAAGCTTGAGCGATTATAGAATGTAGCAGTGGTCGAAAATACATTCTGCTGATCTGCAGAAAGATAATCAGACAGTTTAGGCAATACCAGCCTTTCAGCCAGCTGATTAACCGAAATCTGCTGAATTTTAGTTGTATCACCCGTATAATACCCTGAATAATTCAGTTTAAGACGAACAGAATCGAACTTGGCGTCGGTAGGAATCGACAGGGATGAAGCATCAGGACTACTAATCTGAAAATAGCTGGACGCCCGTACTATACCAAGGTCTGGATCCTCTATCCGGCCTACCAGTATTACTCCTTTTCCTGCGGACGGCAGCGAATCCATAAGCAAGGTAGAGGTGCTGACGGTAACTGTATCCATCACATTCACATACTGCACCTGATTCAGCCCAAGGCCTATTGTATCATTCTTCTGGCACGATATGAGTACCATCAATACCGGTAAAATACCGGCTATCCATTTTATAAATTGTATATTCCTATATGCTGCCGACTTGTACATTTCTACTCTGTTGAGAATTTCAATTTCAGGCCAAATATGATACGCAATTTTGACTCTGTTCCACTTTTTAACACTGTTTAACGATTGAAAAACAAACAGCAGGCCTGGTTAACATTCCTTAACATCCGGCATGTTCGAAGCTGCTCAATTTTAACAACCCTTAACAAAACGTATCCTAATTTTCAAACTGACGGGCTTGCTTCCTGTGTGTGTCTAAGAGATCCTTACCCTTTTTCCAGCCGAAGGTATAAAGTATAATATCAGGGCCTTAAAAAATGCGATCTATCCCCTCATTTGTAAGATTAGCACCTGTTTTTCTGCGAGAATATGCATCATACAGGCAGTAATAACCTCTTAACCTGCCTTCATCGACAGAATCACCAGGTTAGTCGTAATAATCATATCTTTAATCTTATTTATCTTTATTCTAACCGGATAGTTACTATTTTATGCCGGAAATGAAGAGGTTAAGGTTTCAGAATGTGTTGCAGGAAGCGATTCCTTTGTTGTTGTGGCTTGGGTTTGTGTTAATGCCTTTCCTGCTCCGGTCTCCGTCTATGCCATCATACGTGCGCAAGCACTTCCTTGAGAATATCTTTTGGAGTAACCTGCTGCTGTTATCCGTCTTTTACCTGCATGCTTATGTAATATATCCTTTCACGAAAAAGAAAAATGGTATCTGGTGGTATAGTCTTTCACTTGCCGGCTGCCTGGCAGTTTTCCTGTATATTTCTTTTAGTCTGCTTCCGGAAACTATTCCGCCCGGGGGGCCGCGCAACCCTGGAGAGCATGTTGAACCTCTCTCTTCCCGAAATACCGGCGGCAATGATGCCTTAGTTCCCCCTCCTGCGAATTTCAGAGATCCTGCAAGACGCCCGCCAGATCACAGAGCATTTAAAATTCTCCCGTTCTTTTTCGTTGTATTCTGCAGTTACTCTTATTGTATCCTTAGAGATAATACTAAACGGGAAAAGGCGCTGACAGAGAAAGAAACCGAACATCTTAAAACCGAGCTCAAATTCCTCAGATCTCAGATAAGCCCGCATTTCATGTTCAATGTGCTTAACAGCATGGTTTCTCTGGCTAGAAAGCAGTCTCCCATGCTGGAAATTTCGCTCATCAACATGTCGAACCTGATGCGTTATATGTTATATGAAAGCAATGGAAAACTTGTCTCCCTCACAACCGAAGTCGATTACCTGAGGGATTATATAGATTTGCAACTGCTGCGGTATGGCGACACCGTAAAATTAAATTTTTACTTAAGCGGCAGGACTGAAGGATATAATATAGAGCCAATGCTGCTTATACCCTTCGTAGAAAATGCATTTAAACATGGGATCTTCATGATAGATGGACCTATTATTGATATATCTTTATCCATATCTGAATCTGATCCATCCGGACAACTGGTTTTCAGTGTTGTAAACAGCATAAGCCCGGAAGGAGAAAAAAGTGAAGACGGAATGGGCATCGGACTGAGCAATATAAAACGAAGGCTGACACTTTTATACCCTGGAAAACATCAGCTTACAATAGACAAAAACAACGATATTTTCAGGACAGAACTACATATTAAGCTTACTTAATGAATTGCCTTGTAATTGATGACGAGAAATTAGCGCTCGACCTTCTCGAAGACAATGTCAGCAAAGTACCATTTCTGACACTTACTGCTTCCTGCAGGAACTCTATAGACGCAATAACTGTGCTCAAAGAACACAAGATCGACCTCATCTTTCTTGATATTAAAATGCCGGGGCTAAGCGGACTCGAGTTCATACAAACATTAACCAATCCGCCGCTTATCATACTGGTTACGGCATTCGAGCATCATGCGTTGGAAGCATTTCGTTTAAATGTGGTAGACTATCTGATAAAACCGGTGTCGTTCAGCCGGTTTCTTATTGCAGCAAATAAAGCCCAGGACCTGTTTAATCTCCGGCAGTTCTCGCAGCATGCAGTCCAGCCCGCCGCCAATAATCACATATTTGTGAATGCTGGTTATTCTCTCGTAAAAATGAGCTTACAGGAGATTGCCTATATAGAGGGGCTGAGAGATTACGTTAAAATTCATCTCATAACCGGAAATACTATTACTACCCGTATCAGCCTGCGAAGCCTTGAAGAAAAACTAAACAAGGAAACTTTTATGCGGATACATAAATCATTCATTATCGCCCTGGATAAAATTGAATCAGTGCAAAAATATCGTTTAATGATTCTCGGCCGCGAGATCCCTATAGGAGAATCGTACCGGCAGGGTTTGCTTTCTTACATTACCCTTCGTAATATCTGATAATATAAATTCTTAAGGAAAAGCAGCAGGAGCCCCGCCAGGGGCTTTTCTGCTTTCGGGACTGATCGTAAATCCGGTTACATCTTCGGCTACAGCTATGCCTTTGTATTGTTGTACTTCCATATTATTAATTCTGTAGTATAACAATCCATCTATGTGTGTAAAACATATATAACCTATTAATTTTGCTATAAACCATATAATCTATGCGACGAATATGAATTTTACCTATCTTAGCGCCAAGTATTTAAAGAGACGAGAAATAAAGGCGATGAAATATTTTAAACTGGACTTATTAACCTTGTTGATAAGTCTTTTTATTTTTAGCAGCTGCCAGAAATCAGACAGCATAGCACTGGATATAAGCCCCGGAGATACTATTAACAGCTCCCTGATAGATACAGTAAGTGTAAACACATATACAGTAAGAGACGATAGTGTCTATACTACAAGTTTATCACAACACCCTTTCGGCTATTTTACAGACCCTGTTTTGGGAACTACAGAATCGAACCTGGCGTTTACACTTGGACTTCCTTCTGAAGGCTTTTCATTCGGTAAAGAAGCCCAGCTTGACTCTGCAGTGCTGGTACTGAAATACGGCGATGAATTTTACGGAGACTCCCTCAGCTCTGCCTACGCCATTAATGTACATCAGCTCAGCGAGAAATATATCAATAGTACGGGCTATTACAGTAACAGGAAATGGAACTACAATACAGCTCCCGCCGGGGGAAAAGTAGTAAACCGATTTGCCTGGAATGATTCCATACGTGTTAGACAGATTATCGACGGTGCTGCCGATACATTACTGAAGATACCACCACACATCAGAATTCCGATGAACAGGAATTTTATAGAGAGTAATTTCATTAATGCAGACACCAGCAACTTCAAAACGAGTGCTGCATTCAGGAATTTCTTTAAAGGCTTATACCTTACTATAGACAAGAGCCGGTCTACCGGAGCAGGAGGGATAATTTTCTTTGATCTGGCAACTGCTTCTTCCAGCAAACTCGAAGTATATTATCGCAACAAGAACAGCAGTGGCAACCCGGATACCAATGTCGTTTCCTTTAGTATTACAAATTCTGGTGCCGCGGCTAACATTGTTCATAAATACGAAGGATATCCTGTTGAATCCAAACTCAACAAGTTGTCTGATGAAGTGTATGTACAGGCGCTCGGCGGCTTGAAGACTAAAATAAATATTCCTCATCTCGAGAAACTTAAAGCTCTGGGCAATATTGCCATAAATAAGGCAGAACTCGAAGTATCAGTAGTAGGTGGCTCAGACAGTCCGTTCAAACCAGCAAAACGACTGGTAATGTATCGTACAGACATTGCCGGGCAGCGACAGCCATTGCCGCAATCCGGCCTTGATATGGCTCTTCACCCGAGCGTGATAGGAGCCGTCTACAACAGCACTAAAAAATGTTATGTGTTCAGTATCGGTTCGTACGTTCAGAGCATTTTGAGCGGCAGGCTCAAACCTTTCGACCTGTATATTGCACCTATTGATTACACGGCGGGTACGTCCGACTATAATATCACCACTTCCGCCACTACAGCGATGCGGTCAGTTTTAGGAGGGAAAAACAACTCCCAATACAAAATGAGAATAAACATTTATTATACAAAGCCGGATTAATCCGGCTTTTTTTATACCTCCTTTATTTTGTAGATTCGCCCTCTATAAACCATTTAACATGTGTGGAATCGTAGGATACATAGGGCATCGTGATGCTTGGGATATTATTATAAAAGGCCTTCACCGACTAGAATACCGAGGATATGACAGCGCCGGCATTGCACTGATGAACGGCCATTTAAAGACATATAAAAAGGCCGGAAAAGTAAGCGAACTGGAGTCGTTTGCAGAAGACAAGGACCGGTCTGGACTGATCGGAATGGGACATACACGCTGGGCGACCCACGGTGCACCTTCAGACCGCAACTCTCACCCTCATAATTCCGGGAACAATAAATTATCAATTATTCACAATGGCATTATTGAAAATTATGCCATATTAAAAGAAGCACTTGAATCAAAAGGACATGTATTCAGAAGTGATACTGATACCGAAGTACTGATCCAGCTTATTGAAGAGATCCAGAACGCAGATAACCTCGATATTTTTGAAGCTGTCAGAGTTGCCTTGAACGAAGTTGTGGGTGCTTATGCTATCGTGATTATGAGTGAGGACGAACCAGACCTGCTGATTGCAGCGAGAAAGGGAAGTCCGATGGTTATCGGCGTAGGGCAAGGAGAGTATTTCATAGCCTCTGATGCCTCTCCCATAGTAGAATACACAAAGAATGTTATTTACCTTAAAGATAACCAGATCGCTCACATAAAAAGAGATGAACTGGTCATAAAGGGGATCGACAACCGCCTGCAAACGCCTTACATACAGGAATTAGAACTCAAACTTGAGATGCTCGAAAAGGGAGGCTTCGAACATTTCATGCTCAAAGAAATATACGAACAGCCCCGCTCCATCAAAGACTGCATGAGAGGACGCATCTATGCTTCTGAGGGAAAAATACAGCTTGGCGGACTTAAAGATTACAAAGAGAAGCTAAAGAATATTGATCGTATTATAATTATTGCATGCGGAACTTCGTGGCATGCCGGCCTCGTGGGGGAATATCTCATTGAAGAATATGGCCGGATACCGGTAGAAGTGGAATATGCTTCGGAATTCAGATACAGAAATCCTATAATTTCTGAAAAAGACCTGGTTATAGCAATTTCCCAGTCGGGAGAAACCGCCGACACCATGGCAGCAATTGAACTTGCAAAAGAGAAAGGCGCCACAATTTTCGGCATCTGTAATGTTGTTGGTTCTTCTATCCCACGGATAACACATGCCGGAGTATATACCCATGCCGGCCCTGAAATCGGCGTGGCCTCAACAAAAGCCTTTACTGCCCAGGTAACGGTATTAACGCTTATCGCTTTATACGCTGCACAACAAAGAGGCACAATGAAGAGAACAGAGCTTGTACAGATGCTCACCGAACTGGAAGAAATTCCGGCTTTGGTAGAGAAATGCCTCGAGTCAGATCCGGCTATCGTTGAAATAGCCGGGGCTCTTAAAGATTCCCGGAATTGCTTGTTCCTTGGCAGGGGCAGCGGCTTTCCGGTTGCCCTTGAGGGAGCATTGAAACTAAAAGAGATCTCCTATATACATGCCGAAGGTTATCCTGCTGCTGAAATGAAACATGGCCCTATCGCTCTTATCGATGAAAACATGCCGGTCGTATTTATAGCGACCAAAAATTCGTCGTATGAGAAGGTGATCAGCAATATCCAGGAGGTAAAAGCACGAAAAGGAATTGTAGTTGCTATTGTAACTCAGGGTGATAGTGAAGTTAAAAAACTGGCCGACTATATTATCGAGATACCCGACGCCAATGAAGCTTTTTTACCTTTACTGGCGACAATTCCACTACAGCTCCTTTCTTATCATATCGCTGTAATGAGAGGCTGCAATGTAGATCAGCCCCGAAACCTGGCAAAGTCTGTAACGGTAGAATAAACCTGCCCTAGCTTATAATTAACTGGTCGTAGCAGAACTGCTGCGACCAGTTAATATCCAACCGCTCTGCTTCTCCCGTCAAGTATCTTATTATAAATAAACTCGTACATCACATATTAACAAAATCAATATTATTTATCTTTGCAATAGATATTATTGATATGACTCTTGTACAACTTGAATATGTAGTGGCGGTAGATACTTACAGGAACTTCGTAACTGCCGCAGAAAAATGCTTTGTAACGCAGCCTACTTTAAGTATGCAGATACAGAAGCTGGAAGAAACACTCGGCGTTAAATTGTTCGACAGAAGTAAACAGCCTGTTATTCCTACAGAAATCGGCCTGCAGGTTATTGAACAGGCAAGGGTTATTCTCTCAGAAAGTTCAAAACTGCAGGAAATCATTTCAACCCATAAAAATGAACTTGCCGGAGAGCTGAAGATCGGTGTTATTCCTACTGTAGCTCCTTACCTGCTGCCCAGAGTTATTATGAACTTTACGGCCAAGTATCCCAGGGTCAAACTTCTTATCTGGGAATACACCACGGAGCAAATCATTCATAACCTCAAAATAGGCTTACTGGACTGTGGCATACTGTCAACCCCGCTGGAGGATAAAAGCTTACAGGAAACGCCTCTTTTTTATGAAACATTTGTAGTTTACTGTTCAAAATCCAGCAGCCTGAACAAAGCAGAAAATATAACAGCAGAAAATATAAATATGGAAGAACTGTGGTTGCTTAATGAGGGTCATTGTATGAGGAACCAGGTTCTTAACATCTGTCAGCAAAGGAATTCCAGCAATACGATAAGGTCTTTTGAATATAATACGGGAAGTGTAGAGACGCTTAAAAGAATGGTAGACCTTAATTCAGGTATTACAATTCTACCTGAATTAAGTCTTTCCGATTTCAGCAGAGATCAGATGAGTAAAGTAAAACATTTCAAATCTCCCGTACCTGTCAGGGAGATAAGCCTGGTTACTCACAGAAGCTTTATTAAACGTAGTATAATTAACTCTCTGAAAAAAGAGATACTGGAGATAATACCGCAGGAGATGCAAAATAACAGCAAAAAAGCTGTCATGGAAACATTCTAGCGTTTAGTAAATGCTCTAAGTATCCAGATTACAAGGAGAATTCCTACTACAATTATAAAACCCCATACATAAAGTCCTGTCTTGAAAATACCTTCAATCATTCCGCAACTGGAAAGGAGGGTAACGGCCATTAATGCTATCGATAAAAAAAACTTATTTCTCATAACTATAAAATAAAAAAGTAGTGTATTTAATCATACACTACTTTTTAAGAAAAAGTTTTTTATTATAAAATTACTTTTTAGCCTGTTGAAAACGCTCAGCTACAGCCTCCCAGTTAACAACATTCCAGAAAGCCGCGATATAATCGGGGCGTTTGTTTTGATACTTAAGATAATAAGCATGTTCCCATACATCCATTCCCAGAATAGGAGTACCTTTTACATCAGCAACATCCATTAAAGGATTATCCTGGTTAGGAGTTGATGAAACCTGCAGCTTGCCATCACCGGCTACAGACAGCCAGGCCCAGCCAGATCCGAAACGCGTTGCGCCCGCATCAGCAAACTTCTTTTTAAAATCTTCAAAAGAACCGAAAGCCTCATTGATAGCAGTTGCTAATTCTCCTGAAGGCTGACCGCCCGCATCAGGACCAAGAACCGTCCAGAATAAACTGTGATTATAATGTCCGCCACCGTTATTACGAACAGCAGGAGCGTATGTAGAGATATTCGCCAAAAGTTCCTCCAGGCTCTTGCTTTCCGCCTCAGAGCCTGCGATAGCATTGTTCAGATTTGTGACATAAGCCTGATGGTGTTTTCCATGATGGATCTCCATTGTTGCTTTGTCGATATGCGGTTCTAGTGCGTCTGGTGCGTAAGGTAACGCAGGTAATTCAAAAGCCATAATAATTTTATTTTAGTAAGGTTAAATAAACAAATGTTCCACAAAGATAACTTAAGCTTAAAAAAATTGTTCAGGGATATGTCAACTTTTACTCCTTTTGTTTAAAAAGAAATCTTTGATTAACGTTGAACACTCATTTTCCCTGATTCCTCCTACTATCTCAGTTTTAGGATGGGTAATGCGCTGATTGATTCTGCCGAAACCAAGCTTCAGATCATGTGCCCCGTAAACTATTCTGCTAAGCTGCGTCCAGTAAGAAGCTCCTGCGCACATTACACAAGGTTCCACAGTTACGTATAAGGTACAATCCTTCAAATACTTGCCGCCAAGGTAGTTGGCAGCAGCAGTAAAAGCCTGCATCTCAGCATGTGCAGTAACATCATTGAGCCTCTCTGTAAGATTATATCCCCGTCCTATTATTTTTCCTCCGCAAACAATTACAGCTCCTATAGGCACTTCGTCCTGCTCCAGCGCTAAACGGGCTTCCTTCAAAGCTTCGTTCATAAAAAAATCGTCAGGAGCTATTGATGGCTCGTCAGTAAAATTGAAATAACGCATCTTAATAGATATTGCTTCTCAGTATATTATCCTGAATTATAATCAAATAAGTTTTGCTCCATCTGGAACTTCCCGGTCCAGGGCCGTTAATACTATATCGCCGTTTTTATCGGCCATTCCGGTCACCAAGAATTCAGACATAAACTTTCCGATCTGTTTACGCGGAAAATTAACAACACCAATAATCTGCCGGCCTATTAACTCTTCTTTTAAATAGTGTTTTGTGATCTGGGCACTGCTCCATTTAACGCCAAAATCACCAAAATCAACCTTAATCTTATACGCCGGTTTCCTGGCTTCAGGGAAATCAAGAACTTCCAGAACAGTCCCGGCCCTGAGCTCTACTTTTTCAAAATCACTCCAGTTTATCAGTTCCATTACTCAAATAAACCATATTTATTTGGCATTTTCCGAATCGAAAGCTATTACCAACCCCAACAGCCTGTATCATTATAATTTGTACAATCGTAAATAATCCGTGAATCACAAATAATATTCTGCCTAATCGTGCCAGTCTATGTACTCATAAATAATAAATTTGCAGCATGCCCGAGATTCGTTTAAAAAAAGGAAAAGAAAAAGCTGTAAAACAATTACATCCCTGGATATTCTCCGGAGCGGTCGATAACATCAGCGGCCGGCCGGCAAATGGAGACATGGTAACCGTGAGCAGCAGCTCAGGCGATTTTCTTGCTTATGGTTTTTTTAATGACCAGTCAAGGGTGGCCGTACGCCTGCTCGACTGGGATAAAGAGGCTTCCATCGACGAAGGCTGGTGGAGAAAACGCATTCGCAAAGCCGTAGAATCGCGTCATGACCTGCTGCACTCTAAGCATACTAATGCTTTCAGACTTATATTCAGTGAAGCCGATTATCTTCCGGGGCTAATTGCTGATAAATACGGAGATTTTTTATCCCTCCAGATCCTGAACGAGGGAATCGAAAAAGTAAAGCCGGTAATACTGGACGAACTTAACAGACTGCTGAAGCCTAAAGGGATATTCGACAGGAGTGATGCTTCTGCTCGCGCGCATGAAGGCTTGGGTGAAGCACAGGGTCTGCTTTATGGCGAAGTTCCGCCCGAGTTCGTCGAAGTAAAAGAGAATAATATTAAATACCTTATAAATATTGCCGAGGGCCAGAAATCCGGTTTCTTCTGCGATCAAAGGGATAACAGGCTGATAGTAGCACAACACGCTAATGGAAAAAGAGTACTTGACTGCTTTTCTTATTCAGGAGGATTTACATTAAACAGTTTACACCTGGGTGCCTCAGAAGTAATCAGTGTCGATAGTTCTGCTCTTGCTATCGATACGCTGAAGCAGAATATAAAATTGAACGGATTTGATAATTTAACTCATACAGCTATCCAGTCAGACGTTAACAAACAGCTCAGAGCATTCAGAGAGACCGACGAAAAATTCGACATCATCATTCTCGATCCTCCAAAATATGCCCCCTCCAGATCGTCTCTCGATAAGGCATCCAGGGCCTATAAAGATCTCAACAGGATTGGCATGTCATTATTGAACAGTGGCGGACTGCTGGCCACATTTTCCTGTTCAGGCGCGGTAGACCTTGCACACTTTAAACAGATATTGGCATGGGCAGCACTGGATGCAGGTAAAGAGATACAATTCATCTATCAGTTTTGCCAGCCGGAAGATCACCCGGTAAGGGCCTCATTTCCTGAAGGCGAATATCTTAAAGGACTTCTTTGCCGGATAATCTGATTTAGGTAAACTCCGCAGGAGCAAAGAAAGTAGCATTTTAACTAGCCACCAATCTTCCGGCATTTGTTTGCCGAAGTTAATAAGGCCAGCAAAAGACCTTCCGGATACCGGAAGGTTTTAAGTCAAAAAATCTAAAGAGCGGGTCTTTCTCAAATGGTTAAAGAAACTGAACGGGTCCATAGCGCGAATTCACGGTAACCTTTGCGTCAGATCCCTTACCTATCATCCCCTTATAATTTTTTGTCGGCTGAAATCCCTTGCTCTTCTCGTCTGGGGAGGTGCTGGTTACTCCCATCTTGTCGCTGGTATATTTGAAATTGTTATAACTTACGGTAACGTCAAAATTGAAACTGGCAGCCTCGTCAAATCCAAGTGAAACCGAAGAATATTCAGCCTCTACATTTAATTTTTTTACTCCCCGATCAATTTCATCTATTTTGAACCTGCCGCAATATTTCAGGCTAACGTCTCCGGTCCCCGATAGCTTGCCGATTTTAGCAGAGGAATAACTTACATTGGCATCAAGAATATCGGCTGAGCCAAGTGACAGCCCTCCATATGATATCTGCAGGCTACCTGCCCTGAGACTTTCAATAGACGCAGAACCGTATGCCACCTTTATCCTGTTCGAGGCATTACTCAACTTTTCGGCACTGAAACTTCCATAAGATGCATTAACTGTTACAACGCCGGTAAGAGATGGCAAAAACACAGACCCATGCTCGTTGGTAATATCCAATGCAATTTTTGAAGGCATAGAAATCGTATAGTTAATCTGAACCCCTCTACGCTCTACATTTCCGTTTGATTTTTTTGTACCCCACCAGCCGCCACCAGATCTAGCACGGTTTATGTTTGTTTTTAAGCTAACCGTATTACCTTGTTTTAACTCAGAGATGGAAACTCCATCCAGTATATCCTGAGCTTTCCCTTCGTTACTCTCGAAAGCCTTAATAAGTATCTCTACTTTTATCTCATTCTTATACCAGGTATTTACCCTTATATTACCATATTGGTTGTTTATAACAAGTTTGTCGTCTGCATTTACACTGTAGTTTTTAATCAGGATTTTGCTCTTTTCTGTATCGAATTTACCCTCCTGCAGTATTATTGCCTGGTCAGCTACAGGAAGCGGGGCTGCGGGAGGTTCCGGAATTCCAGCGGCAACAATCACACGGGAAGGGGGAGATGGAGGGGCGGACATACGTATATTTGTCTTATTTACATACTTCACATCAAACTCCACAGAACGCCTGATTTCTTCCTTTAGTTTTTTTTCTATTAACATAGTCTGTGCAAAGGCACTGAAACACGAAAGAAAACATATCGTCCAGATGGCTCTAAATATTTCTATCTTCATGATTTTGCTCCTTTTTGAATTGTTGTATCTGTTGTATAATATTTAGCTGCTGATTTAACATTTCGGCCTGTATTTTCAGATTTTTAATCATTGCCTTCAAGGTCTCTTCCCGATTAGGGCTTGTAGGCAGGTCATTTTTAAGGCTTTCATAGTTCTGTTCAAGCTTGGTAACCTCGTCCGAAAATTCTTTGTATAACTGCGGCTCCACTGCCTTGATAAGCAAAAGCTCATTTTGTTTTGCCTCAATTATCAACGTATACTGAACCTGTTTCCTGGCCAGATCCGGATCTATTTTGCTTATGTCAGGCACATCATTAATCCTGCCTCTAAAAAAAACGATACCGGCCGTAGCTATTATTAAAAGGACTGCTGCCACCCGCAGAACGGGTACCAATTTTAAGACGCGGAGTCTTTTCTTTTGTTCCTCCTGCCTGTCCAGTTCATGTTCAATTTTTCCCCATAACCCTTCTGGCGGTTCAAAGCTGTCAAATTCTTTCCGCCTGCTTTTTATAAAATCTTCTAATCTTTCGCTCATCTCCTGCCTCTTTTAATTATATAATTTATCCTTTTTAAGATTTTCAACCAACTTTCTTTTAGCTCGCAGAAGTTGTGTTCTTGAGGTATTCTCCGTTATTTTAAGAATATGGGCTATTTCTTCATGGTCGTACCCCTCCAGTAAATACAATGACAACACAATCCTGTATCCTTCAGGCAGTAGCAGAATAGCTCTTTTCACCTGCTGTACCTGTAACTGCAGCTCTTCGTCATTAACATATTCCTCATCCTGCAGTTCTTCTATATCGGCATCGTCAACACTTATAAATTCAACCCGTCGTTTACGCAGCTGGGAAATAGATTTATTTATAACTATCTGTTTTATCCATAAACCAAATGTTGATTCCTGTCTGAAATCTGCTATCCTGCTGAAAGCATCCAAAAAAGACTCCTGCAAAACATCTGCAGCCTCGTCTTCATCATTCAGAATACGCATGGCAACATTGTACATTGCTTTTGAGTATAGCCTGTACAATTCAAAGTGTGCTTTCCTGTTTCCTAGTTTGCATTCAACCACCAGATTGTAATGCAGATCT
>Ga0265780_10000294_pt1 | contig 77869 bp, 60 predicted proteins | sample P1T30metagenome_FD_192432 | JGI IMG/M metagenome (GOLD analysis project Ga0265780, IMG submission 192432) | Plant litter microbial communities from East Loma Ridge, Irvine, California - P1 T30 | ecosystem: Environmental > Terrestrial > Plant litter > Unclassified | place: USA: California...
GGGTTTCCAATACCAATATCTCGAATGACCTTCAGAACCTGGCCGGTTTTTCAGCGTACAGCGTCAATTATCTGGAGCAGTATTTTTACAGTGAATTTTCAGGAAAGATCAGGAAATTCAGCTACAGGATCGGAGCAGGTCTCACGAACATCCATAATAAAAGTGCGGAAAATACTTTTGACCAATGGTCTTTTACGCCAAAATTAATCCTGGGCTATCAGTTGAATGACAATCAGAGTCTCCGTTTAACGAGCAGCTACCGTCCGGTAAGCCCGTGGAGTGCAGCGTTAAGCAGTAATATTGTACAGATGGCTCCGAATATTGTGCAGAAAGGAAATCCGTTTTTAAAATCCCAGCAGGTATTTGCCAATAATTTCATTTATTCATTCAATAATAAATATTTTGATTTTAATACCAATGTATTTTACAGATACACGAACCGGACCATCAATCAGTATTATGTTTCGGATGAAAGTTTCGGATATGCGCTGACGTATGAAAATGCTAAAAATTCACAGCAGCTCGGGGTGCAGCTGTCAGGTTCCTACAAGCCTTTCGGGAACAGCCTTCTGGTCGCTAAACTTAATCTGACACCAGCCACCGAAACCATCAGAACAAGCAGCGGCGCTTTGATTAAGAATAATTACCTGGCCAATAATCTTGTCCTGTCATCGGAATATAAATCGTTCAGCCTGCAGTATCAGCTGAATATTCCGGTGTACACCCTGAACGGCGCTTTTTTAACCACCAATGAAAACCAGAATCATATTTTTGCCAGCTATAAAAAGAAAGAATGGACTTTAACGGCCGGGATGTACTGGATCGGGGTGCCTTCAGAATACAAGACCAAAAGCTTACCGGAAAGCCTGGTAGATTACAGCCGTGTGAACCGGATCATGAATAACAGATCCATGTTTGTCTTAGGTTTCAGCTATGATTTCTCAAAAGGGAAAAAAACGGATCTCCAGAAGAAACTGAATAATTCGACGGCGCCGGCTGCAACATTTTAAAATTCAATGCCGTTAAATAAAAAAATCCGCTCAGAAAAATTTCCGGGCAGATTTATGATTAAGATTAAATATAAATTCTATTTTTTGATAAATTTGGAAGCTTCCGGCTTCTGGTCTTTCCCTGAAACTTCAATGAAATAAGAGGAAGGCGGAAGGTCAGACACCTGTACTTTTCCGGATTTCAGATCAGAAGTTTTGATCAGTTTTCCGTCCAGGCTGTAAATTTTTGCCGTTGAATAGTTTCCTGTCTCGCCTTTAAATTCGATAAAATCCTGAGCCGGATTCGGGTAAATTTTCAGGCCCTGCTTTTTAACTGCAAGATCCCCGGTTGATAATAACGCTGCACTGAGTGCCTGTGCCGCATCGGTTGTCTGGTTATTGATGCCTGCAAAAGGAACATTAACTACCGTCTGGATTGTTGTGAGTAAAGGAAATTTCCTGGTGCTGCTGTAATAAGAATAAGATGTATTGATAATGGTGCCTATCGGAAATACAAAATTTGTATCATTCGGTAAGTGAAGGTTGAAATTCTGAACGGATTTTACCCGCAACACATTGGTAAAAGTGGATGATCCCAGAATAAGGGTTCCTGAAGCATTAGGATTGATCGTGATGGATCCCTTGCAAAGCCCGCTTGCTGCAGTTGACGAAAATGTTCCCTGTGCCTGGTCTGTTTCTGTAACAGTGGTGTATTGGGTAGGGTAGCTGATAAAAGTGCCGTTGTTTACAGATAAATTCAGCGTAGCATCAGATGTTACCAGGCCGGTGATTTCCAGCTTGGAGGCTGTCTGTTTGTAAAATACGGTATTCCCGCTGCCGGTCATCTTCAGGGTAGAATTCGGGAAAGTGGAGATTTCGCTTGCCGTGGGCGTGGAATATACGGTTGAGGATGCTCCTCCGAATGTCAGAGAACCGTTCTGAAAAGTAGCGTTCTGTCCGGTAGCAGAGTTATCCGGGGTTCCTGTTACGCCCAGGTAGCTTACGCTTTCTCCGGTCACAGGGTCATTAAAAGCTTTGGTAATGGTGGTTTGTGCTGATACCGTACCGGATACAGCGATTAAAAAAAGTAAAGTTTTTCTCATAAAAATTTTTGTTTAAAGATAGAGAAAAGCTGCTGTGGTACCGAAATATATTTTCAGTTTGTCAATAATTGCTGTGGTTGCCGTAAAATATTGGAATTCAGATATGAACATGATCCTGAAATAAGGTATAATATTACCTTGCAGAGTGGAGTTAAGCAAGTTTATCTGATCCAGCTTGCGGCTTTTTCCAGGATTTTGATAGTAGTCTATTTAGCTTTTAGAATTGAATAATCATGCATTATTTAACCAAAATGCTTATGTAAATAAGAGATATTATTGAATTAATATTATACGCAGTTCCAGATATCATCCTTAAAATTCAACTCTTTTACGATTTCCTCAAATTCTTCCACTTCTTTCAGATAGGGGATGAAATAGTCGCCGTTTGCAATTTTTTTATTTAAGCTAACCTGAAAGAAATCTTTATTACATGGTGTGGCAAAATACATTTTTCCCTCAATGAAAGTAATGGAAGGAAATACTTTTTCTGTTAAAAAAATATTTTCAATTTTAACAGTTAGGCTCTGTGTTAAAATCAAATTAACAAGATTAATGTTGGAGGTGTAAATATTATAATGTCCGTTAATATAAGAATTAGAGACGTTTACCTGACTGAGCTTTTCTGCTGCCATGACAGATTTTGCATAATCGGCCTTTTTGGGAATCAATATTATTTTCCCCTGAAAATGTCTGTTAAAGTCTGCATGCATGAAAAGTCCTGAAAAAAAGATCTTATCATCATAAAAAATTAAAGAATCATCAGGCAGGTAATCATCACCGTCCCCATGAAAAATACTTCTGATAATGGAATAGGGAATCAGAAATAAGCCGAAAATACAGCCTGCAGCAGTTTTTGGATAATTAAGTTTTTTATTATACAACTTAATTTTGAAGAACTCCATATCAATAGTTCCGCACTTTCCTCTTACATAATCATCTCCTTCAATATCAATGGCAGACTGAAATATTCCTTTTTCTAAGATTTCGCTTTCTTCAAGGGTTTTTAGATTATAAGAGGAAGCTTTGTATTCAAAAGTGGTATTAACAAATTTAAAAACCTCCGGCAGTATTTCTGTTTTAAGCCGGGTTTCAAAAACTTCTTTCGGATTCTTAAACAGTGAAAGTAAAATAAACAAGACACCTCCAATTATTAAATGAATTACAAAGACCGGAATGATTAAATTAATAATAAAAATTACAATCATAGCCAGCTTCAGTAATACTGAAATGAGCCGTACGATCTTATACAGGTAACTCAGCCTGAGGTTTTTTATTCTTTCAGATTCCAGAATCTGTGCTTTTTCGTTAAGAAAAGTAAAGAGGGGAGTGGCCATTGTTTTTATTGAAAATAATAGGGCTAAAAATCAAGTTAATATTATTTATGAAGAAGGAATAAACTGCTTTATTTATTCCAGCACATCTTCATTAATAAAGTCATAGTCCTTATCCATCAGCATCAGTAAATAATCTTCAAAGCTGTCTGCAATAACACTGAACTCATCCGGGTCATGTAGAAACCTTACAATCTGGCCCTTTGTCCCTTTTTCAGAAGGACTGAAATCAATGAACAGCTGTGAGGTTCCGCCATTGTTCGCACAGTCTGAAAAGTGGAGCCACTTCAGGTCTTTTGCGGTATCGGTAATTTTTTCATCGATCTCCACTTCTTCATATTCCCGCTCAATATAATCCGAATAATATTTAACGGCTATATCATGGTTTTCAATCATTTGTGCGGATGCCAGAAGGTAATAAGGATATTCTTCCATATCGGAGCCGAGCATATAAAAAGCAATTTCTTCACCTTCATATTCCCGCCAGTAAGTTCCGTCCACATCGTTCAGCAGGCTTACCAGCGCATCCGGAATATCCGGAAATATCCCGGTGAGTTTTTCAATATTCTCTTTTGCTGCTCCGTGTTTGATCTTTTCAAAGTGATCCCAGGATTCCTGTGCCTGGTTTTCGTAATAGGCTTTTTTTAGTCCTGTTTTATATTGCTGTGCTGTTGGATTCATATTTTTATTTTTAAAATTAAAGATTTCCCGTTATAATAATTCTACATTTCTTTTTGAAAACTGAAACCGTGAGACTGCAGGTATTCATCCAGCTCAATCTCAAAAGGAATGTTAAATCCGTTATCCAGATCATACAGCCCGCCTCCGGCATCCGAAGATTCTAAAAATCCAAGTGTTTTGGAGCGGGTCTGCTCTTTTGCTTTTTTCCAGCATTTCGTCAGGAAATCAATTTCCAGTCCGGACTGGTTTTCCCAGTAATTGGAGAGATCCGGCAGGTCATTTTCATCAGCATGCGCCGCATAATTGATATTGTTGTCATCCAGAACTTTTTTACACATTTCCTGAACATCAATAGAGGTATAATCTTCAAATCCGTGTTCTTTTAAATGCAGTTCCGCCATCATAACTGTTTTGTCCGGGGAATAATACTCATAATTCGGGAGGGCAAATAAAAAGCTTAACGGACTGGCAGCATAATAATACAGGCTGATCACCTCAATTTTCCGGTCATCTTCCCGAAACTGGTATTTGGAACTTAGCACATCGGCCAGGAAATTGGTAACTGTAGTTTCCCTCGGAAGGAGGAATGTCTCTCTGAATGCTTCATCAATTTTTGCTTCTAGGTTCTTCATGCCTTATTCACTTTTTTACAGTTATAAAAATAAAAAAACCATTCTGGAAAACAGAATGATTCTTAAGTTATCTTTCAAATTAATAAAGCCTGCTATTGGAGTTTTATTCTAACTTTCCATTGTCATATAATCCAGTTGCCCGTTTTCATCTGTATTTATGACAACCAAGTAATTGGTTAAATCTTCTCCAATTGAATAATCTAAAATGGCAAAATTATCTTCACTGTCGGGATAAAGTCCTATTCTTACCAATTCTATTTTTTTCAAAAGCTGTTGTTCCGGGCCAAGTGTCGGGTCATCAAAGTTGATCAGTGCTGAAAGTTCATCTTTCTCAACTTCTTCAAGATGATGTTCTATATAAAATTTTACAGTATCTCCCTCTTCATCATTATAGTCGTCTGATAGGTATGTTTTATTCAGTTCATTAAACTTGTCAATATTTTCCAGATAGCTTTTTACTTTATCCAACTGAAAGGTTTCGGTATTTTTGTTTTCAAAATTAAGATCGATCTGAATTTCATGGCCATTAAAGTCTATACTAACACTATAATATTCTTCCAGATTCTTTGTTGATAATTTACCGAAATAAGGTAATGTGTATTCTTTCATATAATCTTATTTACATACATTTTTCCTTCCTACTTTTATTATTTCTTCAATACCAAATTTGTCAAATAATTCAAGCAGATCCATGGCACCGTTCTTTTTCTTGAATTCGAGTTCTTCTTTATAGAGCGGAATCATGGTATAGATATCAATTGTATTCTCATCCGCCAGTTCAATACAAGTAAATTCTTCCGATAATTCCATAGAATGAGCCAGCATAATTGAGTTAAACCCGATCTCTTCTGCAAATTCCTTATCATCTTCAAATCCGTAAGTATGGCCAAAACCAAACCAGGTTTTATTTATATGCGGAGACATCATGATCTCCTTCATCAGCCTGATCGGCCAGTAATTTTTCTCATCACTGAAGGATTCATATTCCAAATTCCATTCTTTAGGCAGTAAAATTACGAGTTCAGCGAACTGAGAGGAGTCTGTATCCTCAGGAACCGACATCGGCAAAGCACTCATCCCACAGCTTAAAAGAATATGATAAGGCCTGTTATCATTTGCTTTGATAAAAAAAATATCCCTGTGGATGATTTCAGATTTAATTTCGTCAAATACAACAATGTCCTCGTTCTCGTCAAAGAACTGATCAAGATGATCATCAATAATCTCAACGCTGTTGGGAACATTGTTTTTTGCTGATGGATCCATTTGTTTTCAATATTTATGTTATTAATAAAAGTTGGGAATAATCTTCTGAAATTACATTTGTGAGATGATTTTCCCTGTATTGACGAGGCATGAGTACAACCCCCGCACCGGCGGGCCAGCATTATAATTATTTAAAGTCACTTTCGTTGATCTTTTTGTTATAATATACATCAACAATTTTAATGGCCTGATTGCCATCTTCAGATACAAATGTATCTTTAGTCTCATAAATTAAGTCCCCGAATTTTTTATAATCATCATAGAGCGTAACTGAGAAAGAATCTTTTTCAGGATTTTTAACGACTTCGGATTTTACCAAAAGATTTGATGTCTTATCATAATATAAATAGGTCACTTTTCCATTGCTTAGGGTAGCTTGAATTTTATCGCAGTTTTTGTTATTGGCTTTTTCTTCTCCAATATATTCTAATGTATAAAGCGTAGGATCAATATAGTCCAAGGAATTTATAATGTGACGGCGGTAATTTTTGTCTTTGAACTCTTCCTGATCAGCAACTTTTTTTTGCCCGTTAACCACATTATATCCCGTTTTTCCATCATAAAAAGATTTATAAACAATTCTTCCCTGGTATTCAATTTCAAAACTTCCCTTATTGGGAGCCATTTCTCTGGTAATCCAGAAAACATTTCTGCCATCCATTACGGTTTCTGATTTAGTGTATAATGTTTTGATATTTTCTAACACCTGTTTTCCGCCCTGAGCCTGAATTGATTTTTCGATAATTTCTACAGATTTGCTTGTTTGAGCATTTTGTGCAGTTAGAGATGCTGTTGAAAGAAAAATGGCAGCGATCGTAGTGGTAAATTTCATTTTTGTTATTAATTTTTATTGAGTTATATCACAGAAGAGTATGGACTAATGCAGGCTTTCAAAAATTTGAGTCAAAGAAAGATGGAGCAAAACCGATATTTTCTATAGCGCAAACTTAACCAAAAATTTGAAGTGGAAGAATGGCAAAAGCAAAAAATAGGAGCAAACTTTTCAGTTTTGTCTATAATTCTTTCAGGTTCTCGTCCACGCGCGTTCCTGAAGTCACAGTTGTGGGGTTTTGAGATCGGTCCTTCTTGTAGTGATGAAGCACGAGCGTGACGCTCGCGCCGGCGGGGGAATATTCATTTGAAAGTTATAAATTTTCCTATAAACCCATATGCGTTTTTATAATTTTTCCCCATTAACTTAATAACAGTTTCCTCCACAGTCAGTGGCATTCTGGCTGTCTTCAGAAGTGATGGTATAGGTTTCTACTTCCTTATCATTATATACAGGATTAAAAATGTTCCTCGGCTGATTGAAGCACTGATTGGTTTCCGTGCATTCCTGATAGATCACTCTTTTTGTATTGTCAAAAACTACTTCTATGTGGGTAATACTTCCAACCGCCGTTTTATTAAATAACCCGGTCATTGTAAATCCGGCAGCCCCGGGAGGTGTGTATGTGTACTTTTTGGTAAAAGTCTGGCTGTTGGGTAAAGTTATTGAGTTTTCCAGTTCCTTATTACCGTTTACATAAGGGATCAGCCTCACATTTTTACCTGATGTGTTTAAAATATTGTAGGTATATTCAATACTTTCCCCTTGGTCTGTTCCGCATTGGATCATTAAGAACCCGAGACTTAATAATAATAGTGATTTCATAATAATTTAACCAGGAATTATAATCCAAAAAAAAGAAACCGCCTGTTAGAGGCGGCTTCAATATACTTAATAACAGTTTCCTCCACAATCTGTAGCATTCTGGCTATCTTCAGAAGTGATGGTGTAGGTTTCTACTTCCTTATCATTATATACAGGATTAAAAATATTCCTGGGCTGATTGAAGCACTGATTGGTTTCTGTGCATTCCTGATAGATTACTCTTTTTGTATTGTTAAAAACTACTTCTACCTGGGTTAAATGACCGGAAGAAGGCGTTACAAAAAAGCTTGACATCAGTAAACCGTCATTGTAAGGAGGCTTAACTTCTTTTTTCAGATTTATGATACCGTCTTTGGCAAGGGAAACCTTTAAGCTGTAATTAGCCTGCCCGTTAAAATAAGGAACCAAATCAATCTTAGAGCCTGAGTTATTTTTAATGCTGTAATCAAAATACTTTGTTTCTTCCTGATCTGTTCCGCATTGGATCATTAACAATCCGGCAGTTATTAGTATGGATAGTAATTTCATAATAAATTTAATCTTGCCAGTTAGCAAATAAATCGTCAACAAAAGGTCTTGTAGGTTTGTTAGGATACATTGCCTTAACCCTGTCCCTGTAATCGTTCCAGTATCTTGAACCGGATAAAGCATTTTCCAGCTCCTTAATGGTATATCCGTTTACCTGATCAACAGGATAGGCAGATCCGTATGTCCTTCTTTGGTCAACCATGTCCGTCATATCATAAATTCCGGATGTATAATGATTGGATGCAGCAATTGTTCTGTTTTGATAATTAACTATTTGGAATGTGGAATATACTGAATAATTAGAAATGTTATATCTTACCCTGTATCTTTCCAGTGTCATTAAAATTTCAACAGCTACCGGCCAGCTTTCCAGCAATCTGCGGTTTCTGTTTTTAACCTGTGAATCACCGGAAAGGAAAGAGTCTCTTACAATATTATCATAGGAAAAACGATCTTTAACAGAATGCAGGGCGTGGCTTAACTCATGTATTGTAGTTCCGTAAACCTGATCCGAAGTGCTGCCATAATTTTTTATATGTATCTGGGCAGATAAGCCAAATGAAATTTCGCTGCGTATATGGGAATATGATGACGGAGGTCCGGAATTGCTCAGTCTGCCTGCTATTTTAATCTGTGACTGCCTTCCGAAATTGTAGAAATGATTATTCATCGGAGGGGAAATAAGACCAAAACGGTATCCGTAATAAAAATCATGGGCCGCCTGGTGTATGAGTGCATGGTATTCATCCTTGCCGCCATTTAAATTTATGCTCCAGGACTGCTTCTTTACATTCGGGCCATGAGTTTCTGCCTGGAAAAAAGAACCGTCTCTTACGCTGTAATGGTATCTTTCCCACTGGATTACGTATCTTGCTTTTCCACGTACGGAAGAAGTTGAAAAATTTCCGTTGCCATCTGTAATTCCCTGAGCAACAGTAAACCACTGTCTCATCAGTACCTGTGCCCCGGTTACCGGCCTGCTTCCCGCGATATCGTCCTGAACCCTTATATTCCCGCTCGGATACCATTTGCTCCCGAAAATCCATCTTGCTTCAGGCGTTGCATTGTCTGTTAACAGATCCTGCTCATTCCCGGTCTGCTCATAGGCGGAAAATAAAAGATTGTTGAAAAGGTCTGTCTTGTTTTCAACCCTGTCTGTTACCTGATATTCTTCATTATCTTTAATATCAGAAAAATAAGGATCCTGCTCCGGGATGTAGAGCTCGCTTAAAACTTCATGTTTTACTGCAGGGAGCGTTTTTCCTACGGGCACTGCCGTGTAATATACGGGGATAGAATCTTTATCCGGGCTTCTGTTTGCCAGGTATTCCTCTTTATATTCAGTATCCATTCTGTAATCGAAATAATGTATGGTAGAATCACTTTTCAGTAAGCTTACCTGTTCTTCATTTTCAGGGCTGAATTTAAGGTAAAGGTGCGTGGTCTGGACATTGAATTTCCCAAAGCTGTATTTCGGGTTATTGTATTTTACTCTCTGAAGGGCCTTGGCCATATTTTCAGTAGAATACGGGTTTTCCAGGATCAGAGAATCCCCGGAAAATTCACGTGCGGATAAAGAACTGTTCTTTTCCGCTTTAAAAGCTTCTTCGTTCTGAATGTCTGATAATTCGTCTTTACACGATAATTGGAAGAGAAAAAGTCCTGCATAAAGGACACATAGAAATAACTGTTTCAGTTTCATCTGAGTTTTTTTGGTTTTCTTGTTATTAATTTTTAATGGGCTAAAGATACCACAAAAACTGAGTTATGAAAGTTAAATGAAATATTAATTTTCTTATGCATTCCCAAAGCCTTCTATCAGGCTGTTTCGTATCATCGAAGACCTCCGGAAATTACCAACACCCTTGTTTGTAATCAAATGACGCCTCCGGAAGTTCCCTGCAGGTTGTTTGAGACCACCGGAGGGCTCCGGAAGTTACAAACACCCTTGTTTGTAATCAAATGACTTCTCCGGAAGTTCCCTGCAATTTGTTTGAGACTACCGTAGGGCTCCGGAGATTACAAACAGGTATGTTTATGACTAAATGCAATTGCAGGAGGTCTTGTACAAGTTGTTTGATACTACCGTAGGGCTATGGAAGTTATAAACACCCCCGTTTTGAATAAATGATTAACAAATTAGATATTGATTAATACCAACTAATCTTTTTTATGCTGATCTTTATCAATAGTTATTGTAAGCTTATTTTTCTTTTGCTCTATGTTCACCATCTGTCCCTTTTTGAAACCCAGTTTATCCAGCCATTTTCCTGTGAGCCGTATCTCGGGAACCGTTATCATTTTGTAAGTACTTGTTTGATATCTCGTATGGATTTTGAGTCTTCTTGAATTTGTCATTGTCATATAATTATATGACAAATATAGAATAAATTTTTAAGCTGTCAATCTTTTATATGACAAACTTGTCAACAAATTAGCTGACATTTGACTCATGACCAGAGATAAGCTAAAGATAGAATTAGGTAAACGTATTATCATGCTACGTGAGCAAAAGGGTTGGAGCCAGTCTGATCTTGCCCGTGCGTGTAATAAAGACCGCCAGGCCGTTGAAAAACTAGAGAACGGGAAAGTGAATCCTACGCTTTATACTCTGCTCGAATTGGCCAATGCTTTGGAAATTTCTTTGCCGGAACTGGTGGATTTGTCTTGATATGTTATTTATCACGGATTACAAATCCGCGAGATCGAGTTCTTTCTCAAGAATTGATCATGAAATTAGTTTTTTTCGAAATAATAGCAATTCGTTTTCAGACAGTAATTTATAGTCAAAATCAATATCTTTCCAGATCTTGATTAATTTTTCCTGTGCAAAACTATTATCTGAGACAACAACAATATGTTCTTCAAATTTCCATTGCGGTTTGCCAATTAAATCAAATTCCTTATCTATTCTTCTGGCGCCTGTAAGAATTGACAGAAAATCTACGTCTTCAGAATTTACATATTTCCTGCGAAGAATATTCGCTTTGATTTTTTCGATAAGTGAATAGGTATAGTCCGGATTTTCTTCGCCGTTTTCAAACAGGCTCATCAGATAGTCATGTTCACGCATACGTTCTTTTCCTTCTTCAGTTTCGAACAGCTGGCAGATTTCTTCACTAAACCATTCCCTGGAACCCATTACCCTATACTCTTTTGTCTTCTTATCATAAACTACAGGGCCGGAACCAATAATATGTCCTCTTTCGTCATCGGGATCATATTCTTTGTGCGTCCAAAAATAGATCACCATATCTTCGGTGTCAAAATATCTGGAGATTTTAAAATCGGGATTTATTTCTTTTTCGATGATTTGCTGGACATGTTCCGGATCGATCATAAGTATTGATTTTAGTTAACTTTCAATAATACTAAAAAAATATTCTGTTGAAAATTAGGGGGTGTGACGCTTGCGCCAACGTATTAGTTTTGGAATAGCTGAGCAGAAGAATACCTGAAAAGGCCAGCCAGGCAAATCCTTATCATGATTTCCGAATTAGCTGCTCCAACTTCGCCATCATTTCGTCTTTCTCTTTCAGCATTCTTTCGTACAAAGCAATTTTCTCTTCGTGAAGTTTCAGCACCTCTTCAAGTGGATGAAAAGTAGGTTTAATGTTAGCAGTATAGGCAAAAGCAGAAGATTCGTGGAAGGTATTTGCAATAATATTGATTGCCTGTTCATCATCCATGTTTTCAATGGCTTCTACAGGGATTTTCAGGATCCCGGCAATCTTTTCCAAAATATCCTTTTCAATGGTTTCTTTCTGTTCCAAAATGGACATTTTCTGCTGGCTCCATTCACCGAGATCATAAGCCAGTGTTTCCTGCTTGATGCCCAGCATTTCCCGGAACCGCTTGATGTTCCTGCCCTGATGTATTTTCTTGTCCTGCATATTTGTGTGTTTTAAGAAAAACAAATATAGGTAAAAGTTTTGCGGATTGGAAGTGGAGTGGGTAGATAAATTATTCTGAGGGTTTGTGGAGTAGGAAGGAAGTGGTTTTTAGATTGGGAGTTGGTTGTTTTATCAATAGGTTTATCTCCTTACTGGAGCGAGCGTCTCATCCATGCTTCTCACAAACAGTCTTTCTTTTTCGGTATGGGCAAAATGCTCGTGTCAGCTTGGTTTTTAAGATGGAAAGGTGCTTGTTTTTAGAGGACACGAGTAGGACGCTCGCGCCAGCGAGGAGTGGAGTGGGTTTCTATGATGGAAGAATGTTTGTTTTTTTAAATATAAGCGGGATAACTGAGCTAGTATGCGGAACATAATCAATTAAATAAACTATTTAACTTATTTTCATAATAAGTTATACGTAAATTCTTTTTTGAACAGTTTAATTCATTTTTTAATTTACTTATATATATTTGTGTTGTATTCAAATCTTTTAAGTAAGAGAAAGAGTTTTCTGTAGTTAAGTTAAACATTATATCAATATCTCCTAAATTATTAAATTCTCCATTATCCTTAAAGAAATTGAAGCTGTCATTAGAACGGATGTGTATATAATTTGATAATATAAATCTAGAATGTAATTTTTCAATTTTTCTTGGATAAAATGCTTTAGTATGATGAATAAGATTAATACTGTAATTATTAAATTTTTTTAATTTAAGATATTCATTTAAGCTATCGTAATGCTTTATTATCTCGTCTTCATGGAATTCACTTATAATTGTTATTTCCATTTTTGTTTTGTCTGTAAGAATTTCTTCAAGAAGTTTATACAAATTATTTTTAAGTCTTTGATCTGTTTTGTCTTCAAAAATATATTTATCAAATATTATTAACGTGTTACAGAATTGAAAATATTTAGTAAGATCCTTAAATTCTGTGAATCTAAGATTTATTGGATATTTTTTATCTCCAGTTACTTTTAAACTTTTCGATTTAATTATATCTTCATATAAACTCCAATCACTAAGAAGATTTAAATTAAAAAATAAACAGCCATAGTTGTTTAAGTAATCATTACAGATACTATCGTTGACATCTGATAATACAATTGTTCTTTTTGATAATTTTTTTAGAATAGTTTTATTAGTGATTAATGTAGATAAATCATTTTTAAATTTAATTTGATCAAATTTGTCAATCAATATTTCTAAAAGCGGATTTTCTTTTGAATATTTAAAAAATTCATCTTCATCTATAAAATTCGTAATTAACGTGTAATCTCTAAATTTTTTTTTAATAAATTTTAAAAAACTTTTAAATTCATCTTCTCTAATAAACAAATCTTCAACAACTTCTTTCTGTAAAATAAACATAGGCTTCATACTTGTTATGATTTTTTTAATTTTAAAAGTTTATATTTTAATTCAGTTGCCTCATCATAGAAACCGTCTCCAAAATCATCTGTTAAAGTTCCATTCTCTTGAATATTAATTTTTATAATTTGATTTTCTTCTGATTTATTTGAATTATTGAAATAATATATAGATGTATCATTGTGGTGAATACTTTTTTCTGCAGTTAATAATTGCATTTTTCTTATGATATATTCACTATGTGTTTCAATTATCAATCTAATTTCAAATGTTTTAATTGCATCAACTAAAAAATCAGCTAATAGCGATTGTAGTTTTGGATGTAAATTAGTTTCTGGTTCCTCTAATAAAACGGTTTTTTTAACTATTATATAATCTCTTTTTTTTATTGGTTCCTCTAAAGAAATTCTCATGATTATTGGTAAAAACTGAGTTATTCCATAGCCTAGATCTGCAAGAGCAATTTTCTCTTCATCTTTCATTAATGAAACAGTGTTAGCAACCCCTTCGATATTATCAAAAATAACTTTATCGGCAATATCAAATTTCCTTAACCATTTATTCATAAAATTTATAGAAATATCACTTATATCTCTAGATCTATATTCTAAAATCAATTCATTAAACGAAGTTCCTTGTGAATCATTTGTATATAATCGTTTTGTATTAGCTCTAACAGCTTCAATATATTCAGTGTTCTCTAGTAATGATGAAAAATCTTTTAAGATTCTTCTGAGAGGCATGCTTTTGAAAAAGTTATGTAACCTTTTGTCTTTAGTATCAGATTTAACCACTGTATCTAAAAATTTTCCAAACAATTGTGAAAAAACTGATATGGGCTCATCATAATATTTAGGTATATTATTTTCGTTAATTTTTAAATTAACAGATGTTCTATAAGTGTAATTATTATCTATTTTTTCTATTGTAAAGTTTTTATTTACTATTAAGTCTAAAAAATTTCTCTTTAAGACTTTGTCTTTTAGCACAATATCATGATTAAAAAATAGTTTATGGTATTCATCTGAAGGATCTCCTATTTCTAAAATCAAAAAACTTTTTTTATCATTTTCTTTAAAAATTTCAATTTTTTTTAACTTTCCACTAATATCATTTTTTTTGTATGTTAAAAATATTTTTACACCAACTTCTTTTTCTGAATGTTCTTCAACGAGAATATTATAAATACTTCTTCTTGTCGTATAAGGTAATTTACTATAACTACTATTATAAGAATCATTCAGGGTAGCTTCAAAACCAAATGTTAATGATTTTGTATTGCAGCTTTTATTAATGGTATTGTCAAATGAACCTAAGTTATGATTTGTTGTCGAAAAATCTAAGATTTGTAGATTGTTAGTTATATTGCTTTTTAATAATAGCAATGCTTTAAAAATTGAACTTTTACCTGAAGAATTAGGCCCGATAAGAAAGTTTATAGGTGAGAGGTCAAATTTATTTTTAGTCTTAAAAATTCTATAATTTTCAAAATAAATTGCATTAATTTGTGACATAGTGTGATTATTAGTTTAAAGTACTAAAACAATAGTTTTTAATTTGTTATAAAACTATAAAAATATTTTTTATCAAGATAGGGAATTCCGTTTTTATTTTAAATAAAAACCGCTCCACAAGAAGCAGAGCGGTTTTAAATTTATCTGTATCGGTTAAGACTACATCATTCCCGGCATTCCGCCACCCATTGGCATGGCAGGTTCGTCTTTTTTCACTTCAGTGATCACACACTCAGTAGTTAAAAGCATTCCGGATACGGAAGCTGCATTTTCAAGGGCTACTCTCGTTACTTTCGTAGGGTCGATGATCCCTGCTTCAAGCATGTTCACGTATTCGTCGGTTTTCGCATTGTATCCGAAATCAGCAGTTCCTTCCGCTACTTTCGCTACGATTACAGAACCTTCACCACCTGCGTTGGCAACGATTTGTCTTAATGGCTCCTCAATCGCTCTTTTCACGATTTTGATCCCTGTTGTTTCATCTGCGTTGATCCCTTCAAGATTAGCTAAAGCATCGATGGCTCTTACCAAAGCAACACCACCACCGGCAACAATACCTTCTTCAACGGCTGCTCTTGTAGCGTTTAATGCATCATCCACTCTGTCTTTTTTCTCTTTCATTTCCACTTCAGAAGCAGCCCCTACATAAAGTACGGCAACACCGCCGGCTAATTTAGCCAGTCTTTCCTGAAGTTTCTCTCTGTCGTAATCAGAAGTAGTGGTTTCCATCTGCGCTTTAATCTGGCTTACTCTGCCTTTGATTTTGCTTTCTTCACCGCCACCGTTTACAATGGTGGTGTTGTCTTTATCAATGGTTACTTTTTCAGCCGTTCCCAGCATATCCATGGTAATGTTTTCCATGGTAAAACCTTGTTCTTCAGAAACTACGGTACCACCTGTTAAGATCGCGATATCTTCCAACATCGCTTTTCTTCTGTCTCCGAATCCCGGAGCTTTTACAGCAGCAATTTTAAGAGATCCTCTTAATTTGTTCACAACCAAAGTAGCCAAAGCTTCGCCTTCCACTTCTTCAGAGATGATTAATAAAGATTTTCCTCCCTGTGCAATCGGCTCAAGAACCGGAAGCAATTCCTTCATGGAAGAGATTTTTTTCTCTACCAAAAGGATATACGGGTTTTCTACCTCAGCAACCATTTTCTCTGGGTTGGTAACGAAATAAGGCGACTGGTAACCTCTGTCAAACTGCATCCCTTCTACAACGTCTACTGTTGTATCGATTCCTTTTGCTTCTTCTACCGTGATTACGCCTTCTTTACCTACTTTCCCGAACGCCTCAGCGATCAGAGATCCGATGGTTTCATCATTATTTGCAGAAACGGAAGCTACCTGCTTCACCATTTCTGTAGAATCTCCAACTTCTTTAGACTGTTCTTTAAGGTTAGCCACCACTGCAGTTACAGCTTTGTCGATCCCTCTTTTCAAGTCCATTGGGTTTGCCCCTGCTGCAACGTTCTTAAGGCCTTCTCTTACGATAGCCTGTGCCAGAACGGTAGCGGTAGTAGTACCGTCTCCTGCGATATCATTGGTTTTGGAAGCTACTTCTTTTACCATCTGCGCTCCCATATTTTCCACACGGTCTTCAAGTTCGATTTCTTTTGCTACGGAAACCCCGTCTTTGGTTACGTGGGGAGCCCCGAAAGATTTTTCAATAACTACGTTTCTCCCTTTTGGTCCCAACGTAACTTTTACTGCATTAGCCAATGCATCAACCCCTCTTTTTAAAGCGTCTCTAGACTCGATATCGAATTTTATTTCTTTTGCCATTGTTTTAAAGCTTTTGGCTTTAGGCTTTAAGCGGTAAGCTTTCCCTAAAGCGATTAAATTTTTATTTTAGTAAAGGCTTTACACCTGAAAATTATTTGATTAGTTTTAATCTTAACTGATATATTCTTCTTTTAACTGTAGTCAATTCTTCATTAATTCTTTCAAAATCTTCTGTTTTCAGATATTTCAAATCTTTAGCAAGAAGCAGTAAATATTCTGATTCGCTAAGTGAACCGATTGCGATATTTAAAAACTGAGCAAATTCTTTATCTGAATTTCTGCCGCAGCCTTCTGCAATATTGTTCGGGATTGAAACAAATGAACGTCTGATCTGTGATATTAAGCTAAATAATTCTTCTTTCGGAAAAGTTGAAGTTATCTGATAAATGTCTAAAACAATTTTATGACTTGATTGCCAAACATCGTATTTTTTGAAGTCTCTCATGAAGCTTACTGCTTACAGCTAAATGCTTATGGCTACCCAATAATTCCTAAAAGATCTCCTTCTTTTACAATTAAATAATCTTTTCCGTCCAGTTTTAATTCAGAACCTGAATATTTACCGTAAAGAACTTTGTCACCTACTTGTACCGTGGTAGGCTCATCTTTTTTTCCTGGGCCTGCTGCTACCACTGTTCCTTCCTGTGGTTTTTCTTTTGCCGTGTCCGGGATAATAATACCTGAAGCTGTTTTAGTTTCTGCAGCGATCGGCTCGATCAAAACTCTGTCTGCTAATGGTTTAAAGTTTACTGACATAATATATTTAATTTTTTAATTATTCTGTCTTGTAATTGGCTAAATGTATGCCATCACCGGTCTTTGTCTGAAATGGCAGAATTTTTTTAGGCTGATGTGAAATTTTGGCAGAAAAAATCATCTCAGGGAAATGAGATGATTCAATATTTTAGGAACACATTTTTCCATACTCTTCAATCAGATCTATATAAGGTTTAATATTATAGTCATTATCAATTTTTTGGAGTATCTGAAGTTCCATTTCTTTATCTTTTATGCTTTTTCTAGCTTCTTTCTTTTTGTCAAATCTTTCTTTATTGGATTCTTTCAACAGTTTTTTATCCATCAGTTTTTCAATGGCATTATTTAAATGGGGCTGATACGGTGTGCAATCAGAAGTAACTGCTTCAAAAGCCTTTTTAAATTTTCCTTTTATTTTTCCGCTATTGAATAAACCCATATTATCATAATCAAGAACTACATAGGCATATTCTTCATTCGGCTTTTTAATGTAAGGGAAAAAGAACGAACTATAATAGGACCTTTCCATAAACAGCAGAACCGAAAATCCGTAAAGATTTATTTTACCCTCGGACTGCAGAGGAAGCATCACCGTAAGATTCAAATCTTCAATCTCATATTTTGAGTTGATAGTCTTAAGTTTCATTTTATCAAATCTCATGGTGTCGGAACCGTCTTCATCCACTATAATAATTGATTTAATCTCAGTGAGTGGGATTTCCTGAGCATCTTCATCCGGATTGCTTTTGAATTTAAATATTTCCGTATCATAATGATAAAGACTTTCAACTCTTTTAAAACTGTTGGCGATACCGCTTTCAACAAATTTCGGAATAAGAAAGTCTTTTAAATACCCATGCTTTGTTTGTCCGTTTTCCATTAAAAGATCTGCCTTCACATAAGGTCTTTTCCCTACAGTAATATCCAGGCCCTGACCAAATAATTGAGCGAAAAAAAAGCCCAGAATCAGAATAAATAATTTTTTCATAAGTTAAATAGTTAAAGTTTGGAGTTAATCTAAAAAAAGTACCTCAATTGGAGATACTTTTTTTAATTATTTATTTCAGTTGAGGTTAAGGATGAGACACACAAGATTCCTTATAATCCTCAATCAGCTTTTTATAGATATCGGTGTATATTTCGGATCTGTATTTCATATTGATCCTTGAGGCTTCCGCTCCTCTTTTTCCTTTAAGCAAAGCCTTCCTTTCGGTATCGGATGCTTTCTTTTTTTCTCTGAATGTTTTATTGGAAAAGTAATCGTTCTGTCTTGCTTCGTCTACCTTTTTCAGAAATTCCGGGCAGTCGGCTCCTACAATCTCATACGCTTTATAGAACTTTTTATAAAGGTTATTCATATTAAATAATGCCAGAGGAGTTAATGAAGGATAATCTACAGGTGCCACGGCGACAGTTTCATTAGGTTTGCTTAAATAGATCATCACATACGTTAACTGACAATTGTCTTCATTTCCATCAGATCCTGCTGAGAAATTATCGCCAAAATCTGCCTTACACATCATGCTTCTGTACCCGTAAAGGTTAATGGGGCCTTTTTCCATCAAAGGAAGCATCAGGACTTTTCCTTCTGATTCCAGTTCCTGATTGTTGTTGATTTCTTTAACAAGGCGTTTATCCAATTGGAATTGTTCTTGGGTCTGTTCATTGGTGTAAATCACACTTTTAATGTCTGAAACCGGAATCAGCTGTACCTGAGTGTCGCTTTTTGATGATTTAAATTTTACTTCCTTCCGGTCCAGATTGGCGTATCTCGGGCCTTTCCCCATAATGGTAAAAGTGGCCACATCCGGAAGCATAAAATCCTGTGCAAATCCTTTTTTCGTACTTCCGTCCTCCATTAAAATTTCGATGGGAATAAAGTCTCTTTTTCCTGTATAAAACTGTAAAGACTGGGCAAATAAATTTTGTGCTGAAAGCAGCAGCAGGAGAAGAAAGGCGGTAAGTTGTTTCATAAGTTATTAAGTTTTTTAATACGACAGCAAAGCTAAAAAAAAAGTACCCAGATGTTGGGTACTTTTTATCAATTATTTTCAGTTTTTCTTTCCTGCGGCCTGCATCGGGTTGACCCTGCCGCTGGAAGCGCCTCTTGTGCTTCCGGCTTCTTTCTGTTTAAACAGATCGAATTTGGAAACCTGGGTGTTTCCACCGTCATTGCTCCAGAAATTGTTTGAGGTATCAATGTCAGCGGTTTCCCTCATCGGATCCAGCTGGATAGATTTTAGTTTTTTGTCAAAATAATAGGTTTTGGATACCTTCTGTTCATTCAGCCTCCAGATCTGGGCAGAAGATTTATCGGTTACTTTGGTTCCGTCTTCAAAGGTAAACTCAAGGATTAATGGCATTACCAGTCCGCCCTTATTGGTGAAATCAATCTGATAAGCCGTAAGGTTTTTAAATTTATCTTTTTCCTTTTGTGTTAAAGGTTCGGTACCTTCAAGCCTGAAGCTGTATTCCTTGGTATTGTCTACTTTTTCCTGTCCTCTGTCATACCGGTAATAGAAATCCTGGGCTTCTTTGTCCTGGTCTACGTAGAAGGTAGTATTCTTATCGGTTCTGTTCCTGATTTTAGAGATGTCTTCAAAATCATTCTGGGCAGGCTTCTCTACTTTATATTTTATTTCTTTGGTTTCCCTCGGAGCAGTATTTAAATCAGGGGCTGCAACGGTTACTTTGTCAATGGCAATGTCTACAGGATCTGTTCCGTAGAACCAACCTCTCCAGAACCAGTCCAGGTCTTCGCCGCTGGCATCTTCCATCGTCCGGAAAAAATCGGCAGGTTCAGGATGCCTGAACGCCCATCTTTTGGCATATGTTTTAAACGCTTTATCGAAAAGTTCCCTTCCCATAATGGTTTCACGGAGAATATTCAATCCTGTGGCCGGCTTTGAATAGGCATTCGGACCGAATTGAATAATATTTTCAGAATTACTCATGATCGGCTCCAGCTGGTCTTTCGGCAGCTTCATGTAATCCACAATTGTCCAGGCCGGACCGCGTTTTGAAGGAAATTTATTGTCCCAGCGTTCTTCCGTAAGGTATTCCACAAACGTATTCAGCCCTTCATCCATCCATGACCATTGTCTTTCGTCTGAGTTGATGATCATCGGGAAGAAATTGTGTCCTACTTCATGGATTACCACGCCCAGCATCCCGTTCTTAATCCCTTCGGAATAGGTGCCGTCTTTTTCCGTTCTTCCGTAGTTGAAGCAGATCATCGGGTATTCCATTCCATTGGCAGCTTCCACCGACTGTGCTACCGGATACGGATACGGAATCGTAAACTCCGAATACGTTTTAATGGTATGCGCAACAGCCTTTGTTGAATATTTTCTGTATAAGTTGTAAGCTTCTTTCGGATAGAAACTCATGGCCATTACTTTATTGTTGTTTTCAGGAATGGTAACGCCCATTCCGTCCCAGACAAATTTTCTGGAGGAAGTCCAGGCAAAATCCCTTACGTCATTCGCTTCGAAGTTCCAGGTTTTTCTTTGTTTTGAATGATTCTTCTCCGCTTTTTTAGCTTCATCCAGCGTCACAATCTCAACCGGCTCTGCTGCTGTTTTGGATTTGTTGTATCTCGCCAGTTGATCAGACGTTAATACCTGATCGTAGTTTTTACATTCTCCGGTTCCACCTACCACATGGTCTGCAGGAACGTTCATGGAAACTTTAAAGTTCCCGAAAACCAGGGCAAATTCTCCACGCCCAGTAAACTGGTGGTTCTGCCATCCGTGGAAATCGCTGTACACGCACATTCTCGGATACCACTGGGTCATGGTATACAGGTCGTTTCCGTCTTCGGCAAAATTTTCATAACCGCCGCGGCCGCCCATTTTTATCCTGTTCGGGATATTGTAGTTCCAGTCTATTTTAAAAACCAGCTTATCTCCTTTTTTCAGGACTTTAGGCAGGTCAATACGCATCATGGTTTTATTGACGGTATATTTCAGGGGCGTTCCGGAAGCATCGGTCACTTTTTCAAGGTTTACGCCGTATCCGTTATCCGAAAGGGGGAGTTCTGTCGGGCGCAGCTGCTGGTCATTGGATGCCTTCGGAAGGGTAGAAGAGGAAGGGAAATCCGCTTTTTTTACCGTCGACTGCTGGTTTTCGTCCAGTTGCAGCCAGATATAATCCAGGTCGTCCGGGGAATTATTGTAATAGGTAATGGTTTCAGAACCTTTAAGGTTTCTTTTATCTTCATCAAGATATGCCGTGATATTGTAGTCGGCCCTGTTTTGCCAGTAGCCGTGCCCGGGTGCTCCCGAAGCCGTTCTGTAAATATTGGGTGTAGGAAGAATGGTTCCCAGCTGTTCAAACCTGTTTCCGTGGTTGCTCCCCGGATTGTTCTGAATATTTTGTGCGGTGAAACCTGTATACGTAAATACAGAAAGGGAAAGTATGGCAACTTTTAGTTTCATAACCGAAATTGTTTTAAGGATTTTCAAATATAATAATAAGTAGTTGAAAAGTCGGAAATGTTTCAGCCTTAAAAAGGAATTCTTTCCAGCGTCATTTTTAATGATAACGCAAAGACTCCCGAAGAGACAAAAAGCACCCAGTCTTTCTGATTGACTTTAAAAACTTTAAGCAGGATAAACAGCAGGATTAAAATACCGAAAACAATGGCAATCTGTCCTAATTCCAAACCGATATTAAAACCCAAAAGCGGAACGGCAATACTCTGGCTCTTGGCAATCATTACCCTTGCGGTATTGGCGAAACCCATCCCATGGATCAGCCCGAAAATCAGGGCCAGATAATAATTGGCAGTCATCAGCGTTTGCTTTTTATTTTTCATCAGGATGTTATCCAGTGAGGTGATGACAATGGTCAGCGGAATCAGGAATTCTACCCAGGCAGAATTGATCCTTACAATGTCAAAAATGCTCAGCGCCAGCGTCACGGAATGCCCGATGGTAAAAGCAGTAACCAGAATTAAGATTTTCTTCAGGTCATTAAAAGAATATACGGCAATTAAAGCCAGTACAAAAAGCTGATGGTCCAGTGCATCCAGCGAAATAATATGCTCCCAGCCCAGGTTGAGGTAAAATAAAAAGTCCTGCATTGTTAAATTATTTTTCGAAATGCGATGATACAAAATTTATTTTAACTTTGTTGAAAATTCATCGTCATGATCGTAAATATAGAACTTGAAAATGCAGAAGATTTTGTTTTCATCAAACAGCTTTTAGAAAGAATAAAAGGCGTGAAATCTGTTTCTGTAAAGGAAGAAGAATTTTATGAGGACGGAATGCCAAAACACGTTATTGATAAGCTGGCAGATTATGCAGACCGCCTGGAAGAAAAAGATATGGTTTCTGAAGAAGAGTTTTTTTCAAATGCAAGAAAAAAAGCATGCGAATTATATTCTCGGAAGTAGCCGGCCAAACTTATGAAGACATTATTGAGTTTCTTTCTCAAACCTGGACGGAGAAAGAAATTAATGTATTCATAGACGAGGCTGAAAAGATTGTAAATCAATTAAAGCAAGGAAAATTCAGGCTCTATCAAAAATATGCTGGAAATATTCGTTCAGCATTAATCGGTAAAAAGCATATACGCATGTTCTTCAGGAAAGAAAATAACCAGACGATAAAAGTCCTGCTTTTCTTTGACATGAGACAGGATCCACAAAAAATAATTGATTTATTGCCATGAAAAAAATACTTTTTCTGTTATTTTCTTTACTGCTGCTTTTTTCCTTTGCCAAAGTGAAACATCCTTATCATGTAGGATCAGTGGAAATTAACTATAACCCAAAGTCTAAAACTTTTGAAGTAACAGGACGTTTTTTTCTTGATGACCTCGAAAATGGGCTGAATGAAAAATACGGAAAATCACTGCATTTCAATGATCCGAAATTTAAGGCACCGCTTCAGGAAACACTTAAGAATTATTCAGCAGAATACTTTAAGCTTAAAGCCAACAATACATTTGTCAAAATAAATTTCGTTGGTTATGAAGAAGACCATGAATCGGTAAATATTTATCTGGAATCTGAAAAAATTGACAATCCCAAAAAGGTAGAAGCAGCCATAAGCTTTCTTTATAACCTGTTTGACGACCAGATGAATATTGTCCACATTATTGTCAACGGAGAAAGGAAAAGTGAAAGGCTGACGTATCCAAACCGTTATTTATTTCAACAATTTTAGTTTTCCAGCTGTAAAAGCGCGTTGATTCCTTTGGTGTGTTCCAGCAGATCAGGAAAAAAATCGTCATAGCATTTTTGCAGCACATCTTTATGGTCCAGAAAAGCTTCAAATACAGGAATGTCTTTATCTAAATACTTTGCTTTATTCAGGACATTCCGCATGCTGAATTTGATATTCTGGTCCTGACGGTAATGGTAGAGCCAGTCGTCCTGTTCCATTTTTTCAAGCATCCTTCTGAAATTTTCAGGCAGAAATTCATAATGCTCATTCAAAACCCGGTATACTTTCCGTGAATGATCTTTCCAGCCTTTTAATGTTTTTAACTGTAAATCATTGGCCACAAAGTAATCCATCGCCACATCTACAAAAGCCCCGGCATATAACCTTACCAGAGGGGCAAATACTTTTTTGGCTTCATGGATGGCCGGATGAGAATCTGTGAAGGTATCAATGGCACGGTGCAGGGTAATCCCGTCCTGAATATCTTTCGGGAAAGAATACCGGTCTTTATTCCGGATAAAATCTTCCAGGAACTGCCCGACGATCTGCCCGTCGGTAAAAGTGAGAAAGGAATGTGCCAGATAATTCATAAACGAATATAGAAATTTTTAAATAAAATCTCGTTATTGCTTAATGTTTCTACCCAGACCCCTTTTTCAGTTTCAGACGCTTTGAAACCGATTGTATGCAAAATAATTTCGTTAGGTGATATCAGGCTAAGCGAAAGATGTTCATCATTCAGGGAACATCTCAGCTGAACGGGAAACGGGAACGGATTCTGGATCTGCAGATCTTTATATCCATAAACTACGGTACAGTCTGAACCTAGGGGTGTAAAACGTTCATGCTCCTTATAAATATCCATTGAATGTGGAAATCGTTCAATAATTTTTAAGCCGGATTTTAAAGCCAGAAAATAGATAATTGAAGAAAACTGACAAATGCCGCCGCCGAAATCACTTGAAATATGGTTTTTAATTAAATTTCTTCCCAACCTGAAATGATTCTTTTCATTAGGCTTGCCTATTAATTTCCAGAAAGAAAAAACTTCGTTGGGCTTAATGATTAAATTGTTGATCTTATTGCTGACAATTTGTAAATTATGAATCTTATTCTGATGGTATTCACCTTTGTTAATGACCTGCCGGAGTTCAGTCTTATGTTCTCCGATATCTTCCGGGCTGTAGCTTTTTGAATAGACATATTGAGTCTTCTGCTCACTAGTATACCTCTGCAAGAGCTTTATCTGGACTTTCCAGCGGTAAGGCAGCCATTTTTTCAGTTGCCGTTTCATATTTTTTCCAGGACTGCAATGTGATAAGAAGCCCATCTTTTCAGGAATGTTTTACACAGCAAAATATCCGGCAGAAGAAAATATTTCCGTATGCTTTTTGGCAGCCTGTGAATTGGGAACAATAAAATTCCTTTTGTATTTTTTAATTTCCATTGACCTTCTGAGAATTGTAAAATTTCTGCAGTGTTAAAATGGTTACCGGCGTGCCAATCTTCCTGTGGAGAAATGGCTTTTCGTCTGCTTTTGGTAGGATAATCAAAGAGTAAAATCCCGCTCTTGTTTAATTTCTGATGGCATTCATTTAAAAATAATTTTGTTTCAATTTTAGTCTGATGCATAATGACATGGAAACAAAAAATACAGTCAAATTCATCATCAAAAGGAATTTTTGAGATTTCTCCTTTCAATAAAACTTTTCCGGGATATTTTTCCTTAGCAATATTCAGCATCTCTATACTGAAATCTGTTCCGTGAGTTGCAAAGTCCAGCAACCGGCCGGTACCGCATCCCAAATCAAGAATTCTTGAATATTTTTTATTTCTAAAAAAAGCAGTTAAGAAATTTTTTTCCTGTTGATCAATATATTGTCCATAGGAGTTTCCGAAACGGTTCTCATCATAGGTTTTCGCAAGGCTGTTGTAATAATCAAGAATACTGTTTTTCATCATTAAATATTTGCGTTAGAATAACCTTTCGTGGAAATCTTCAATTTTACTCACTTCTTCAATCTTGATCCCGAATTTCTTCTTGGGAAGTTTATTTAGATTAGAGACGAAAATCTTTTCATATCCTAATTTCTCCGCTTCGGTAATTCTCTGCTCGGCCTGTGCAATCGGCCTGATTTCTCCGCTCAGCCCGATTTCCCCTGCAAAACAGTAATGCTCAGAGATGGCAATGTCTTCATTGGAAGAAAGGATAGAAGCTACCACGGCCAGATCCAGTGCCGGATCATCCGTTTTAATTCCCCCGGTGATATTTAAAAAAACGTCTTTTGCACCCAACTGGAAACCTGCTCTTTTTTCCAGGACTGCCAGAAGCATATTCAGCCTCTTGGCATCAAATCCGGTAGAACTTCTTTGCGGCGTACCATAAACGGCTGTACTTACCAGTGCCTGGATTTCCAAGAGCATCGGGCGGTTGCCCTCTAATGTGACAGCAACGGAGTTTCCGGAAAGCTCTTCAAATTTTTTGGTAATTAAGATTTCAGAAGGGTTTTTAATTTCTTTCAGTCCCTGGGAAACCATTTCATAGATCCCGATTTCGGCAGTAGACCCGAAACGGTTCTTATTCGCTCTTAATAAACGGAAAAGATGGTTTCTGTCTCCATCAAAGTTCAGTACCACATCTACCATGTGTTCCAGCACTTTCGGGCCTGCAATCTGTCCGTCTTTGGTAATGTGGCCTACCAGAAAAACAGGGACATTGTTTTCTTTGGCGTATTTGATGATTTCATTTGAGCATTCCCTGATCTGGGAAACGGTTCCCGGTGAGCTTTCAATCAGCTGGGACTGTAAAGTCTGAATAGAATCGATAATAACGAAATCCGGCTCCAGCTTTTTCGCTTCATGAAGGATTTTTTCCAGAGAGGTTTCCGTGAAAAGGAAGCAGTTCGGGTTCTGGATATCCGTTAACCGGTCGGCCCTCATCTTGATTTGTGAGGCACTTTCTTCCCCGGAAACATAAAAGATTTTTTTCTTCATTTTCAGGGCTAACTGAAGAAGCAGAGTTGATTTGCCAATTCCCGGCTCACCACCGATTAAAGTGACGGAACCTAAGACAATACCGCCTCCCAGTACCCGGTTCAGTTCTTCGGAAGGGGTTTTGATTCTCGGTTCTTCACTGGTTTCAACCTCAATGATATTGATTACGTTTTGTTTTAATTTTGAAAACGGCGGTGTTTTGGATGAGGTTTTTTCAACGACTTCCTCCACCAGGGTGTTCCATTCTCCGCAGTTCTTGCATTGTCCCATCCATTGGGAGTACTGGGTTCCGCAGTTCTGACAGAAATATGCTGTTCTTAATTTTGCCATACTGTAAAATTATGAAAAAACTCAGCATCAAAAAATTTAAATAAACAGTAAAAACTACCATAGGTCAATGTCCGGTTATTATAATCAGCATACATTTGTCTAAGATTAATCTAAAAATATATACAATGAAAAAAGTATTCTTAGCTTTTGTATTTGCACTTTTAAGTGTTGTGGGTTTTGCACAGACCGTTTGGCAGACCGACCCGATGCATTCTTCGGTAAATTTCAATATCAAACACATGGGGATCAGCTTTGTGCAGGGAAGATTTGATAAATTTGAAGGAAAAGCCATAACGAAAGCCAATAATCTGGACAATGCACAGCTTTCTTTCGTAGTGGATGTAAACTCCATCAATACAGCAGTTGAAATGAGGGATAAGCATTTGAAAAGTGCCGATTTCTTTGACAGTGAAAAGTTTCCGGCAATGACGTTTGAATCAAGCTCTTTAGCCAAGGATAAAAACAATGTGTATACTTTAAAAGGAAAACTGACGATTAAAGATGTTTCTAAAGAGATCAGTGTTCCGGTAACGTTTGGCGGGATAACGAAGAACCAGCAGGGAAAAGAGGTAATGGGCTTCCAGACTACATTTAAAGTAAACCGTCTGGATTATAACATTAAATATGACCCAACGGGAGCGGGCGTAGCTAAAGATGTTGATGTTAACCTATATTTTGAGTTAATTAAGCAATAGGACTTTTATATATAATTTTGGTGTAGTAGAAAGGTTTTCAACATATTGAAAACCTTTTTCTTGTATAAAGATAAACTACGGGACTACTGTTTTACTGAATTTTTTGTGGATTACTTTTCTGATGGTAATAACCGGTAATAATGGTTACCAATGCAGGCAATAAAAGTATGAATCCCTCAGCTCCGATGTATTTACTGAGCAGTAAAGCCGCTGAAATGAGGATCCATCCTGATAGGAAATAATAATTTGCCACCCGGAAATTCCGGTATTCAGGATCATGTTTGCGATAAGGAATGATGATAAAAGTAATATGTGCAAGAATGGCTCCGGTTAAAATATCAATCAGATGATGCTGATAAGTGGTCAGTGTCGAAACTCCCAGAAGGATCAGCCAGACCATTAAGAAAATCCGCCATTTTGTAAGCCCTTTGAATACTGACCAGAATATAAATGCAAAAGCAATATGAAGCGATGGGGACTGGTTGAAGGGTGAATCAAAAGCTTCTAAAAACGAAAAAGGCAGTCCCAGAATAACATGCGGAACTTCAGGTTTTGCAAATGAAAACCGTAAAGGAACCGTAATGAAAAATATTCCTGCCGTAACAGTTGCAAAAAGCATTCTCCATGTTAATATTTTTAATTGATTTTTATTTTTACAAGAAAAAAATACAACGCAGAAAAAAAGTCCGCTTGCCATGTACGGAATAATCGACAAAGGCATGAACGGAATAGATTTTTCAAAGTCGAAAGTGAATGACGGTACATCATCTAAAGAAGAAGCATACCACGTGCAAAAATTGTAAACAGCGATGAATACAAGGGTACATAAGGTTAATGCAAAGGCCTGCTGCCGGATTTTCAGTTGCTTTTCATTCAGTCGCATTTCTTAATGTCATGATATTTAAAAATAAAGAGAGAAGGCCTGATCGTGAATTCATCATCCATTTATTTTGAAAAGTAAAATAATTAATTTTTTGTTTTTTAACCGTCTTGGAGATAATTTTTAGGTAAGCTAAAAAAGGTTTTTGCTTAAACCATAACGATTGCAGTCAGGAAAATTCAAAAAGGTTTCAGGATTCCGCAGATAGCAGAATAAGGCAGGCTGTAATCGGATCAGCCGTAAATTTATTTTTACGTGTAAAAGAATGGTATAGGACTGAGCGGCTGTTGCAACCTTGGCTTGAGTGATATACAGAAATCATTATTTTAGTGGCTTTTTTGTGTGTTGATAAGATTAAATACAGATAAAAAGTTTCGTTAAAATTAAGAAAATAATTGCTATTTCTCAAATTGATAAATCTAAAAAATTGCTTTGTCTTTCTTTTTCCCATAACTTTGCACAAACCTAATCTAATGAGTAAAAAGAATACAAAGTACATCTTTGTGACAGGAGGTGTAACTTCATCTTTGGGGAAAGGAATCGTTTCTGCTTCTCTGGGACTTCTGCTAAAATCACGCGGCTTTAATGTAACGATCCAGAAATTAGATCCTTATATTAATATCGACCCGGGAACACTGAATCCTTATGAGCACGGAGAATGTTATGTAACCGAAGATGGTGCGGAAACGGATCTGGATTTAGGTCATTATGAGCGTTACCTTGATGCTCCCACTTCCCAAAACAACAACGTTACCACAGGGAAAATTTACCAGACGGTTATTGAAAAAGAAAGAAAAGGAGACTTCCTTGGGAAAACCGTTCAGGTTATTCCTCATATTACCAACGAAATTAAAAGGAGAATTAAAATCTTATCCAAACAGAACTACGATATCATTATTACTGAAATCGGGGGAACGGTTGGCGATATTGAATCTCTGCCTTACATAGAAACAGTCCGTCAGCTGAAATGGGAACTGGGTGAGAAAAATTCCATGGTGATTCACCTTACCTTACTGCCTTATCTGGCGTCAAGCGGGGAATTAAAGACAAAACCTTCACAACACTCTGTCCGTCAGCTGATGGAAAGCGGAATTATGGCAGACGTCCTGGTATGCAGAACGGAACATAAGATCCCGAAAGACCAGAGAGCGAAACTTGCCCAGTTCTGCAATGTTCCTTTGGATAATGTGATTGAATGTAAAGATCTTGAAACGATCTATGAAGTACCGATGTATCTTCAGAAGCAGAATTTTGATGATGTGGTTTTAAAAGAGCTGGATCTGAAAAGTGATAAGGAAGCTGATCTTAAAGACTGGAAAACATTCCTTAAAAAGTTCCAGAACCCGAAAAGAACCGTAGAAATCGCCTTGGTAGGAAAATATATTTCCCTTCAGGATTCCTATATTTCTATTGCGGAAGCTTTCAAGCATGCCGGTGCTGATCTGGAAACTGAAGTAAAGATCAGATGGGTCTACAGCGGTGATTTAACCAATGAAAATATCAAAGAAACTTTAGCAGGTGTAAACGGAATTTTAGTAGCTCCGGGCTTTGGCGACAGAGGGATTGAAGGAAAAATTCTGACAGCGCAATATGCCAGGGAAAATAAAGTACCGATGTTGGGGATCTGCCTGGGAATGCAGATTATGACGATTGAGTTTGCCAGAAATGTGTTGGGATATTCAAAAGCCAACTCTATGGAATTTGATACGTCTACGGAACATCCGGTAATTTCATTAATGGAAGAACAGAAAAATGTAGTGGATAAAGGCGGTACCATGCGTCTCGGAGCTTGGAAATGTTCCCTGAAAAACGGGTCTGCAATGAATGATATCTACGGAAGCAAAAATATTACGGAAAGACACCGTCACCGGTATGAATTCAACAGTGATTATATCGGGGAGTTTGAAATGAATGGTTTCCTGGCAACAGGAACTAATCCGGAAACAGGTTTGGTGGAAGCATTGGAAATGCCGAACCACCCATTCTATGTTGGGGTTCAGTATCACCCGGAATACAAGAGTACGGTAGCAACACCGCATCCGCTGTTCAGGGCTTTTATCAAAGCGTGCGGTAAAGAAGTAAAGTAATTGTAAGATTACAGGCGTCATAAATAAACTCAGGTTGATTATTATCAGCTTGGGTTTATTATATAGTAATATATTATAAGGTAGAGTTTTGATAAAAAAACAGTATTTTTGTCGACTCAAAATGTATAACCATATGTTATACATTATTTAATAGGTAAAATTTTAATTAAGATAAAATGCAACAGAACAACGGACTCGATAAAAGTCAAATGATTAGTTTTGCGGTTTTATGTTTGGTTCTTTTTGGTTTCATGTTTTATTTTCAGAACAAACAATCGAAGGAAGAAGAGGTAAAAGCTCAGCAACAGAAAACTGAACAGGCTAAAAATCCTGTAAAACCAACTCAGGCAAGCAATATCAATCCAAATGTAACTCCCAGTGCGATTCAGACTGCCCATCTTTCCAATAAAGAACTGAATATTGAGTTCTCCGGTTTAGGAGGTCAGGTTTCCAAAGTGGAACTTGCAGAATACAAAGCATACGATCATAAGACAGATAAAGCAGATCTTCCGCTTTTACTGATCACAAAAAACAATTCCGACTACGGGTTCCAGTTTAAAGATAAAACAGGAAAAGTAATCAATACCAAAGATTTGGTTTTTGCTCCGGCTGTTAACGGCAATGCGGTAACAATGACTGCGGATTATAATGGAGCTGTTATTCAGTTTGTCTATACATTGCTGGATAAATACAGACTGGATTTCAAAGTAAGAACGCAGGGGCTTGCAAAAGTAACTGCTGATACCAAAGCTGATTTTATATGGAACTATAATGTAAGAAACCTGGAAAAGGGTAGGGCTCAGGAACAGTCTCACTCAGAATTTTCTTATGCTTTCAATAATTATAAAGACTATGATTATGACGGAAGAACAACCATGGAAGAAGAAAAGGAAACGTTGAACTGGATTGGTGTAAAGCAACAGTTTTTTACTTCTGTCATCGAAGCTAAGAGCGGGTTTACCCAGAGTAAGGGAAATCAGGAAAACATTGAAGAAGGGGAATATCTGAAAAAGCTGAATTATGAAGGTTTCGTTCAGATGACCGGAAATGAACTGAACCAGGATTTCACCTGGTATTTCATGCCGCTGGATTTACCGTTATTAAAATCTTACGATAAAAACTTTGACGAAATTTTGCCGTTGGGTTGGTCTTTCATCGGATGGATGAACAGAGGGTTCTTTATCCCTATTTATAATTTCATTGCTTCATGGGGTGTAACAGCCGGTTGGGCAATCTTCTTACTGACGATCCTTGTTAAACTGATCTTGTCACCGATTATGTATAAGCAGCATAAACTAAGTGCGATGATGAGGGTAATCCGTCCGGAAATTGATGAGGTAAATGCCAAACTGAAAGATGCAGATCCGATGAAAAAGCAGCAGGCAACCATGGAAGTGTACAGGAAAGCAGGAGTCAACCAGATGGCAGGATGTTTACCGGCGTTAGTGCAGATCCCGATTTTCTATGCTTTATTCCGTTTCTTCCCGAACTTTATTGATTTGAGAGGACAGGGATTCTGGTTTGCGAAAGATCTTACGGCTTATGACGACCTTATTAAATTACCGTTTAAAATTCCGTTCTTAGGCGATCACTTAAGTGTATTTGCCATTGCGTGTACCATTGTTATTTTAATTTACACCATTATGACTTCAGGAAATATGCAGCAGCCACAGCAGGAAGGTATGCCGAACATGAAGGTATTGATGTATATTTTCCCAATTACATTCCTGTTCTTCTTAAACACGTCCGCATCTGGATTGTCATGGTATTATTTTGTATCCAATGCAATTAACATTTTGATTATTCTGGTCATTAAATATATAATTCTGGATGAGAAGAAAATTCATGCCCAGATTCAGGCCAACAAAGAAAAGCCGAAGGCTGAAGGTAAGTTTCAGAAGCGCATGAGAGAGATGATGGAGAAAGCTCAGGAACAGCAGAAATATCAGGAGCAGAAAAAGAAGAAATAATAAATGATTTTATCATACAACAGAAAGAGAAGCTATAACGGCTTCTCTTTTTATTTGTACATATAATAAGGCATAATTAACGTGGTTAACAATTTCGTTTCTTTTTGTTAATCATATTTTAACCTGAAAGACTGCCGGTGGTATTTTGTAGGCCCGAATTTTATGAGTGCTTCCTGATGTTTTTTGGTTGCATAGCCAAAATTGGTATCCCAGCCGTACTCAGGATGCTCGTCATGAAGTTCAATCATTAACAGGTCCCTGTAGTTTTTTGCCAATATGGAAGCGGCTGCAATCGAAAGCACTTTTGAATCCCCTTTAATAATACATTCATGCGGGATATAATTATAAGGATGGAATTTGTTACCGTCTACCAAAATCAGTTCAGGCCGTATGGTTAATTTATCCAGCGCATGATGCATAGCATGAATGCTGGCATTGAGAATATTATGCTGATCAATGAAACCGGCAGGCAGTTCAGCGATGGCATAATCCTTAGCATGGTCTTTAATATATTGGTCAAGACCCAATCTGGTTTTAAAATTCAGTTTTTTTGAATCGTTAACTAAATTTTGGTTAAAATTTTCATCCAGGATTACGGCAGCAGCTACCACAGGCCCGCATAAGCAACCCCTACCCACCTCGTCACACCCTGCTTCAACGTAAAAAACTGACCATTTTTTTAACAAATCCATAATTATGTTAGATGTTGAAATATAAAATCACGTAAAATTAAATATTTTTAACAAAATATTTGGTTACTTTAAGAAAGTTTTACATATTTGCAGATAATAAAAAAATAATCAATTTAAATATGAAGAAATTAACTACAAGTGTGTTAGCTGTGGTCCTTACTGCGTCTTTCGGGATAGTAAGTGCACAACAAACACAAGGTGACACTCTGAGAACTCAAGATATTCGTGAGGTTGTTGTTACGGGAGCTCTTGGTATTAAAAAGAGACAAGATGCTGTCGTTTCAAGTAATAAAGTTGTAGGAGACAAAGAATTAAACCAAGCAGCCAGTCAAAGTATAAGTCAAGCTCTTATTAGTAAGGTTTCTGGTTTACAAATTAATACTACAAATAGCGGTGTAAACCCTACTACAAAAATTATATTAAGAGGATTTAGATCAATAAGTGGTGATACTAATCCGTTAGTAGTTATTGATGGTGTTGTGGCAACTATGAATGTCTTTAATCAATTACCTCCTGATATTGTTGAAAATATTAACGTTATTAAAGGTCAACAAGGTGCTGCATTATATGGTTCATTAGGTAGTAATGGGGTTTTGGTTGTTACTACAAAAAGAGGTACTAGGTCTGAGCGTATTTCTGTAAACTTAAGTTCATCTGTAGAATTTACCAATTCATATAAGTTACCAATTAGACAAAGACTATTTGGCCAAGGGTATCCTGGTGAGGCTGATTATTCTGATGTTGATTATGGTGGGACAAATTGGGTGCCATATGAAAATACTGCTTGGGGACCAGCTTTTAATGATCCAAATATTGGAGGCCAGTTGATTGAAGTAGGATTACCACAAGCTAATGGTGAATTTCTTAGAACTACTTATAGTGCTAAAAAAGGAGATAATATTAGAAACTTTTTTGATACAGGGATACAGTTTAAAAACGGATTCAATGTAAGCACAGGAGGTGCAGATTCGTATACTTTTTTATCGTATGATAGATTAGAAAATGAATTTATTGTTCCAGGAGATAAACTAAAAAGGAATACAGTATTCTTTAAAGGAGGTAAAAAGATTGGAAAGTTCAGAATGGATGGAAATGTCAGTATAATTGACCAATCCACACATCAAACCAACGGTAATCTTTATGCGCAGCTTTTACAGACACCTACCAACGTAGATATTAGAGATTTTAGAAATTCTGGATTTGCGGGTAACTATACTTCTTTTGCATATAATCCCTATGCTTTAAGAGATATTTCAAGAGGAGATAGTAGACTTACTTCTTCAACTGGTATTATCTCATTAGGTTATGAATTTAATGATCATATTAGTCTTACTTACAATGGTAGTTTGTATATGGCAGGACAAGAGGTTGAAAATCATACAGATGCATTTAATTCAAATGAAATAATAATTAATGCGCCAGGTACAGGTATTGATGGTGCAACTTTAAGACAATTAGGAGTAGCTGCAATTACATCAGCCTACAATAAGCAAAATTCTAGGGTCAGAAATTATTATGGAGATTTAATTTTAAATTTTAAGTACGACTTAACAAATGATATAAATTTTTCTGCAAATATTGGAAATAATATAACAGATAACTTTTCATCTACTACGTCTGCAGGAGGAACAAATTTAAGAATTCCATATTTCTACAATATTTCGAATGTCGTTAATCCTACTCCAGCTTATAATTTAAATAATACATATATACGTTCAAGACAATATGCATTTTTTGCCAATGTAGATTTAGGATTAAAAGATTATTTATTTGTTAACTTAACAGGAAGAATTGAGCAATCTTCCAGATTAAGTGCAAGACCAACGGGAACAACTGATTTTTCAAATAAGGGAATTCCTTATTATTCAGGTGGTGTATCATTCATTCCGACAAAAGCATTTGATGGGTTAAAAGATAATAGTGTGTTAAATTACCTGAAAATAAGCGGAAGTTACACTGTAACTGGTAATGCTGTAATTGGTGCCTATGATAATGATGAAGTAGGAGTTTTCCCTACAGGGTATCCATTATTAAATTCGTCTTTTTTGCTTAACAAAAATCCTACTAATCAATTTATTAAACCAGAAGCAAATAAAACTCTAGAGGGAAATATATTTTTGGGATTCTTAAAAGATAGGATAACTATTGAAGGTTCTGCATTCCAAACTGATACTGATGATCTGATTACTGGTAGTACTACTTCTGCTGCCACAGGAATTGTATCTTTAACTAACAATATCGGAAATATTAGAAATTCTGGTTTTGAGGTTGATTTAGGTATTACTCCTTTTAAATCAGAAAACTTTGAATGGTCATTAAGAGGCTCATATTCAAAATATGAATCATTAGTAAAAGATTTAGGCCCAGGTGTTGATGAGGTTGGTTTGACTCAAGACGCATATGGAATTCCTGCAGGTGTTTTTGCTGTTAAAGGTGAGAGGTTCCCTGTTATAAAAGGTATTAAATATGAGAGAGACCCTAATGGTAATATCATAGTAGATCAAACTGGTTTACCTGTAACTAATTCAAAATATCAAATTTTAGGTAAAGTTACTCCAGATTATATTTTAGGATTTTCAACTAATGTTAGATATAAAGGTTTAACTTTAGCAGTAACTGCTGATTACAGGACTGGAAATAGCTTTATTTCAGATACAAAAAGTTTATTAGGTTTTGCAGGTGCATTAGAAAAAACAGTTGAGTTTGATCGCGCTCAAGGATATATTATTCCAGGATCTGTACAAAATACAGGAACGGCAACTAATCCTATTTATACACCTAATACAACGACTGTGGGGGATGATCCATCTTATGCAGGAACTGCAAATTATTTTTCAGGTGCATATCAAACTAGTGTCGGTGAAGAATTTGTAGTAGATGGTACAGCTCTTAAGATTAGAGAAATTTCGTTAGCTTATCAGATACCTAAATCTGTACTAAGCAGTACTTTTGTAAGATCTTTATCAGTTGGGGTATATGCACGTAATGCTTTTGCATGGTATGCAAAATCTAATCGTAATTTTGCAGATCCTGAAACTTCAAATGGTGGAGTTGGAGGTATTGCTGTCACAAGTCAATATCCAACTACAAGAACATTTGGATTCAGCTTGAATGCTTCTTTTTAATAATTAATTAAATAAAAAAAATGAAAAAGATAAAATTTTTAGTTTCTGTAATAGCATGTGGAGTATTATTAAACTCATGTAATGACTATCTAGATATCAATGAAAATCCTAACAGTGTACATCAGGAAGATCTAACACCACAATTAATTTTCCCGGGTGCAATTACTCAAACATATAGAACTCAAGGTACAACAATGTTAGAGTTTGGTAATATAATGATGAATAGCTGGGCGGGTAACTCTTATGCTTTTGGAGGACCATTTACCAATGAATATACTTTATCGAGTGTAAATAGCAGTTTCTACAGCGGTATATGGGATGGTATTTATCCAAATTTGGCTAATTTCGCTTATATTGAAAGTTATCCAAACTCTGATAAGAGACAAAATAATTATATTGCAGCGGCAAAAATAATGAAAGCATACTATATGCAATATTTGGTTGATTTATATGGTGATGTTCCATATAGTGAAGCATTTCAAGGTCAGAAAAATCTCACACCAAGGTATGATGATGATGTAGCTATTTATAAATCTCTTATTGAAGATATGGATGCTGCTAAAGCTTTGATAACATCTGCTCCAGCTAACGCTTTAGCAATGGGTACAGCTGATATAGTATTTGCAGGAAATATGTCAAATTGGACTACTTTTGCCAATACTATTAAATTTAAACTTTTAATGAGAATGTCAAATGTGACTGGTGATTTGGCTACATATAGAAATCAGCAATTAGCAACATTATCCACTGCGAGCTTTATTTCTGCTGATGTATTTGAAAAACCAGGGTATGCAGGCACAAGTGATGCGGCTTTACATCCTACTACTCTTACATACTTTACTAATTCAGCAGGAAATATTCCTCAACGTAATCTTTTAATTACGGCATCAGAGAATTTAGCAACTGCGTTAAATGGTAATAATTTAAGTCTTCCGGATACATATTATCAAAAGTATAATGGTATTGTAGACCCTAGAAGACTCAGACTATTTCTTACTGTAGGAGGTGTTGTTAGAGGTGTGAGACAAGGAGCAACTCCTGGTCAACCGGGTGCACCTAATGATAGTAATGTAGTTTCAAGTTTGTCACCATATACAGTAGGTGCTAATTCTACTGCCGCTGGTACTATTATTTCACAAAGTAATGCTAGAGGTGGATTGTTGATGTCTTTAGCAGAATTGAATCTTTTGAAAGCTGAAGCCGCTTTAAGATATCCAGGAATTTTTCCTTCTTTTGATGGACAATCACTATTTAATAGTGCTATTACCCAATCTGGTTTAACTATGAATGGTAATACAACAGCTATTAATATGGCAACCTATATTGCGCAAATTTCAACTCGACCAGGTTTAGGTTGGGTAGGTTCTACAGAACAAAAGTATGAAGCGATTATGACGCAAAAGTGGATCCTTCTGACTCAAAGCAATCCAACAGAAATGTATATAGAATTTAATAGATTAGGACAAAAATATCCAGCTTCTCCTTTAGCTACTACTGCTACAAGGCCAAACAAGCCATTGAGATTGATTTATCCTACATCAGAATATGTTGGTAATTCATCAAATGTACCTAACATTTCAAGTAATGATGTATTCGTTAAAAACCAATACACTCCTTTCTGGAACCAAAACTAATTTTTGCTAAGCAAATTTTAATATTCAAACCGCCTTCGGGCGGTTTTTTTATTTCCGTATATTTGTATTTCAAAATTTTAAACAAGAAGATCATTACGCGCTTATAAAATAACAGATAATGAATATTAAAAATATAATAGAGGAAAAACTTTCGGAGGTTATTATCAATGTCTATCAGCTGAAAGGCATTCATTTGGAAGTTCAGGAAAATAAAACGGAATTTGAAGGGGATTTTACCGTTGTAACTTTCCCATTAGTGAAGCAGCTGAAGAAGAATCCGGAGACGATTGGAATGGAATTAGGGCAGGCGCTTACTGAGCAGACCGAATTGCTGGAAAGCTTCAATGTGGTAAAAGGCTTTCTGAATGTTAAAGTAAAAAATCAGTTTTTTATAGATAATTTTACATCTGTAGCTGATCAGTTTGATACCATAGAAAAGAAAAAGGCTACGGTGATGATTGAGTATTCTTCACCGAATACCAATAAGCCACTTCACCTGGGACATATCAGAAATAATTTATTAGGTTTTTCTGTAGCTCAGATTTTGAAGGAAGCCGGGTATGATGTGATTAAGACACAGATCATCAATGACCGGGGGATTCATATCTGTAAATCTATGTTGGCGTGGGAAAAATTCGGAAAGGGAGAAACGCCGGATGTAACAGGAACGAAAGGCGATAAATTCGTTGGAAATTACTACGTAAAATTTGATCAGGAATATAAAAAGGAAATTGCTGAATTAATCAGTCAGGGAATTGCTGAAGAGCAGGCAAAAAAAGAAGCTCCTCTGATTAAGGAAGCCCAAAAAATGCTGCTGGATTGGGAGAATGATGATGAGAAAGTAAGGAATCTGTGGAATGAAATGAATGCCTGGGTCTATGAAGGTTTTAATGAAACCTATAAAAGATTAGGTGTCAATTTCGATCAGGTTCAGTATGAAAGCAATACCTATATTCTAGGAAAAGACCTGATACAGGAAGGCTTGGATAAAGGAGTATTATACCAGAAGGAAGACGGTTCGGTATGGTGTGATCTTACCGATGAAGGACTGGATCAGAAATTATTGCTGCGTTCAGACGGAACTTCTGTGTATATGACTCAGGATTTAGGGACTGCCGTACAACGTTTCAAAGAAAATGATATCAAGAAGCTGATCTATACTGTCGGCAATGAACAGGATTATCATTTCCAGGTACTGTTTAAAATTTTAGGAAAGCTTGGATATGAATGGGCAGACCATTTGTACCATCTGTCTTACGGAATGGTAGAATTGCCGAACGGAAAAATGAAATCCCGTGAAGGTACCGTTGTTGATGCTGACGATCTAATGCAGGAAATGTATGATATGGCAAAATCCAAATCTGAAGAACTGGGAAAACTAGAAAGCTTTACAGAAGAGGAGAAAGATAACAACTACGAAAATGTAGGAATGGGAGCTTTAAAATATTTTATGCTCAAAGTTGATCCCAAGAAGAAAATGCTTTTTAACCCTGAAGAAAGTATTGATTTTAACGGAAATACAGGACCTTTTATCCAGTATACGTATGCACGAATCCAGTCGCTGTTGGCGAAGGGAAATTTTGAACAGAAAGAAATTACAGCGGTTGAACTAAGCCAGTCTGAAAAAGAACTGATTATGCATATTGCGAACTTCAAGGCAGTAGTTGAAAAAGCTGCAGAAGCTTTAAGTCCGGCTTTGGTAGCCAATTATGTATATGACCTGGTAAAGTCTTATAATTTCTTTTATCAGAGCAATCCGATCCTGAAGCTTGAAGATGAAAACTTAAAGCAGGCAAGGCTGAACCTGTCAGACCTGACTGCTAAAACAATAAAAAAGTCACTGCATCTTTTAGGCATAAATACCGTAAACAGAATGTAAAACAAAAGCCTTCAGAAATTCTGAAGGCTTTTATCTTTTATCAGGTATTGAGAATTATGAATTTTCCTGTTTTACCATTTCATTATTTTCCGTTTTCAGGCTGTCTTCGTACATCTTGGCTTCACTCCATTTGGCGTGTTTTGAAGGGATAATTCTATATCCTTTTCTCAGGGCGTAAACCTTCGTATATTCTGCCCCGAAGAACACCAGCATACACGAATAATTAATCCACATCATAATCAAAATCACGGTTCCGGCAGCCCCGAAAGTAGAAGTAGGCTGTGCTGTTCCGAAGTAAAGCCCTAACAAAAATTTCCCCAGGGTAAACAGAATGGCTGTCAGGAAAGCACCGCTCCAGACAGGTTTCCATTTAATCTCTACATCCGGCAGTACTTTAAACATTAAAGCAAACAGGAGCATGACGATTCCAAAGCCAATGGCATAATTAATCAGTTCTATAACAAGATAAGTTTCAAACCCAAAATAGGAGGTGATCCAGTTGTTGAAAAAACTGATAACATTAGAGAGAATCATTGTAACCATCAGTAAAAATCCTAAAATAAGGATCATTCCCAATGAATTGGCTCTGTCCATTAAAAATTTAGTCAGTGCTTTCTTAGGCGCTGCCTGTACATCCCAAAGGCTGTTTAAAGAACGCTGAAGCTGGAAGAAAAGCGTAGTGGAACCGAATACCAGAGAACCGATACCAATCACCTTCATGATAATATTCTCCTTATCAATTAAAGCGCCGGCAATCATAGATTCGACACTTTTTGATGCCTCTGCACCCATAACCCCTCTGATCTGCTTGCTGATTTCCCCACTGATGGCTTCCTCACCGAAGAAATAGCCGGCGATCCAGATGATGATGATCAGCAGTCCGGGAATTGAGAAGATGGCATAGTAGGCCAAGCTTGCCGAGTCATTGGATGCCGAAGATTTATTCCATTGTGTAAAAGTTTCCTTTAATGTTTCCCAGAAAAATTTTGCTCTTTTTACCATGTATTGATTTTTAGAAAGGATAACCGATTGCAATATTCAGAATAAGATTATCTCTCCTCCAGTTGGAATCCCCGAAATTGATTTTATCAAAAGCCCATCGATCACCTCTCTGATAATAAGGCACCCGAAGAGGCATTGCCAGGTCAAGCCTTAAAATCAGGATAGAGAAGTCAAGCCTGAGACCAACACCGGCTCCTACGGCCACTTCGCTCAAAAATTCCTTTGAAAACTTCGCACCCGGCCTTTCAATATCTTCATTCACAAGCCATACGTTCCCGGCATCAGCAAAGACAGCGACATTTAGAAACTTATAAAGATTGGCACGGTATTCAGCATTTAATTCCAGTTTGATGTCTCCCGACTGGTCAAAATAATACCCTTCCTGGATCGTCCGCGGATCAAAGCTTCCCGGTCCCAGTGTTCTTGCCCTGAAAGCCCTTACACTGTTGCTTCCTCCCGAAAAAAACTGTCTTGAAAAAGGAATGTGCTCTGAATTTCCGTACGGATATGCCACACCGGCAATAAGACGGGATGCCAGGGATGTTTTCTCATTGAATTTATGATACAGCCTCACATCATTTTCTATTTTGGCATACTGGCTGAACGGAACCCCGAAAATACTTTTCTCTTTGTCTTTTTTTACGTTGGCTCCGGTAATCAGTCCGGTAAGATTTCCCGCAAGGTCTAAAGTTCCCTTATAATACATGGTCGTAGGTTTAGACAGCATGGTATTGGTATACGTATAAGAATAGGTAGGACCGAAGATCAGCTGGCGTTCAACCACCCTCCGCATCGCATCGCTTTTTTGGGAGAGGGAATCATACAACGGTGTGATATTGGCCGGAGACACATAGGTAATATCAAGAATCTTAAGGTCATGTTCCTTACGTACATTTTCTTTCCATACATACCCGAATGAACCGCTGAATGTATTCAGGGTATAATATTCTGTACGGTTCTGAAATTCATAGCCTAAGGTAATATTGGTCCTCGGTACAAAAGCACTTGAAGAATTAAATTTGAAAGGCGCGACAATTCTCGGAATGGAAAGCTGCACATTGGTTCCGGCCCTGAAGATATTTTTGGCATTTTCCGGCCCTCCGATCTGGACATCAAAAGCGCCGTATACAGAAGCTTTAAACTGTTCCGCTCCTTTGAAAAAGTTTCTGTGGGTCCAGTTAAGGTTCAGCTCACTTCCGGCATAGTTGGCGGAGTTGGTCCTTCCTAAAGCTTCCAGGCGGAGAGACTGAAGCTCCCGCGGTGTCAGCAGGTAATAAGCATCAAATTTGTGCTGCAGGGAATCTGAAACCACAAATTCATTTTTCACGAATTTAAAAACACCTAAACTGATCAGCCGGTTCAGCGTAAGGTTATGGTTCGTCCGGTTGTAAATGTCTCCTCTTTTAAAGTACAGTGCCCTGTCGAAAATTTTCGGCTTAAATTTATGTTGAGGATCAATTACATAAATATCATTATGCGCATATTTCTGAAGCGAATCCGGATCCATCGGGACGCTGTATTTCCCCTGTCTTACATCCTGAATATTGTAATTCGGGAACACCACTACCTTATCAATACTGAACTGCTGGGTAGAAAGATCAGGTGTGTTGTCTTTTAACTTTACATTAAGTTCAACCTTATGATTTTTGCTCACCGTACTGTCAGCCTGAACGATAATGTTATCGGGATGGAAATAGTAAAACCCTTTTTCCTTTAAGCTGTTGTCAATCCGCTGCCTTTCAGATTTAATCACATCAAGATCAAAAGGATTTCCTCTTTTCAGAAAGGTTTTATCCGTAATATTCTGGATTTCCTGGTTTACCAATGAAGAATCTTTCTGGAATTTTACATCACTGATCAGGTATCTTGCGCCCGGCCTTACCGTATAAATAACCTGGGCTTTCTTATTCTTTGAAACGGTATCATACGTAGCCGCTGCATTGAAATACCCTTTGTTCTCGGAATAATTTTCAATAATCTCACGGTTGAACTCCCGGTCTACATCCCCTAAAAGAACAGGCTTTTCACCTATTTTATATTTGAGCCAGTAATTGAAGCCTTTTTCTTTTTTCGGTTCTTTGGCAATATTGTAAAAGAAAAGTTTCGGTCTTAATCCTAAAAAAGATGAATTGGGCTTAGGGGTAAGATTGGCTTCCAGGGCAGCCTGCAGATCTTTTTTTTCGTTTTTGGAAATGGTGTCATTTTCAATGTTGATTTTTGCCCCGGTATACAGCATCTGTCCCTCCTGCAGGTATTTCGTGTTGCTGCATGAAAGCGTCACCGAAGCCATTCCGAATGTAAGTATATATCTGAAATATGTCTGATAATTTTTTCTCATTATTTAAATTCTACAACTTGGTTTTGCTTGTTCTTTTTAGATTCTTTCTGATTTTTATTTCTGGATTTCCGGAAGATATCACGGAACTTATCATAATCCAGTGTAATGATAAACCCAAGACCTGTTTCTACGATCTGGCCCTGAAGTGCCACCTGGTATTCGTTCTTACGGTAGGCACGGAGCATATACCTTTCATCTTTGGAAAGGCTGTAATCTACGGTTACGTCGCCCGCAATATTGGTTGTGCTCTCATTCTGGCGGGATTCACCTTCCAGGCCGAAATTACTTCCCACCGAAACTTTAAGTCGGTCATTCAGCAGCCTTTTGCTGATGTCTACATTTAAGTCAGTTCTTGTATTCTGTGTTCCTGTAGAATAATCTTCAGAAGATTCAAGGTCAAAATTAAGGTCAACCCCTTTAATCAGGTCAGAAGCCAGGTTATTCAGCTGCTGGGAGAGAATCTTACTCACACTCTGCCTTGCCATCATCTCTCCGGAAAGCCCGGCTCCGGACTGGAACGGATTTTCCCCGATGAACCTGTTCAGTAACAGTAAAGCAAATACCTGTTTGTTCATTTCAGACTCCTGGGTTCTCAGCTGAGACAGTTTCTGGTCTACGATATCCGTAACGGTGGAAGAAACTGCATTGTTCTTTTCATCCGTGGTAATATCAAAAGTAATCACCGGTTTCAGCAGTTCGCCGTTCATTTTAAGTAATGTATTGAAAGGGATTCTCTGCTTAAACTGATTGAGAATTGCTGAACTTTCACCGCTTATCTGCTGCTCCACCAGATCAAGCGGTGCTGTTTCAGTCTTATAGACCGCAGTAATATCAAGGTTGGCGGTAGTCGGTTCCCCGGTCCAGGTAATGGTGCTTCCTTTCTCAATATCGAATTTACGTTTCAGTACGCTTACGGTCATTTCATAACTTCCCGATTCCACTTCATAAACGCCTACCAGTGTAGTTTTTCCTGAAGGGTCAATTCCGCCTGTCAGTTCCGCTTCACCCTGAAGTTTTACAAAATCCCCGTTGGCTTTGTCAATCAATAAAGAAAGCTTGGCTTCTTTGTTCAGTTCAATATTTACGCTTACGTCCATTCCTTTAATCTGGGTCTGGCTGTTTAAAGAATCTGCTTTTACCGTTTTGTTCAGGGCAATCTGGTCCTGATCGATAAACTCCACAATCCCTTCTCTTTCCTGCAGAGTGGGAGAGGACTGGGGAAGTACAAATGTAAAATCTGTATTGTCGGCAACAGAAAGCCTTCCGTCTACTTTCGGTAAATCAAGATTTCCTCTGATACGCAATCCGGCATCAATCGCAAGGATTCCGTACATGATGGCATCATTGGATTTTTCAGAATTTACCACTTTAAAATCTTTGGCGTTAAGATCGAGATTGAATGCAAAATCCCTGTAGGTCTGTGTCAGTACCTGTCCGTCAATCACCATCGAATTTCCGTCTTTATCATTGATTTTGAAATCGTCAAACTCAATTCCGCGGCTGGTAAAATCAATATCGTCATTCAGTTTCCTGAAATCACTTCCGGTCTTGGCTATTTCCAGTCCTACATCATTGAATTTCAATGTACCTAAAATATTAGGCTGTGTTGTACTGCCGGTAATTTTCATGTTTCCGGAAATATAGCCTTCCGTATTGGTAATGGCGTTCATGGAGAAACCCTGTACAGATTTCATCTGCAACTGGTTGATGGCCATATTCAGGTCAAAAGTGCTTGATGAAGTATTGTAATCGCCCAGGATCTTAACGTCATTGTTGTTTCCGGATAAGGTAATATCCGCATTTAAAAGATTGGACGATGTATTGTTTACTTTTACGGCAAGGTTTCCTACCGGGCTTCCGTAGACAATCAGGTCTGAAACATTCAGGTCAGACGTAAAGGTCATCTTTTTCGTTAAATCACGAAGCTGTGCTGTCCCGTTAATGGTACCTCTTGCCAGAACCGTATCTTTCTTAATCAGCTCGGTAATGGTTTCTATCTTGAAATCTTTCAGTGAAACGTTAAGAGGTGCGTTCGGCGATTGCGTTTCAGACTGCAGAAGGATTTCACTTCCGGCATTTGAGAGCCTGAAATTATCTGCTAAGATTCCGTTGCTGCTGATCTGGATTTTATTGCCTTCTCCCACGGTCCAGTCTGTATAGTTCAATCTCAGTCCATCAGGATTTAATGAAATTTCCGTGATGTCGTTCAGTGATTTTGCATTACCGGCAATCAGGAACTGCGTTTCATCTTTTTCATCTTTGGTCGTAATGTTGTAATTAATAATATTATTCGCGACATCCCCGCCGATATTCACTTTATTTAAAGCGAAGCTTGAGCTTTTCAGTGCCGCTACATTCAGATTATACTGTAAAGCCTGGTTTTCATTGGTTACACGGATCGCAGCATTTTCAATCGAGTTTTCGCCATACAGCACCCGCGGGATCTGCCCGTCAATTTCTATTTTCTGCGAATCTGCATCATAATTTCCGGTAAGATTAATGGTCTCGAAGCTTTTCAGTTCCGGTACGAATTTCCGGATCAGGTCATCATTCTTAATTTTCGCATTGAAGGTAAAGAACTGCCCTGCCTGGATGGTCTGGTTTTTTGCAGGCTTCTGGAACTGGTAGTACTGATTAACCGTCTGTGACAGTGCCCCGAAAATCTGGGTCAGCTTATATTTACCCCTTAATTCCACATCTGCAATCTGAGAATTGAAAATGATATTGGTGGAATCACTGGTGGAAGACGCTTTCAGGTTGACTTCCTGTATCGGGTATACTTCTTTGGCATCCGAAAAAGCAAAGTCTTTCAGGTTAAGGTATCCGTTCAGGTTATCAGGATCCAGGCTGGTAAAATTACCGTCTATTTTTCCGGCGAGGATCATCGGGTCTTTATAGAATCCGAGCCTGTTAAGGTCTAATTTATTTATATTACCGTTGACTTTCACGGTAGGATTTTTTTCATTGTAGATTCCGGAAGCCGTTAACTGTAAATTGGCATTTGGATCTTTGGAGTTCAGAATAACATGATAGTTGCCGCGTCTTATTTTCCCGGTTAAATTCATGTTCTGGTACCGGTATCCTTTATAAACCGCAGAAGCTACATGGCCTCTCAGGTCGGCATTCGCATTTTTAAAATCAAAGCTTTCCCCTTTCGCATAAATCTGCGCGGAAACGGTTCCGATATCTTTATTCTGAATAATTTTTCCGATCTGAAGTCCCTGAAGGTTCGCTTTCACATCATACAGCTCGCGGTTTTTTCTCCGCATATCCAGCTTGGCGATAACAGCCGCGTTACCAAGAGTAGAGTAGAGGTTCAGATTGGCATTCACTACTTTCGTGGTTCCTTTTGCCGCTCCTTTAATACTCATGTTGGAAGGAAGGGAAATATTGGAAGGGATGGTATTCTTCGGTACCAGATTGAAAATCGTTCTGGCGGATGAAGATAATTCTGCAATTTTCAGGTCATAATAGAGGTTATCCGGGTTCATGGCATTCCTTATTCTTCCTGAGGCAGCCACCCTCAACTGGTCTAAACCGGAAACCTTAAGATTGTTGATCAGAAGGTCATTAACGTTCCCTTTTACATTGGCATTCACATTAAGAATGGCATTAGGGTATTTGTTGAAAGGAGCCGTATTGCGTAAAGTAGGAACCAGGTTCAAAATATCAGAAAACCCTATTTTTGAATCTCTGATATTCGCTGAAATCCTTACTGCACCCAGGTTTGAGCTGAGCTGTTCAATAGAATTATAATTCAGGATCACCTCATCACGCAGAACTGTTTTCGGGGTTTGAAGATAAAGGTCTTTCAGATAAGCTTCCTTTTCATTATACACAAAATCAGTATTGAATTTCTGGATATCCAGGCCTCTTGCTTCCTGGATCTCTGCTGAATTTACTGTTCCGGCAAATGTGTTGTTCTGCATTTTAAAGCCTTTCACCTCAATATTCATTTTAGAAAAATTCAGGTGGTTGAAATCCATTCCCTGACGGGTCGGAGCAATAGCTGTATTGTTGTACGCTACTTTTACGTCATTTAAAACCAGCTTTCCGAGCAATAAGCTCAAGGCTTTCTGCTGATCTGAATTTTTTGAAACTTCAGGTTGTTTGCTTTCTTCCGCATTGGCATTCTGAGCCGGAAGATAAAGGTTGGCATTGATATCAGCGCCTGAAAGAACCACATTTTCTACACTGTAGGCATTGTTTTCCAGGTCAAGCTTATTTACTTTCGTGCTGAGTTCTTTAAACAGGACTTTGGCAAAAGTCTTGGTATTGTCATCTCCGTAGTCGATATTGAAGTTGGTGAGTTTAATCCCTCTTAAACCCAGCTGCATCGGCTTTTTGTTATTCAGGGAATCTACTTTTTCCTCTACGTTTTTTGAAACTTCCTCTATCAGGTCCTGCTTCAGCTTTAATTTCAGCCCGTCGAGATTGATATCACCCACTGCATAGGCGTTTTTCTGAAGGTCAAAGGTTTTTACCCTTGTATCAAAAGATTTGAAGTAAAGATTAATATCATTTCTGGACTGCTGATCATTAAAAGTAATACCGATGTCTTTCAGTTTGATTTTATCCAGGGAAATAATGAAAGGTTTTGAAGGGCTTTCTTCTTTATCGCTCGTTGCAAAAGCATCCAGGATATAATCAAAATTGAATGTTCCGTCAGGTTTCCTTACAACATTTGCCCGCGCGCCTTCAAGGTCTACTGAGGTGATGTCTGCCGTTGAGCTGATCAGTTTCATCATATTCAGCCCTACATCCAGCTTTTTAACGGCTAAGAGCGTATCGATATTCTGACCTTTTAAATAAAGGTTTTCCATAACAAGGCTGTTCGGAAATCCTATGTAAACCCGCTCCAGGCTTACTTTTGTTTTGATTTTTTTCTCCAGATACACCACCAGCCTGTCTTTGACAAAATTCTGGACGACCGGAAGTCTTAAACTAAGGATAAGCAGCGTAAGAAAAACCAGAATGGATACAATGGTTATTGCAAAACGCTTAAAGAATTTTCTTTTGTTAAATTTCAGTTTCAAGAGTGATTGGGTTTAGAACAAATATAATAATACTAATTTTACTAATTATCTGTTGTGGTACCCTTTGTGAGTGCAAAAATCCTGCCTTGACTGCCTGTTATGGAATTTAGTTGAATAACTATGTAGTGAATGAGTTGATGAAGACAGCCAAAGACCGGATTTGAGTTGTTAAAAACCCCCTTTTATCATTTTTATCTATGTTGAAAAGGTTTTAGCAAAAATGAAAATTCAATATAAGTTCAGTTGTTTAAAAGGGGGTATGGCATGGTTTAAATATGCTGAGATAATAATTTAATAGTTTGAGTTTTCCCACTGCACGGGCTTTCCCTGAGGATCGGCACCGCCCTGGGCAGACGTAACAGGTTCGGTTTCCTGGTTGATGTGATAGATGTATGCGGCTATTTTTTCTGCATCCCTTCCTGTAATGGTTCCTTCTTTGATCATGGGACGCATGGCAGGATTGTTCGGTGAACCGTTTTCCAGCATCCAGAAGACATTTTTAAATAAGCTTTTTTCCTTGATGTTGATCCAGTGCGTATCCGTCAGATTCGGTCCGATTCCGCCTTTCGCCCCTTCTCCATGGCAGGTTACACAATTGGTTTTAAAAAGGTCCTGGCCTTCGGATACATAGTCTGCATTGTATTTTGCAGATTCCAGTGTGATCTGAGGCGCAGTTTTTTCAAATGCTTCAATGGAAGCCAGCATGACTTTGGTTTCATCGTTCAGTTCAGCTTCGGGGTGGGCATAATCGGTGAATGCAAATGCCGCCATATACACTGCACAGAAAATAAATCCGAAGTAGAACAGTCCGAGCCACCATTTCGGAAGGGAATTGTCAAGTTCCGTAATCCCGTCAAAACCGTGGTCAATCAGGATGTCTTTTTCTTCCGTAGCCGGCTGTTTCTTGAAAGCCGAGTTCCAGAGTTTCTGAAAATACGGTGTGCTCTTTTCCTTGAGGTACCGTGCTTTTTCTTCATCACATAGCCGGGTAAAATTCTGGTTTTCAATCAGGTCACCGATGGAATTTACAATGAGAAGCAGGATTACGGCAATAGCTATCAGCCCCCAGAAAAAAGGAGAAGTAAAGTATCCTGAACCGGGCGCGAACATTTCGAACGCCATAATGGTTAAACCGATGGTGACAATGATATATACGGAAACGGGAGTTCTTGTTTTCATGTGAATGGATTTAAATTATTCTGCACTTGCCGTCTGGATCTGAGTGGTTTTAATATCGGTTCCCAGTCTTTGCAGATAAGCAATCATGGCGATAATTTCTCTCTGCTCAAGCGGTACAAATGCACTGCCTTTTGCTGCTTTATCGGTCTCCACCTGCTGTTTCACATCCGTGGCTTCGGCATAAATTCTTTTTACAATCCCTTCTGCCTGGTGGTCTGCCCACTGGTTGGCGGAATCAATCTGGGATTTTGTATACGGAACATCAAAATAATTTTTCATGAGCTTCATTTTATCTATCATCTGCTTTTTATCCAGTTTATTCGTGATCAGCCATGGGAAACGCGGCATGATAGATCCGGCAGAGGTAATCCTTGGATTATACATGTGCTTGAAGTGCCATGAATCCGGGTTTCTTCCGCCTTCCCTCTGAAGATCCGGCCCCGTCCTTTTTGATCCCCAAAGGAATGGCCGGTCATAAATGAATTCTCCTGCTTTGGAATACTGTCCGTTCTTCCCTTCAAACCTTACAATTTCGTCACGGAACGGCCTGATCATCTGTGAATGGCAGGCGTTACAGCCTTCCCTGATGTATAAATCCCGGCCTTCCAGTTCCAATGGAGAATAAGGTTTTACGGCGGTAATGGTCGGGACACTCTGTTTTAACGTTAAAGTCGGGATGATTTCTACCAGGCCTCCGATGGCAATGGTAATAAAAGCCAGTATTGCCATAAGTCTTGGCGTTCTTTCCAGCCAGAGATGGAGTCCTTCGCCTTCTTTTCTTCCGTTTCCTATATTTGCTAGAGCAGGTGCTTCTGCGGGAACATCTTTCTGGAAAGAACCGGCTTTGATGGTTTTGATGACATTCACCACCATTAAGACAGCTCCAGACAGATAAAATACACCGCCTAAAAATCTCATTTTATAGTAAGGGATAATAGCCGTAACCGTATCCAGCCAGTTTTTCCAAACCAGGGTTCCGTCCGGGTTGAACTGCTTCCACATCAATCCCTGGGTAAATCCTGAGATATACATCGGAACAGCATAGAAAATAATCCCTAATGTTCCCAGCCAGAAATGCCAGTTAGACAGTTTTTTAGACCAGATCGGTGTTCTCCACATCACAGGAATCAGGTAATAAACAATACCGAATGCCATAAATCCATTCCAGCCTAATGCTCCGATGTGTACGTGCCCGATTACCCAATCGGTATAATGTCCGATTTTATTTAAAGATTTGGTGGCGAGCAGCGGCCCTTCAAAAGTGGCCATTCCGTAACAGGTAACCGCTACAACAAAGAACTTAAGGATCGGGTTCTCCCGAACTTTATCCCAGGCTCCTCTTAAGGTCAACAGTCCGTTCAGCATTCCTCCCCATGACGGAGCAATCAGCATAATGGAGAAACCTGTGCCTACTGCCTGTGCCCATGCCGGAAGCGAAGTATACTGAAGGTGGTGCGGACCAGCCCACAGGTAGACGAAGATCAGTGACCAGAAGTGAATGATGGATAATTTATAAGAAAAAACGGGCCTGTCGGCGGCTTTCGGTAAGAAATAGTACATCAGGCCAAGAACCGGTGTGGTCAGTACGAATGCTACCGCATTGTGTCCGTACCACCACTGTACCAAAGCATCTTTTGTCCCGGCGTAAATGGAGTAGGATTTCCAGGTCGTGAATGATAAAGGAACCTCTAAATTATTAAAGATATGAAGCATGGCCACCGCGATCCAGGTTCCGATATAGAACCAGATCGCTACATATAAATGCCGCACCCTTCTTTTGGCAATCGTCCCGAACATATTGATCCCGAAGATCACCCATGAAACGGTAATTAAAATATCAATCGGCCATTCGTGCTCGGCGTATTCTTTCGAGGTATTGATTCCCATCAGGAAAGTGATCACAACACTGATGATCATAATCTGCCACGTCCAGAAGTGGATCCATGATAGAGTATCGCTGTACATCCTGGTTTTCAGCAGCCGCTGCATACTGTAATAGGCTCCGCAGAAAAAGGAATTGCAGACAAACGCAAAAATCACGGCACTCGTATGTAGCATCCTGATCCTTCCGAAGCCCAATGCGCCCTGGGTATTGATCAGACCCTGGATATTTCCTGATGAAAGGCTTTTGATTGTGGTGTCATCCGTTCCGAACAGAAATTCCGGAAGCTCCGGATAGAAAAGCATCAGGGCAGCCGTAAGTCCGAGTAAGAACCCTACGAGGCCGAATGCGATTGTCGCATAGAGGAATGCCCTGACAATGCTGTTGTCATAACTAAATTGTTGCGTCTCCATAATTCCAATGTATTGCACTGAAGTGATATTTGTTTTGAAACAGAAGTTTTTAGGTGAATAATCAGCCTGAAATTCCGTTAAAAGTAAATATCATGTAGCGTGGTAATGTTTTGACAAAGGTATTCACTAACTTTGTGGAACTCTAATAGGTATACTTCTAAAATATACCGAAAACTACTAAAGGAAAGAGATGAAAATTTGCGGTCAGAATATCAGGAAAATCAGGAGGAGCAAGGATCTCACCCAGGAATACATGGCTTTTGAAATGGGCATTTCCCAGAAGGCTTATTCGGATATTGAAAATTCCAAAGTAAAAATCAACCTCGATATCCTGACAAAAATCTCCGCAATCTTAGAGATCAGGCCTTCCGAAATCTGCAGCATCTCGGATCAGTGTGCAGGCGGTGATCATGCGTATGAAGATAAATACCACGGCCTGGTTGAATACATGAAAAAAAACGGATTGAATGTTCCGGATGAACTGTTGTAAATATAAGTTCTCTTAAAATAAACAATGTTGTAAAAATACTATTTTTTACAACATTGCCAAAAGGTTTAATTATTATCAACTGCTTTTAGATTACTCCAAAATCTGCCTGTTGAAGGAGTAATCAAAATACAATATTTTTTTACCTGTTGTTAAAGCAGCATCAATCGCTGATTATCTAATTTGTTCACCAGTAAAATTGCCTATTTTATTGTATTCAGCATCTGGCAAATAGTATTCGATATTATCATTTCCCATAATAGTTCTACTGAAACTACGGTCATTCATTTCTGAATGAAGTATTTCATAATCATTCTCTTCTGCTTTATATAATACGACACGTACTGTAAATTTATTACTCATAATTTTATTGGACAGAGAATAATACTGAAACCAGTCTGCCGAGAGGTATGGGAACAAGAACGTACAACGCAGATTCCGGGATCCGTTTCTGTGTGCCGTATAACGATGGCGAAGATTGCTATTACGGACTGGATGTAAAAGGGGAACTGATGAAAAAGTTTCAGAATTATGAAGCGCTTCACGGCAACAACTATTATTTCTACCGTTTGGTAGTGAAAGAAAATAAAATTATGTTCCTTCAGGATCCGGTGGAGCTTCAGAAATACGTTGTAAAAACAGATATTCAGCAGAGAGGGCAGATGATTGATAACCGTTCCAGTGAAAAATTATCCCTGAAACTGGCAGATTATCTTAAAGACTGCAAATCCGTCTCAGAAAGTTTAAAGAACGATAACCTAGAGGTTAAAAATCAGGAAAGCCTGATCGGTATCATCACCGAATACAGTCCCCGCCTTTTCTGTCATGGACAGAAAATTTTTAGAAATAAATTTTAACACGACGAGTTTTGACGTTGTGCCTAAATACTTTTGTTTCGGAGATGACAGAGATAACAAATGAAGGGTATTAAATTTTTTAAAAATAAGTTTTAATACGGCGAGTTTTGACGCTGCGCCCAGATACCTTTGTTCCGGAGATGAAAGAGATATAACAAATGAAGGGTATAGAGTTTTTTAAAAATAAATTTTAATACGACGAGTTTTGACGCTGCGCCCAAATACTTTTGTTCCAGAAATAACAGAGCGTTTAAGTAACGAAACTTAAAATGCCTGTCAGACAAAAATTTTTAATAATCAATTGGCCGATTGATATTGTTTAACCAAAACTAATAAACCATGAAATAGATGATACCTATACCAAATTCCGGGAACGGAATTTCTACAACAAGCAAGCTTTCCCGGAAAGCTATTCAAAAATTATTTAACACCAAATTTTACAATTATGATAAATCTATTTCAAGTTTTGGATTGCTTCGTCAGGAAAAAGCAACCCTTACTCTTAAAAATTTTTAAAAAATTAATTTTCAAACCATTAAAATATAATCAAATACTGTTTCAAGGTGATTTAATCACTTTTGAATGAAGTAATTTGATATATTTGATTTATCATTCCTTATATTAATGATTGATAAATTAAGTTTAGCAGTTGAAAATTATATTTTTTAATAAAAAATGATTATTTAACTTAATAAACTGTAGTTAGTTTAAGTTTAGATAATATATTATTAATCAATTAAATGCAAATAAATGGCAAATTATAAACCTCAATCATATTTTTTAACCGATTATAATAAATTAGAAGATAATAATCAAATATCTGATGCCTTTGGACCGGTTAAAGATTTTGAAACAACTAAATTTAGAATTACTTCTTTTGTTAGGCTCAAAAATACCTATACTACAGGAGAAGTCTATAGCATAAATGATGGTCATATAGCGATTTTCCCAGGGGGAACAGATAAATTAAACATAGTAATTAAAAATACTGGCACATATGATCCTTTAAACATAAAATACTTTGTATATAGAGGTATTAAAAAATCAGATTTAATAAATAATGATGGCAATATAGTGCCTTATGTAAGTAATAGCCAGCCTAAAATATTAGAAAGTCTTTGGGGAAATTTTAATCTAAACAATCCAGGTATTACTGTTTTTCCTGCTTCATTATTAGGATACGATTCAACAACAGGTAGTGATGAATTATTATTAGATCAATTTCTTTTAAATAATAAGGATTATAAATGTAATAAAGGAACTTATATTGGAAATTTTACTGAAAAACTAGGGCTAGATATTGTTATAGATGAAGGAGAATATATCTTAGAAAAACAGCAGACCTTATTTAAATTTAATGTAGCATATGCCAAATCCGAAGATTTTATATTTGATGTTAATGGTTTGAACGCACTTCAGGCAAAAAGGTATAAAGAATATATTCATCAATTTTTAGACGCAGCCGCCTTTTGGGGATCTCATATTAGAGATGGTGAAATTTTTATCAATAGCACAACTGGCTTTAATACAATAAATGAAATATATAACCAGTTTCTTAATAAATATTTTACTAAAAACAGAATGTATATTTATATAAGAAATGAGAAAAACAGGTCTTTCAATTACTATGCAGCAAAAACTGTTTTAGGTTTTGAGAATGAAACTCCACCAGATCCAAACAGAAATTATAGCACATATGGCTGGCCAATTTTGTATAATAAGCAATCTTTACCTTTAAATAACTTACCTCCAAATGAGAGAGAAAGTGATCAGAGTACTTTTCCTAAATATGGAGCAAAAATAGAACTTGAATGTAGAGTAGCAAATAACGGAATAGGAGAATTTCCTAATGGAACTTATAAAGGTGATTATAAAAATGAAATTATACCAAGGGATCAATTCTTAGCAATTTATAGCTGGACAGATAATGAAAAGATATTTTCTCATACTTTAGAAGATGGTTTTGATGGTCCTGCGGGAAGTTCTATTTTAACCTATGATTTTTATATTAAATATTATGCAAAAGGAAATGATGTATGCAGTAACTTTTTAGTATATTCAACAAATCTTGAACAGAATTTTCCTCTTGATAACTATTATGATAATCTTTGGGTACCGAATATTAATACACCTTTCACAAATACGCCAACAACACCGAAAGCCTATAAAGCGAGCTATTGCAAGAATTTAATTGTAAATCTAAAAGATACTTTAAAAATTGGAGCAATCATACAACAAGATGTAATTTTTGATACGGGAGGAAATGGCAAAAAAAGAAGATTATATGTTACTAGCATAAAAAGAAATTATTCGGAAAAAGAAAGCTTTAATAAAAGCTTGAATATTGATAAAAAGCCACCAATGAATACTCCATTGAATTTAAATTCTGTAGTGAATTATTCAAACTTTTTATATGGGAATAATGATTTTAGTATTTATAGAGGTAGTTTTCTAGATAACACTGACACAGTTTATTCATTATCACTTGTAAGTCAAAAGAATCACTGGTTAAAAAATTCTTATTTACATTTAGGAATTACAAATGATGATTATAATAAAATATTTTCCTCTGCAAATGCAGCAAGCTTTAATGTCTCGGATAATTTTTTCTTTTGTTTAGAAGAGGTTCTATTTGCTGATGATCATGTAAGAAAATTTAAATTAGGAGTAAAATATGAGAATGGAGCAGGTACTGTAGAAACTTATTATCCTGCTACAACGATTGATATTTACACGCTAGATGGGATGTTTTTCTTTTCGAAAGATTATTCAAGTAGTCAGGATCCGCAGCTTTGCGACGAATTTTCTTCAAAAACCATTGCTCATTTCAGACCCTTGCCAGCATGGAAAGGTGAATTCGGTTTTGATTGGGTCAGAATTGGTGATTCTGGTACCAAAGGTGATACAACAGGAAGTGGAGGTAAGCCGGACAGAACTTATAAATCTGTAATAGGAAATTATTACAGAGATGCTTTAAGTAAAATTAAAAAAGAATACAAAGTAGGAGGTCCAGCAGTTTTTAGAAAAGAAAAGAATCAATATCAATCTTTTATTAACTATAATTACTTCTCTTATCCAGCACATGTAGATAGCTTATATACTTCTTCGAGATTGACTTTATATCCGGCTAAAACACAAAATGGGACAGCATTAAATTATCCCAAAATTAGAGGTGCCGAAAAAAGTTGCTTGATAGAGGGATCAATTAATTTAAAAGTTAAAATTACTGATACAATTTCAAAACTGTCAATTCAATTTGATAAAAATATATTTGAAATTTCAACTGTTGATACAAATGATTTGGATAAAACATATAGCGATGATAAGTATACATACATTGATATAAAAGGATTAAATCCTACTGTATCTAGAACTATCAGTCTTACAATTAAATGTATTAAAGAGTCTAATACTGATTCAAAAATAAGAGTTATTTCCACTGAAAATGGTCTCAATAAAATTGCTGGTGAAATGATCATGTATAGCAATGTTGAAAGAAAGAAAATAAAATTAGTTTTTGTAAAATGTAAAACTAATTTAACCGGTTCAGATAAAGAATTCAGTTTTGTACAATTAGGAAATCCCTTATTTAACAAACATCTTTACAAGTTGGAGAGATTTTTAAATCACTCGCTTATCGAGATTGTTGATGGCACAACAGGAGCAAATAGTGAACCTAAGATTAATTCTCTTGATCTAAGATCTTCAGCTACAGGAGGATATAGTACTTTTAATACAGACTGGGGAAAGGATGATGGAGCAGGAAATATGGTTATTGATATGAGAAAGCAAATTAATAATGAGAGTATTATGACTTATATGAAAAACAAAGCTAAAACATTACTTTCACTACCCACAGATCATTTTATTATAATTGCCATAAATGAAAATACTGATTTGGATGGAAACGAAGTATTTGGCGCAGCTGAAACTTTAATACCGACTTATTCTTTATCTTTATTTAGGCAAGGATTTTATTACATATCTGATGTTAATAAGTCTACATTTGTTTTAGGGCATGAATTTTATCATGGTTTGAATTGTAAACATACATTTTCTTATGATGATAAAAATCATTTTGTAGAAAAATTTTCTTTAACTGATAACATTATGGATTATGGGCATTCAAACTCAGATGAAATTGAAGCGACCAGCATATGGTGGTATCAAAGAAATTTTGCAAGAAGAGCTCCTAACGGGTTATTACTAAATTAAAAATATTATGAAAAATTTACTATTCTATTTAAGTGTTTGTTTTTGTATTTCTTGTAATACAAATCAATTATCTCTAGTTAATGAAAATATTTTAGATATTAAAACTTTACGATCATTGAGAAACAAAGAAAATAAGAGATATAAAATTACTGAATCTTCAGCTGATTGTCTTCAAATATTTGCTAAAAAAGAGAATTATTATACCCAATATTGTAAAGCGTATCAATATGAAAATAACAAGATAATTGACTCTTCATTTAGTGAATCTAAAACTTATCACTCAAAGTATAAAGGATTAGAAGTTAATATTTTGGAAGAAAATAAATATAATTCAGCAGGACAATTAGTATCAAGTGAAAAATTCTTAAAAGATTTAATTCCTAGAACAGATTCATATTTTAATATTCCTATAGAAAAAGAAAATTATATTAACGGAAAGATTGAGGATGCAATTGAATATAATTATTCTATTTCATTAAGAAACATATTGATTCAAACATTAAAAGTATATTTATCTGAAAATATTGATAAAAAATTTAATGCTCCTAGTTTAATAGATTATGATAATTATGAGATAATTTATAACAACCATAGCATTAATTATGTTCTAAAAAATAAGATAATTTCAAATAATGATAGGAAAAATATTTCTCAAATCCTGAACGATTTAAATTTAAAACTGACAGTATTTAAAAACTTTGAAGATAACCAGTGGATAGTAAATTTTGAAAAAGATAATAACAGTTATACATTATTTATATATGATGATAGTGGGACTACTTATCTTGAAAAAAATAAAAAGAATGAAAATGTTCATTAAAAAAAATAAAATATGCCAACACAAAATCTAAATACATTAGTTTACTATCCTTCCTTAGATGAGTTGATAACAATTAATGATTTGCCTGAATCTTTATCATTTGTAAAGACTGGGCTTGAAACAATATTAAGCAAGCTCTATTATGAAGACTTTTATTTCTCTAAGAATACTTCTGGAAGCGAATCATATTATAGTCTGAAGATTATAAGCAAAACTAAACTGGCTCTAGAAATTCCAGGGACAGGAATTTCGTTCGTTCTCAATCCAGATTACATAGACGGGGCAGTCTCTTCTTTCCCAATTAGTTTACAATGGAAATGGGAAATATTACGATATGTAAAATATTTTAAAGCAAATCAATTTTCCTTTACAGCGGAAGATTTATTTAAATTAGGTCTTCTTACTTTTAACTTGTCAGAATCTGATATTCTAGAAATAGCAATCAATACATTAGTTCCGGAAACAAGTAATAATAAATTTATACAATTAGTAACAGATATTAACTTATTATATGGAGCAAATATTTCAATTGATTATCAAAATGGTAGTTTCTACGATCAATTAATTCTTCAGGTAAATAGTATAGGACAAAATATAATACCAACTATTTTATCTTTATACATACTTTCTTCAAATAATATATCAGAAGCGAAGCAAAAGGTAAATTTATTTTTCTCAGCATTTATTCCAGATGATTTCGAAGATTTTGTAAAGGATCTGATCTTACCAAAAATCCGGGCAACTTTGAAATTAACCGCTGCCATTGAATTCCCTACAAATATCTTGAAGCCTGTAGATGTAAACGGAGTTGAGATTCCGAATACAAAAACAAAATTCCTATTTGCGGAAGCCGATTTTTATGCAGATACAGACGCTGGTTTCGGATATCAGATGGAACTTGCCGGATCTTTAAATCCTACTTATGCAAGCATTGGAAATACAGGGCTGATTCTTCAGGTTGAAAGTTTAAAAGTGGATCTCAGCAAAACCTCAAATATTGCTGAAGCCGATTTAGACGGAAGACCGAATGACTTTGTCGGGGTTTATGCAAGAGCGATTTCAGTGGCTTTTCCTCCGAAATGGTTCCATGATGACAGCACTCCTTCTGGAAATACAAGTACGACTTTAAGGTTAGGAGGTTACGATCTATTAGTCGGGACAGGAGGGGTTTCAGGAACCATTATGCTGGAATCTATTCCTATTGTTAATCCGGGAGTGGGATTTGAATATTATAATGATAAGTTCAATTTTGAATATCCTGTTTATTTATACAAAAAGGATGTTGCCACTCAACAGATGGTGGAAACAGAAATTAATGATTATACTCAACTCAAAACAACACTTCAAACAATAAACGGGGCATCAAACTTTCCTTATCCTTTTAAGTTTCCGCTTTCTTTAACTCCTATTGGGGTAACCAATCCGATTGTTTTTCAGAACGCTGCAGCTTATCAGGATTATTTGTCAGGATTGAATAATAATATTCTTTGGAAAAGGATCGGCTCACAAAGTGGTTTTAAGATAGGATTTAAGTCTTTTGACATTACTTTAAAACAAAATGCTGTAGTTTCCTCCAATATTGAAGGGCAATTATTTATTCCGAAGTTTATGGATTCATCCGGAAATCCTGCGAATATAAATGTCAAAGGACATATTGAAGCAGATGGAGATTTCCGTTTAACAGCTGCGGCTGGCCCTTCATATGATCCTACAATTACCTGGCCTGGTGTTTTTACACTGCATTTGAAATCTGTAGAGCTAGGGAAAGAAGATGGCAAATTTTATATCGGTGCATCTGCTGATGTAGAGTTCTTGGGATATTTAGGGACATTATTGAAAGGCCAGACATTAAGCATTTCAACGTTAAGAATTTACAGCGACGGAAGTATCGATTTCCGGGTAAACGGAGGAAACCTCATATTGCCTAAACCTATTAAAATTCCGATTGGTCCGGTTGAGGTTTCTGTTACTGCGATTCACTTTGGATCTCATGAAAGAGAAAAAGGCGGGGTAATCCGTAAATACAACTACTTCGGTTTCGACGGAGGGGTAAGCATCGGTGTAGCCGGTATTGATGCCCGGGGAGATGGTATCAAATATTATTATACTATTGATGACGGACCGGGTAAGAGTTCAGATTCATATCTTCATATCCAGACAATCCATGTGGATATGGTTATTCCGGCCAACTCAACAGATCCAAACATCGCCATCAACGGATGGCTGTCGATTCCTGAGCCAGGTGAGTTCCAGGAATATCAGGGCGGGGTAAGCCTTAAAGTTAAAAACCCAAGAATTGCAGGAGGCGTTGATATGCGTCTGGCACCGAAATATCCGGCATTCTTAATTGATGCCAATATTGAGCTGCCCAATCCTATCGCTCTGGGGCCTGTTTCTATTTATGGATTCCGGGGGCTGCTTGGTTACCGTTACGTGGCGGAGAAAAAGGCTATTCAAATGACATCGCAAAATACCTGGTATGAATATTATACGGCGCCTCAGCGCGGTGTAAATGTGAAAAAATTCAGCCGTCCCGATCAGACTGAAGAATACAACTTTCCTTTCTCATTGGGAGTAGGTGCTTTATTAGGGGACACAATGGCCAATGGAAATATTATTTCTGCCAATGCTATGTTACTGTTGTCACTGCCGTCTATGATTATGGTAGATGCAAGGATGAAACTTCTGGCATCGAGAGTGAAATTTACTGATGATCCGCCATTTTTTGCCTTCTTTATCTTCGGAGACAATTCATTGGAATTCGGATTTGGGGCTGATTATAGATTCCCTGAAAGTTCAGGTGATATTATTAAGCTGTATGCGGAGATTCAGGCAGGATTCTTCTTCAACAATCCTTCCGCATGGTATATCAATTTCGGAACAAAGCAAAAGCCGATCCAGGCTAAGCTGTTAAAAGACCTGTTTACACTGAAAGCCTTCCTGATGATTTCCGGAAAAGGAATTGAAGCCGGAGCAAGAGGAGAGTTCCGTTTTGACAGAAAATTCGGGCCTGTAAAGATTTTCGTGCTTGCTTATCTGGAACTGGGTGGGAAAATCAGTTTCCAGAAGCCTCAGATGGGAGCTTATTTTGAAGCAGGGCTGGCGATTGATATTGATGTTAAAATCATCCGTATTTATGCTTCCGTAACAATTCTTCTTGCAGTGGAATCTCCAAAGCCATTCTTGATTTATGGAGCATTTACCGTCGAATTTAAATTGAAAATTCTATTCTTCAAGATCAGCTTTAAAGCTAAAATTGAACTGAAATGGGAATTTAATAAAGTGGTAGAGAGAGACCCGGTAAATCCGTTTACTGAAATCCCTTCTCAGACCAGAAGTCTGGTAAAAGGAGTAAGTATGCTAACCAATGAAACGTTTGATTTACAGCAATTACCGGATTATAATATTATCCCGGCTTACGATGCCATTAAAAATGTAGTACCTCTGGATACTTATATTGATATTAAAACAACAAAAGGCTTGCTCCCTACTGCTACTACAAATGCAATTATCGGTGGGTTTACCAGCCCGGCCGGAAACGCTACGGATCTCATTCCGCCAGATAAGAATATGAAAGGTCTGGAATTGAGACAGGTAAAACATCAATATACCCTTGAAAGCATTAAAATTAAAGCAAATGACGGCACATCAGGCTGGGTAGACTATGATCCGTTTAAAGCTATGGAGCCTGCCAATACAAATTTAAACGGACTGAAAGTAGGGCAGTGGCAGAAAAAAGACAATCAGTATAATGCGATCAGATTATTGGGAATGACACCATTTTCTTACACAGAACAGGGAAATCCGGGGTGGTTTATTCCTGAACAGTATGGAATTTTACCTTCCACGTTATTCTGTGAAGCAGAGGAAATTGAAAATTCAGTTTCTGACTTCCTGGAAAAACCCTTAAATACACTGTATTATGCCTCCATATCTAATTTCTTTCAGAGTGAAGGCGCTTCTTATCAGATTTCCGGAAATGTACAATATGCAGTAGGGCCAAACGGAATGCCTGTAATGCAGGGAGATTATGCAGAGGTATCGGATGAGGTGAATGTCCATGGCTTTAATCAGTCATTATTGTTTAAGAACCATTCTTCACTTACAATTATGCTGCCTGATCCTGCTTCAGAAATTAAGCTGAAGCTAAGTACATACAGTACAGGGGTTACTGTATTTTATTACAGTCCGCTCAATGATTATACAAATACACAGTCATTTGTACAATATTCAGTGGTGCAGAAGTATTATACAAAACAGCAGCTTGAGCAGCAAATCATACCTGTAATTACATCAATAAACGGGGTGAGTAAGATTGTAATTACTCCTGATGTTGCAGACAGTGTACAGATCAACCAGGTTCAGCAGCAAATGGCTGTACTGATGAATCAGGGATATCAGAATGCTTTGGCCCAGGGTGGGGTGGTAACAACAGTATCACCTAGTGACCCGGATCTGTATGCGCAGCTTGAAGAATATCTGGAAAGGCTTCAGTCTCAGGGATGTGAAGGCAATATAATTGAAAAATATCAAAAGGTATGTTCATTATATCCTGAAATGGTTGAATATTATAATATCTGTTTCTTCCAGCCTTTTGCGAAAAAAAGTTCAGGTAATCCAATTGCAGATTATTCCAGATTTATCAGACAGCATCTTGGCTTTGATCATTATCAGAACATACTAAGCTCATTACAGTCAATTGGTATTTCATCAATGATTTATAATCTAAACGTTGAGCAATATGAATCTTTACTGAAGGAACTAAGCTCCTATAATGAAGCTAATCCTACAGATGATCAGGGAATTATTTCCCGTTTTGAACCATTAAAAGCTAAATTAAAACAGATCAATGACTTATTGAATCAATTCAATCCATGTGAAGATTCTGTTTTATGTAATCTCAGCTCTTATCTTTCACAACAGGAATTCGGGCTGTTCAGTGACAGGCCATATATCAGAAGATCACCGTTATTGGAAGCTTATAACGATTTTATTAAAAATAATCCTTCATATTTTTATTTGAGTAATATTTTAGCAAGGCAGATCAGTACAATCAATGCAATTGTTTCAATGGGCTGGGCCGGATATTCTTCCAATACGCAGATTTTCAATACAGCTTGTGAAGATATTATTTCGATTTTAAAAGATTTAGGCAACTGCAGCGGTCAGAAGAAATGTTTTACTTTATTCCATGAAATCAGCTGGCTGTCTGTAGAAGATCATTATTATAATGAGCATATTCCTTCCCAGGCTGCTATCGCAGAGGAAGCCCATGCTGTCGTAAATGCAATTACAAGGTCTGTTCAGCCAATCTGGAGACCGGATACCTCATATTATGTGAAATTTTCATTGAAAGATACCGTGGATAATGGCCAGGCACCATCAGAAACGTACAATTATGCATACGTGTTCCGCACGGCAGGCCCATTGGGCTTCTTCCATCTGGACAAAGATGCTACTTACGGTGAAATCGAGATCAAGGATTCTACCAATATTTTAGAAGACACCATCGGAAGAATTCGTGATGCCAACGGAAATCTTCTTCCTGAAATTACAGGTCAGGAATTAACTCCGCATCCGGACCTTTATCCTCATACTTCTTTGAGGTCTTATATAGATTATGAACGCTCATATCCGAACGCTGACGGGAATATTGTAAATGCCAAACCATTATTCTACAATGATGAGACAACACAGATCTGGCTGTATTTTAAATCAAGCTATGTATCTAAGCTGTTAAGCGGATGGGATGCATACCAGGGAATGGAAAAACTTGGCGGCGAAATGAAAATTATTATCAAAGATCCGGTGGAAGGAATTGATATTGTAAATCCTCCGATGCTGATTGCTGATGAAACAACCATTATAACTTCTCCTGTTGATATTCCTCAGACCATTGAAGAATGGGCAGAAGATCCGGATCCTGCAATTCCGCCGGTAATGCAGCAGTATTTTAATATGCTGAACAATGGGCAGCATTGTACAGGAACTGTGACACTAACCACCCCTAAGTCATTAATTCGTAAGATAACGCCTAAGAGGCTGAAGCCGCAGAAACTTTATACCGCACAGGTCCTTAATTTTTATTGGGGCAATAAAACAGTTGACGTTTCAAAAATGACACAAGCTATCAAGCAGGATTATGCCAAGGAGGTTCATAAGTTTGTATTCCAGACTTCCCGTTATGCGAATTTTTATGAGCAGATTAGAAGCTACCTGATTGAATACAAGGACAAAGATGGAAATGATCAGTTAAAACAAGCAAGTTACAGCATTAAAACTTCTTTAACGGCTGATAAGATTAATGCGGCATTGGATATTATAAAGACCGACCATAAAAAAGCATGTACAAATCCTTTAAGCCAGGCAATTGCTATGCAGTATCAGCATCCTTTTGACAGGATTTTACAGGGATTATTTGGAATTAAACCTCTTGAAGATGCACCTACTACCGAAATTAATCAGATTATCAATACGGAAACAGGAGATGTGGTGGCCATCCTGATCAGGAATCCGGAGCCATTCAATGATCCTAAGATACCTTTGGAATCCCTTATCAGAAAAGTTGATGCCAGTGGTAATATCATTCAGGAAGGTATGATTGAAACCGGGCAGCTTAATGGAAGAATGGTTATGATAGATAAAGATTATTTCGCGATTTATTCTAAAGATTATGCTCAGGCAATTATAATGAATATCGGCAAAAAATTTCAGCAGGAATATGTGAATTTCCAGTTCATTTATAAGACATGGGATAGTACTGTAAATAAATATGTAGAAGCTAATAAAAGTATAGTTACAACTATTAAAATAAACGAATAATATGTCATTTAATAATACAAACAACAATATAAATATGTTTTCAGGACAGATTCCTCTGAATAATCCTCTTTTACAATCCAACTGCCTGTACTTTCAGGCAGCTGGGTCTAAAGGAGAAGAGAGTACTCCGGGAATTCATTTAAGATGGACCCTAAAAGGCCCTGCCGCTGCGCATTTACCCAAAGGAGACAACTTCATCGGACAGCCTAAAGGGTTTAACAAAGAGAATGATTTTGTTACTGTATACAGAACAAGATACGAACCTCAGATCAGAAGTCTTTATCTTACCGATGGGCCTGCTACAGTAGTGGATTCTGAAGGGCTTTGGCTGTATGGAAACAGTGAAGTAGCTATGTTTTATGTTTATTTCAGGAACAAGAATAAATATAACGAAATAAGAAGCCTGGTAGATCCTTTTTCATCTCCTGCAGAATTTTTTGAAAAATACGGGAAAAATCTCATTGAAGTTGAATCAAACCAGATGTTGTTTTTTGCTGCAGGCCTTACATCAAACTCTGCAGGATCTGCAAAAACAGAAGTTCTTTCTGTAGAAAGCAATCTTTTGGGATTGCCTAAAAATGTTACTTTCAGAAAAGATATTAGTAATTTTTCAGAGAAAATATTTGCTGAAAACGGAAGAAGTATACGTTTTATTCCTACAAATACGGTTATCACTAAAATTGATTTTGAATTTTATGATGATGTTATTTTCAAAAGGAACTGGGAGACCGTCGGAAAGTTCGGCTTGTCGCTTGATGATGATGAAGTTCTGAAAAACAGGCTGGTGCCGGATCGTATCCATGCAGTTTGGGCAAGATATAATGACGGAGAGTATGTAAATTATGGAAACTATGAGAAAAAATGGTTTAACATGCCGGAGGAAAGCAATACGATCAAGGATTCAGTAAAGTTATACCTTAGTCTCAGCAATGATACAAATAATCCTCTGGCTATTGATCATTACTATTCCACGGATAATGATACAGATGAAAAACCTTTGGAATTCTCCCATTTCAATAATCTTCAGATGGCTTCACTTGATTATCATGTAGCAAGAATGCTTGGTCTGGGGCACCTGGATCTTAATGATAAAGTTTATGATGGACAGCAGTACATTTATACTGCACATTATGCAACTCTTGTTGATTTGCATACCGGACAGCCTGCAAATAAGATTGATCATATTTATATTTCCTTACCGACTTCTCTGGAGGATCAGCGCCTTTCTCTGCCCGTCAGTTTGAAGGAGCCTGTCCCGGGCATGGTTTCTGCGGATCCTACGGCCGGAACTACAATCAGCAGCCTAACTGATGCAGATGGATATACACATGACGGAACCGGAAGGTATCTGAGCTTAATGGTAGAGGAACTTACTCCTGATGAGCCTGCTAACAGTGCATTTTATTATACCAGCCAGGAATTTGATATGTCTCAGTTTACATATCCGGTTTCCGTAGGTATTGAATACAGATCAGAAGATGATACGGAATGGAGGCTTCCTGAGTTACCCAATGATCCGAATTTCCAGAATGTATATGCAGATGGAAACAAAGCTCATAATGAAACGGTTGCCATTGCAGTCCCGGATTTCGGAAATCCTGCATTTGTTCATAAAGAAACAAAAAAAGGAATTCATGTATATGGTTCTTATGGAGTAAACTGGTTCTCAAGATCAACGTCTTCAAATGTAAAATGGTTTATAGAATCAGAAATTAAACCTGCCAATACCTTGTTGCCCCCATCAAGTGTTACTGCATTTCTTATTCAGCAGGAACTGCCATTACTGCTCACTTCACAGAATGAGCAGAATATGTATGCCGCTAATCCCCATACTGATAAAACTTTGGTAAAACTTACCATGGAGTATGATGCTTCACAAGATATGATTTCTTATCAGAAGGCCATCAATGGAGTGGAAGTGCCTGCTTATAATCCTTTACCGGATAATGAGGAATTGTTTGCAGATAAAATAGAGATATTCTACCGTCCCGAAATTACCAAAAAAGTATTCGGAATGATTGATACAGTAACAGATCTGCCCGGAAATCCTTTGGTGTGTGTAATTAAGACAAAAGCCCTGCCGTTAAGCAGTGCAAGTACGCCAGGAAGTGTTACACAAAATATGACGCCCAACATTATGCCATCAGAATTTCAAAACTATATCGGAGGCGTTTTTACAGTAGGGGCAGACGATTATATGATTCATAATATTGTGGCTGGTACAAATCCGGATTTTCCTTTTTTCCATATTATGAAATTACAGGTAGGCAATGCTTTCGGACAAAACACTCCGGTTCCTTTTGATCCTGCTAATTTCCTGGTTCCGCATGCAAATGATTCTTTTATGGTAACTGAAAACATGCAGAATACAGCCACATGGGGTACTACGAATCCCCATCCTATAAAAGTTCAGATAGGAGATAACTGGCCGATCCATACAGAGGAAATTACAGTTAAATCCGGGCAGGATCCTGATAGTACGTATAATACTTATTTTAGAAAGTTCAGAGGGATTACGCAGACGGCAACTGTAAAAAGATTTGTTCAGGCTGATGTTGCTTTTGCAGGTTTATATGAACTTAATTTTCCGGGATTTACCTTGAATAATCATCCGCAATATTCTGAGGTTCCGGGAGCAGACAGTGTACAGTGGTACAGAGGAAGTGTGCGTGTTGCGGTAGAGGACCATCCTACAGAAGAAAAAAGAACACTTAAAGTAATCCGCATTGATAACATCGGGAATGGAGATCTGAGAATCTATGCTTTGGATGAGTCATTTGAAACAGATCCTCTGCAGTCTGATATTCCGGATCTTGTAAGAACCGAAGAAGTCAATTTCTATCCGGGATACCGCGTGTATCTCCATTATAATGCGCCATGCCGTTTAACAAACAACTATGTCATTCCGCAGGATCCTGATGTATTGGAAAAGTACAGTATCTTCGGAGCAAGAAGTATAGATACTGGTTACACTGGTTACAATTCAAGAATTTCCATTCCGACTATGATGTTCGGCAGAAGAATTGAGGCCCCAAAAACTCCTGAAAAACCATTAGGCGCAAATTATGCTACACGGCCTGATTATTTCGGACGCTCATCCTATGCCTTTACAACGCAGTTTACCCATAGGCCGTTCAGCGTAATGTATCTTCGCAGTAACGATGACATCTTATTAAGTTCTTTATATGAATATACAAAAGGTTACAATATGGCTCCTACTGATAATTCTATTGAAGATATCCGTGCTAGAAATAATGATGAATATTTCAATGCAAGATTATTGGAACTGGCAAATGGAACAATTGATACCAGTACCAACTTATTCAGAAAGTACAATGGATATGGGTTTCCTATTCCCAATAATAAAGATCTCTTTAAAAATATCAATCAGTTCATTACGGATCATAATGAACATTATCCGGACTATGCACCTGTTTCACATATTGATGTCAGCCTTGTTCATACAATGGATTATGAAATTATTCCTGTCGGGCCTAATGGAGAATTTGGGCGACTTACTTTCCATGATTTCGTAAAAGAAACGATCCGGAACTCTTATGTTCCCTTAACGGAAATCCCGATTCTTTATCAGCATATCCGTGGCGGAGATTATCAGCCAATTCCAAAAGCTCAGGTAATCAGAGACAAGAATGGATCATTTCTAAATCCCGCTTCACCTGATTTTGATATGGCCCCTATGATGAAAGTTACTGGCAACAATAAGACATTGTTTGTAGACTTTACCTTAGACGGTGCCTCTACCAGTGTATATTTTTACGCCGTAAAAGAGACAAATGCACAGTTGTTTCAGGGAGAAATGAGTAATGCAACAGGACCTGTGAAAATGATAAATTCATTCCCGCTCAGAACACCGGAAATTAAAAGTGTAATTCCTGTTTTAGAGAATGCACAGCTTAATGTTTCTCCAAAAATGCAGATAACCATTAATTCATATAATAAGATCTATAACATTAAGAAGGCAAAATTATACCGTGCTCTTGAGATGCAGGATGCTGTTTCGGTAAGAAAAATGGAGCTTGTAAAAGAACTTGACCTGGAGGCAGAAGCCATGTTGGATAATGAAACCTGGACACTTGAAGACAGTTTTACAGATTTACCGGAAGTGCCGTTCGGGGATCCGCTGTATTATCGTGTTACAGTAGAAGCTGAAGTAGAGTATGCAGAGGCAAATTATACAGGTAATCCTCAGCTTGATGTGGTTGTAACAGAATATGCCCCTTCTGAAGCATCAAAACTGATGATTACCACCATTACGGAAAATATATTACCGGACTCCCCGGAAATAAAATACGAATCTGATCCTGCTACGCCAAATACCATATCAGCAGTAGTACTTAACTGGAAAGAAACGTGCTATAAAGGAAAATATCATTTGTATAAAATGAATAATCTGGGGAATTGGAAAGAAATTGCCAGAATGGTTGTTCTCAATAATGATATCAATAAAGTTCAGCTTTATCTCTTTGAAACTGATCCGTTAAATAATCAGGAAGCTTGGATGCCTAAACAGATATTTAATATCAATGATCATACTGTTTTCCTGGCATTAGATAAAATAGGGTTGAATCCGCTAACCATTAAAGACACAGAGGGAAATCCTGTATATCATCATTTTAAAGTCATGGCCGAAAATACATCAGGAATGTTTAGTAAAGAGGAGAAGATTCTTACCATCTACGATGAAAATACCTGGCCCGGGACAGGAGGGATCTCATTAGATGGTACAGACGGAATGATTATAGAGCAGACTTTCATTGTAAGACCAAATTAAAAATAACAATAATTAAAAAAGAAACGATATGTCAAAAAAAGAAATATCAGAATTAAAAGAATATTTTAAAGCAAATAAACGTCCTACACAAGGACAGTTTGAAGATCTGCTGGATAGTTATGTACATTTAAATAATGAAAGCCTCAATAATTTAAAGAAATCTGAACATACAACTTATTTACAATTTCCCGCAAATTATCTGGTAGGAAATTATGTGGAATTTTTAGGATTTCAACCGGATATGGCTTTTGCAAGTGGATATTACGAAATTTCAATAGCATATACCAGAGGTAATGTTGCCTCCGCAGCTACCCATCTTGTTGCAGTTTCTCATGCAAACCCTGATATCTGGAGAGAATGCGGTATCATTAATAGAAATAATTATGTCAGTGCTGAAGACCAGAGGGCATTTACCATTGATGTAAACGGTGCATTACGCAGATTTCGGATAAGAGCCATTAAAACTTTAGGGGTTGCAGATCCAATGTCAATAGTAATTAAGGTAAGATCCATTAGTACGAACTTGTCTTGGGACCCTATGCAGAACGTAGGTAATGATATTTCAACTGTTCCGATGCAGCCAATGACTGATGAATGGGAATTACTGGTAGGAAGTGCATTTTCCCCGGCGACAGCTAAAGTTGCTTTAAAGGCTGATATGCAAGGTAACGTAGGAGTAGGTACAAGAATGCCACAATCAAAATTACATGTTCTTTCATCTTTTTCAACACCTGATCAGCAGGGTAGTTTTTCTTTAGGTGATAACACTTCTACAAACCTGAGGATGGGATACAATTCACAATATGCCTGGATTCAGAGCCATTCGAGTTCTAGGTTACAGATTAATCCCCTGGGAAATAATGTTATACTTAATAGAGATGGTGGAAACGTAGGTATCGGAACGCAGAACCCGGATCAGAAACTTACTGTAAAAGGGAAAATTCATGCAGAAGATGTTATTGTTGATATGAATGTGCCTGCAGATTATGTTTTCGAAAAGTATTATGACAATCATTCCTCTATCAGAGAAGATTATTCGATGATGAACCTGAATGAACTTGAGGTATTTGTAAGAGAAAATAAACATTTGCCGGAAATTCCTTCGGGAAATCAAATGGCTCAGGATGGAGTAACATTAGGCGATTTCCAGATGAAATTATTGCAGAAAATCGAAGAACTGACATTATATGCAATTTCTCAGCATAAAGAAATTGAGCAGTTAAAGTCAAGGATAAAATAACAGCAATGCAAAAAATAATTTCAGAATTTTCAATCTGTAAGTTAAACCAGTTGTAAATCAAATTATTTCAGATTTTATAAGGGTGCAGGATTTTTCTGCACCTTTTCTTGTTTATTGAAAACAAAAAAGCCACCCTTAAAAGGATGGCTTGTAGACCCACAGGGATTCGAACCCCAACTGATGGTACCAAAAACCAGAGTGCTACCGTTACACCATGGGTCTGTTTATTTTAGTGGTGCAAAGGTATCTATTTTTTATTTACTGTCAAAAAAATATTCAGGAAATTTTAAAATTTTCTTAACGCAATAAAAAAACAAAAACCATCCTTAAAAAGGATGGTTTGTAGACCCACAGGGATTCGAACCCCAACTGATGGTACCAAAAACCAGAGTGCTACCGTTACACCATGGGTCTGTTTGTTTTAGTGATGCAAATTTAAAGCTTTTTTCTTTATCTGCAAATCATTTTTTAAATTTTATTTAAATTTACACTATAATTTAATGGCAGGAAATATGCAACTCAACTTCAATAATCTCGAAATTAACAATTTACATCCTCAGACGGAATTTGAAAAAAAAGTTTTTTTTTTCATGGAAGAGTGGCGGTCGGATGCTGAAACCGTAAAAGTTCAGACTTCCGGTTCTACAGGGATTCCTAAAATTTTTGATATCGAAAAAAAGAAAATGGTCAGTTCTGCAACCATGACCTGTGATTTTTTGGGATTGAAAGAAGGAAATACAGCACTGATCTGCCTTCCCGTAGACTACATTTCCGGGAAAATGATGGTAGTACGGTCTGTGGTCAGGAAACTTAAGCTGGTTATTGCTGAGCCGTCTGTTAAGCCCCTTAAAGAAATTAATACAAAAGTTGATTTCTGTGCGATGACACCGCTTCAGGTAGAAAACTCCCTGGATAAGTTACATTTGATTAAAAATCTGATTATCGGAGGGGCAGCCGTATCCGAATCTTTAAAAAAGATGATTGTTGAAAATGGACTGTTGCAGGATAACCGCATTTTTGAAACCTACGGCATGTCCGAAACCCTTTCTCATATTGGCCTCAAACAGGTTTTTCCTCAGGCAGAAGATTATTTTACCGTGTTTAATTCGGTAGAGATTTCAAAAGACGAAAGAGGGTGTCTCAAAATTTTTGCGCCAAATCTGAATGATGAGATTTTGCAGACTAATGATTTAGTTGAAATAGTAAACGAAAAACAGTTCAGGTTTTTAGGGAGGATTGATCATGTCATCAATTCCGGTGGAGCGAAAATTTTTCCTGAACAGCTGGAAGCCTTGGTAAAGAAAGAAATTGCTAATGAAGCTGTATTTTTAGGTCGGGAAGATGATACACTGGGGCAGAAATTGATATTGGTTATTGAAGGGGTACAATCAGAAGATATCATTAAGAAAATCTCAGAAATTCAATTTGAAAAAAGTTTTCACAGGCCGAAAGAAATTATTTTTATTGAAAAAATCCCAAGGACGCCCAATGGAAAAATAAGCAGAATCGAATTAAAAAAGATGATATAAGTTTTATCTTTATCCTTAATTTATTACCCTAACCTTAATGAAAGATTTTTCAAAAGAGCTCAGTTTTAAAACTTCCCGCAGCAGCGGGGCAGGAGGACAGAATGTGAACAAGGTTGAAACTTCCGTAACCGTGCTCTGGAATATTGCTGAATCTGAATTTTTTCGTGAGGAGCAGAAAGACCTGATCCGGAATAAATTAAAAAACAGGATCAATGCTGAAGGCTTTCTCTTTTTAAACGTTTCCGAAACGAGAACACAGCTGGCCAATAAAAATAAAGCCGTTGAAAAAATTCTCGAACTCGTAGATAAAGCATTGTTTATCCCCAAGAAAAGGATTTCCACAAAACCTTCAAAAGGCCAGAAGCAGAAAAGGCTGGATACCAAGAAGAAAATTTCCGAGAAAAAAGAAAACAGGAAATTTAAATATTAGCAACACATATATAGAGTTTTCGCTGTTCTTTATCACTTAGTTTCAGAACTCCGGGTTGAAATTTATTTGAAAGGTATTGCATAATCATATAATCCTTTTATTTTTGTGCGAAATTTTAAATCATGATTAAAAAACTAATAACACTGGGATTATTCTCAGTTTCCGTATTCTCATTTGCCCAACAGAAATTTTCAATTATGCCTTCGGTAGGATTCGCCTGGAGAACGGCAGCATTGCCGGAAGGGGTAAGCAATGACCAGAGAAATTATATCAAGGGCCTGAAAAGCGGGACGAATTTTGATATTTCTGCGTATTACCATGTGCGCAATGTAGGAATCGGATTCAAATATTCACTGTACAGTGCTTCAAGCAGCGGACGGTTAAGCGCAGCAGATCAGAACGGGACGATACTTTCTGCCTATGTAAGCACGAAAGATCAGATTGCATTTTTTGGTCCCGCGCTGATGTATTCTAACTACAACGAAGAAACCAAACATAAACTTTTTATGGATTTCGGGATAGGGGCTATTTCCTATAAAACCGTTACAGGACCGGTAACTGGAAAAGGCACCAACCTGGGTCTGGAAGCCAATTTTGCGTATCAGTATGCCGTAATCCCAAATATTCTGGTTGGTCCGAAACTTGGATTTACAGCAGGAACTTTATCGCAGATGGACATCAACGGACAGACCTATGAGTTCGGGGAAGACGAGAAAGAAGGTTTAACCCGAGTTTCTTTGAGTGCAGCGGTTACATTCCGTTTTTAAGTTTTATCTTTGCAAAAAATTATCATAATGAACAAACCGATAACAGAATTCATAGAAAAATATTACCTCCACTTCAATGCAGCCGCTTTGGTTGATGCTTCCAAAGGATATGTGGCGCATCTTAAAGAAGGTGGGAAAATGATGATCACGCTGGCAGGTGCTATGTCTACGGCTGAATTGGGGAAAATCCTTGCAGAGATGATCCGTCAGGATAAAGTGGACTTTATTTCATGTACAGGCGCGAATCTTGAAGAAGATCTGATGAATCTGGTAGCACATTCACACTATGAAAGAGTTCCTCATTACAGGGACTTAACCGCACAGGATGAGTGGGATTTATTAGAAAGAGGACTGAACAGGGTTACGGATACCTGTATTCCTGAAGAAGAAGCTTTCAGAAGGCTGCAGAAACATATCGTTGAAATCTGGAAAGATGCTGAAGCTAAAGGAGAGCGTTATTTTCCGCACGAATTTATGTATAAGATGATTCTTTCCGGTGTTCTGGAGCAGTATTATGAAATTCCGAGAGAAAATTCATGGATGATTGCAGCAGCAGAGAAAAACCTTCCGATTGTGGTTCCGGGCTGGGAAGATTCTACGATGGGAAATATTTTCGCATCATACTGTATCAAAGGCGAACTAACGGCTACCACAATGAAGTCAGGGATCGAATACATGACTTATCTTGCAGACTGGTACACAAAGAATTCAGCAGGAAAAGGAGTTGGGTTCTTCCAGATTGGAGGTGGGATCGCAGGGGATTTCCCGATCTGTGTAGTGCCGATGCTGTATCAGGATATGGAAATGCATGACATTCCTTTCTGGTCGTATTTCTGTCAGATTTCAGATTCTACTACCTCTTACGGTTCGTATTCAGGAGCCGTACCGAACGAGAAAATTACCTGGGGCAAACTGGATATTACCACACCGAAGTTTATCGTTGAGAGTGATGCAACCATTTGTGCACCATTGATGTTCTCATACATTTTAGAAAATTAAAAGGTCAAAATAAAGCCTTAAATATAGGAGCGTCCGGTAACCGGGCGCTTTTTTATTTGTATTCCCAGTAAGGAAGTAAAGTAAATGAATAAAGTTTATTTGGGCGTGTCCTTCACGCGTTCATTCCGCTTCGCTTCATGCACTCATTCAGGCCGGGCTTCTCCGGGCTCCACTTCGTTCCGGTCCTGTTGCCGGAGCAACAGGACTGCTCGCTGCGCTCGCACCCTTCATATCCCTCACGCGGTTCAGTCCATGGAATTGATGAGTACAAAATAACGGTAGGCCATAATGCCTTTCTGCAGTTTGGTCATTTTAGTGGGATCTTTATCGCTTAATTTTGGCAGTACTGCTTTATTGACCTTATTCAGAAGCCTGAAAACTGATTTTTTCATAACTTTATATTTTAATGAAAGTGTAGGATATCATTCAAAAACAGTGCAAAACAGGGAAAAGGACTGAATTCTAATCTCTTGTCAGATCTGAATGATCAAAGTATTCTTCTATATTAAGCAAAGAAAATTAGTATGAACGAAGTATTTAAACAGCAGGTTTGGGAAATCACCAGGCTGGTTCCCAGAGGAAGGGTCACAAGTTACGGAGCCATTGCAAAAGCAGTTGGTTATCCGAACCATTCCCGCCATGTAGGAAAAGCCATGGGAGGCTGTCCGGAAGATGTTCCTGCCCACCGTGTGATTTCGGGTTCTGGAACGTTATCGGTCCCTGAGTTTCAGGAAAGGCTGGAAGCGGAAGGAATTGCCGTGGAAAATTTCAGGATTAAAAATTTCAAGGAATTGTTCTGGGATCCGATGAATGAATTGTAAGAGGTCCGTATTAATAATGTAAAAATTAATCAGCAGATTAAAGATCAGCATTATTGAGAGAACAGAAATATTTATTCATTTTAAAAGCATGATCAGTTTTCAGGTGGAAATAAAAGGTTTCGGCGGGGCTGAAAGCCCCGCCGAAACCAAAAAATATCTTTAAAAACTTATTTAAGCTTCTGATAGCTTCTCTGGATAAAATCTGTCAGATCTTTACCTTTCAGTAAATTCTGGGAAAGTTTTGCCAGGTCTACGGCATATTTAATCAGGCTTTCCTTTTCTTCCGCATTTTCTGTTTTCAGGATCTGATCCGCAAACTCGCTGTTGGAATTGACTACCAGATTATACATCTCAGGGAAACCGCCCATGCCGAACATACCGCCACCGCCTCCGGTAGCCTGCATATCCTTCATCCTTCTCATGAATTCAGGCTGGGTAATCGTGAACGGCGCATCAGTGCTGTCAAGATCTTCCAGCTGAATTGTGAATTTTTTATCATTTACCGCTTCTTCCACATTCTTTTTCAAAGATTCTTTTTCTGTTTCCGTTAATTTGGAAATAACAGGCTCATCTTTTTTGATAAGGTTATTGATATGGTCTGCATCAACCCTTACAAATGAAATCTTATCTTTAGAACTTTCCAGTTTCTGGATGACGTGCGGGATAATCGGGGAATCAAAAAGCAGTACTTCATAGCCTTTGTCTTTTGCCGACTGAATATAACTGTGCTGCGCGTCAGCATTGGAAGCATAAAGAATAACTAATTTACCATCCTTATCAGTCTGGTTAGGCTTGATTTTTTCCTCTAATTCATTCCAAAGGAAATACTTTCCGTCAGTAGTCGGATAAAGGGTGAATTTATCTGCTTTTTCCGCAAACTTTTCTTCAGTGATAATTCCATATTCGATCACCACTTTAATATCATTCCATTTCTGTTCATAATCCTCACGGTTTTCATTGATCAGAGAAGCCATTTTGTCGGCTACTTTTTTGGTGATGTAAGAAGAAATTTTCTTTACCGCACCGTCTGCCTGAAGATATGATCGGGAAACGTTCAGCGGAATATCCGGAGAATCGATTACACCGCGAAGAAGCATTAAGAAATCCGGAACGATACCTTTCACTTCATCCGTTACGAAAACCTGGTTCTGGTACAGCTGGATCTTGTCTTTTTCAATATTCAGGCTGTTGTTCAGCTTCGGGAAAAATAAAACACCTGTTAAGTTGAAAGGATAGTCAACATTCAGGTGAATGTTAAATAAAGGCTCCTCAAACTGCATCGGGTACAGTTCGTGGTAGAACTTCATATAATCCTCTGTCGTAAGCTCACTCGGAGCCAATGTCCAGGCCGGAGTAGGGTTGTTGATGATGTTGTCCACTTCTTCCGTTTCGGCTACTGCATCTTCGGCAGCATCTTCCGGTAACGGCAGGGTATGGGTTTTAGTTCCGAACTTGATCGGAACCGGCATGAATTTATTGTATTTCAGCAACAGTTCACGGATTTTTCCTTCTTCCAGAAACTCTATAGAATCTTCTGCAATGTGAAGGATGATTTCAGTTCCTCTTTCTGTTTTATCCGTTGTTTCTTCCAGTGTAAATTCCGGGCTGCCGTCACAGATCCAACGAACCGCCGGCTCATCTTTATAGGATTTTGTTATAATTTCCACTTTTTCCGCAACCATAAAGGCCGAATAGAATCCAAGTCCGAAATGCCCGATGATTCCTGAATCTTTAGCCGAATCTTTATACTTCTCCAGAAACTCTTCAGCACCGGAAAAAGCTACCTGATTAATGTATTTTTCAACTTCTTCAGCCGTCATCCCGATTCCCTGGTCGATGATGCGGAGTGTTTTATTTTCTTTGTCTACCTTAACTTCAATCTTCGGGTTTCCGTACTCAACTTTTGCCTCACCGATACCTGTTAAGTGTTTTAATTTCAGAGTAGCATCCGTTGCATTGGAGATCAGTTCTCTCAAAAAGATTTCGTGGTCACTGTAAAGAAATTTCTTGATAAGCGGGAAAATATTTTCCACAGACACATTAATATTTCCTTTAGTCATAATAATTTTTTGTTTTTAATTTTTCTTAACCTTCTCAAAAAAAATACCGATTTCCATAAAGTGACAATTTGACATTATTTGTTGTATAAAGTATAGTTTTTATTAAACAACTTTAAGGTTAGATAGTTCTTATAGGAAGAAGTTTATTGATTGGTTTATTGTTTCTAAATTTAGCTGATCGGTTGTTACCAGTCTTGATTTGATAAATAA